>Ga0335075_10012665_pt1 | contig 12740 bp, 7 predicted proteins | sample Lox_Sample_24_FD_206723 | JGI IMG/M metagenome (GOLD analysis project Ga0335075, IMG submission 206723) | Soil microbial communities from Loxahatchee National Wildlife Refuge, Florida, United States - Lox_Sample_2.4 | ecosystem: Environmental > Terrestrial > Soil > Wetlands | place: USA: Florida... | reverse complement strand
GGTGCGGCGGCTGAAGCCGGATATGAAGGGGCCGATCCTCTGCTTCGTCGGACCTCCCGGGGTCGGCAAGACCTCGCTGGGCAGGTCGATCGCGCGGGCGCTGGACCGCAACTTCCGGCGCATCTCGCTGGGCGGCATGCATGACGAGGCGGAGATCCGCGGCCATCGCCGCACCTACATCGGTGCGCTGCCCGGGCAGATCATCCAGAACCTGCGCCGCGCCGGCACCAATGATCCTGTCTTCATGCTCGACGAGATCGACAAGCTGGGGCGCGATTTCCGCGGCGATCCTTCGTCGGCGTTGCTCGAGACGCTCGATCCGGAGCAGAACAACACGTTCCGCGACAACTATCTCGATCAGCCCTTCGATCTCTCCAAGGTGCTGTTCATCTGCACCGCGAATCAGCTCGACCCGATTCCGGCGCCGCTGCTGGACCGCATGGAGATCATCGAGCTGCAGGGTTACACGGAAGAGGAGAAGACGCACATCGCCTTCCGCTACCTGATTCCGCGGCAGACAAAGGAAAACGGCATCAGCGAGGACAACATCGAGTTCCCGCTGGAGTCGGTGGCCTACATCGTCCGCCATTACACGCGTGAAGCCGGGGTGCGCAAGCTGGAGCAGCTGATCGGCACCGTCTGCCGCAAGCAGGCGCGCCGCATGGCCGAAGGCGCGGCGGACAAGCTGGTGGTGACCAAGGAGATCATTCAGGAGTTCCTGGGCGGCATCAAGGTTCGCGTGGACACGGAGATTGCCGAGCGCACCAAGCGCGCCGGAGTCGCCGTGGGGCTGGCCTGGACGCCGGCCGGAGGCGACGTGCTGTTCATCGAAGCCAATCGCATGAAGGGCAAGGGCGGCTTCACCATGACCGGACAGATCGGCGAGGTGATGCAGGAGTCGATGCAGGCCGCGCTCACCTGGGTGCGCTCCAACGCCCGGTCCCTGGGGCTGGAGGAGGACTTCACCAAGGATGTGGACATCCACATTCACGTGCCCGCGGGAGCGATTCCCAAGGACGGTCCCTCGGCAGGCGTCACCATGGCCACGGCGCTGGTTTCGCTGATGACCGATCGGCCCGTGCGTCCGCTGACCGCGATGACCGGCGAGATCACGCTCAGCGGCAACGTGCTGCCGGTGGGCGGAATCAAGGAGAAATTCCTGGCCGCCAAGCGCGCAGGCGTGGAGCGGGTGATTCTTCCCGCCGAGAACCGGCAGAACGTGGAAGAGGACCTGATGCCCGAGCAGGTGGCGGGCGTGGCCATCCACTACGCCAGCCGCATCGAAGATGTGCTTGCAGTAGCGTTGCCCAACTCACCGGCTGAGGAGCAAAAAGACGAAGAGGTGAGGGAAGAGGTGCTGCAGCATTCCGAGGCGTAATTTGTCCCCGTCTCGATCGAAGATGGCCCGCCAACCAGCGGGCCTTTCTCATTTGGCGCAAAATTGCGGCCCCACCGGCGCGATGCGCCGCCGGCCTGCCGGCGTTGAAAGCGGAGTCGTTGCCCGAAGTTCGGGAATCGTACACACTGAGTGAACCGTTCTCGCGCCGGGCAGGGAATCTGTGAGCCCCCTGGCGATGCCTTGGAAATCGAAAGGGTGAGTCTTTGCCGCAATTGCATGTGGATATCGAATACCTGGTGAAGGAAAGCGTGCTGGTGGTGGCTGCGCTCTTCCCCATCGTCAACCCGCTGGGCAGCGCCGCCATCTTCAGCAACCTGGTCGGCGACATCGAAGAGAACATGCAGAAGGTGCTGGCGCAGAAGATCGCGATCTACAGCGTCATTTTGCTGATCGTTTCCATGCTCTGGGGCGTGGAGGTTCTGTCCTTCTTCGGCATTTCGATTTACGCGGTGCAGATCGGCGGCGGACTGATCGTGACCACAACCGGATGGTCGCTGCTGAACCGCGACGGCACGCGGAGCAAGTCCGAGGGCGACGACGGCGACAACATCCTGGATCACGCCTTTTATCCCTTCACCCTGCCCATCACCGTCGGCCCGGGGTCGATCTCGGTGGCTATCACCTTGGGCGCTCACCTGCTGTCCAATCGCGGCGAGGCCCCGTTCTTGGCCTTCCTATCGCCCCGCGTCCTGATCCCGGGCATCGTGGGAGTGCTGATCGTTTGCTTCACCATCTACATCTGCTACCGCTATGCGCGGAAGGCCGAGCGCCTGCTGGGCAAGACCGGCACCATCGTGGTGATGCGGCTCTCGTCATTCATCCTGGTGTGTATCGGGATACAGATTGTCGCCACGGGAGTGAGGTCGTACCTGGGCACGATCAATCACTTCTGATTGCGATTACCGGCGCGACAGCGGTAACCAATCCGGCAAAACCGATAAGGATTACCAAAAGGGTATAACATTTTTTTGCACTTACTGGTACGCTCCTTATGACTGAGGGCAAGTTCTAGCCTCCAGGCACGGTTTCGCATGGCGGTGAATTCATATACCCTTGGTGTGTAGCTGACATGGGCGAAGCCTGTACGAATGCAAGGCGTCTTTCTCACCCCTATCGCAACGAATCCAATCCAGGCGGCGATTCCTGCGGGACTTTGTGGCTGGCCCTCGAATATAAATGAGAATCCGGTCTCATCTTGGAATTTTTCTATAAGTCTCATCGCTGAATTTTTTTATCGGTCTCATCTATAGTTTTTTATCTCTGTTCGAGGACTTCGGCCTTCCCCCCGCCGTCGGCATGCGTCACGATTTCGTTCTTCTGCTCCAGAGGCACAATTTCGCGTGTGATCTCGATCCGCGTTTGGAATCTGTTCTCACGGCACCGCGCGTTGTTGCCGATGGGCTTTTTTCCCGTAACGGGCGCATGCAGAAGATCAAGTTCAAGTAGTTCAAAGAGGCAAGTATGGCAACAGCGCAAGTATCCGGCATCATGAGCATGCTGGGGGACAGAATTTCGCTCCCCGCCAGCACCAGCGAACTCGCACGTTCCTTCAAGAGCGCGCATCCCTTCCCGCATCTTGTCATTGACAACATGTTTCCCGACCACACGCTCGACGAGCTCTTCGCCGAGATCCCACCTCCAACCGACGAAAAGTGGGTCCATGAAAGACGCGAGCGGCTGACCAAGTCGAATCTCCGCTCGGCGGTCGAGCTGGGCGAAGCAGGTTTTCAATTCACGGCCTTCCTGAACTCGGCCAAATTTCTTTACCTGGTTTCGGAGCTGACCGGCATCGACGCTCTGCTGCCCGACCCCTACATGGGCGGGGCGGGATATCACGTCGTTCCCTCGGGCGGAAAATTCGACGTGCATGCCGATCGCAACATCGACCAGGTCACGGGCCTGAAGCGGCGGCTGGCCATGCTGGTCTATATGAACAAGAACTGGAAGACGGAGTACGGCGGACAGCTGGAGCTGTGGGATACCACCGGATCGCAGTGCGAGGTGGTGGTCGAGCCGATCTTCAACCGCACCGTGATCTTCGAGGTCACCGATCAGAATTTCCACGGGGTGCGGCCGGTGCTGAACAAGGAGCGCGCGCGGACCTCGTTCGCGGTTTATTACCACACCGTGCCCGAGCCGGGCATGATTCCACACAACTCGATTTATGCTCCCAGCTTCTACCTCAAGAAAGAACCGCTGCGGCGGCGAGTGATGAATGAGGTGATGCCGCCGGTACTGCTGCGTGCGGCCAGGAAGCTTACCGGACGCGGCTAGTCTTTCGCCGCGCTGTTACGAGAAATTCTTGAAGTATCGGTCATGCGCGTCTTCCACGCTGGTTTAAGTTGAATAGGGAGCCGCCCGAACGTGCAGCTGGACGTACCGTTGACGGACCCGCGCTGAATGCAGATCGTTTGCCCGCAGTCCCTGCAGGGGCAAATGCAGATCGGCCGCACTTTCGCTTTCCCAGCTGCTAATCCCGCACACCTGTTTGCGGATGGAGACAAAGATCATGTTTGCCCACTTGCTTCACTTGAAGGCCAGGGTGTCAATTGAGTTCAGTCCTGGTGAGCGGACAAATCACGTTTGGGCGTTGCCGGCCCGATGAACAGACTCAAGCTCGAATTTCAGAAGCTGAAGTCAAGCTCTCTGGCCCGGAACGCCGGATGGATGCTCCTGGGCCAGGGGCTGGGACTTTTTTCGCAGGCGCTCTACTTCGTATTTCTGGCCCGGCTGCTGGGCACCGCGGAGTACGGCGTGTACGCCGGAACCTTTGCGTTCGTCTCCATGGCGGCGCAGTATACTTCGCTCGGCTCCGACACCGTTTTCATCCGCTATGTAAGCTCCAATCGCCAGAACTTTGCCGCGTACTGGGGCAATATCCTTCTTCTGGTATGCGGCCTGGGCGCGCTGATCGCGCTGATTCTTCACCTGGTAGGGCATTGGATCCTGAATCCGGACAGCGCGTCGATCGTCTTTCCGGCCGCCATCAGTCTTTGCTTCTGCACCCAGATGGCGTTTGCCGCGGGGCGGGTCTTTCAGGCCTTCGAGCAGCTTCGCGTGACGGCGATGATGAACCTGCTCACGAATGTGCTGCGGCTGATCGCGGCCGCCGTGATGGTGGTCACGATGCATCACGCCACCGCGCGGCAGTGGGTGATCGCTTCGATGGGCGTCTCGCTGGTGGGGGCCATCGTCGCCGTCGCGACGGTCACGGTCAAGTTTGGCCTTCCCAAATTCCGGCCGGGGCTGATCCCCAAGCACGCCGCGGAAGGACTGCAATACTCCTTCTCCCAGTCGACCTCGTCGGCCTACAACGACCTGGACAAGACGATGCTGAGCCACTACGGGATGAACGTGGCGAACGGCATCTACTCCATGGCTTACCGGGTGGTCGAGATCGCCACCATGCCCATCTTCTCGCTGCGCGATGCGGCCATCCCGCGCTTCTTCGTGCAGGGCGCCAAGGGCGTGGATCATGCCTATGCCCTGGGCCGCTCGCTGATGAACAAAGCGGTGCTGCTGGGGCTGGCGGCGGCGGCGGGAATGTTCCTGCTGGCCCCGGTTCTGCCCTACGTTGTGGGCCACGGCTTCGCGCAAAGCGTCAGCGCGCTGCGCTGGCTATGCCTGATTCCGTTCTTCCGCAGCTTCCACCAGATGACCGGAGCGGCGCTGACCGGAGCCGGGCTGCAGCGGTATCGCATGACCACCCAGTGCATTGCGGCGGGTTTTAATTTCGCGCTGAACCTCTACCTGATCCCGCATCACGGGTGGCTGGGCGCGGCATGGGCCAGCCTGATGACCGATGGCGCCCTGGCGGTGATGAACTGGACCATCGCGGCGCGGCTGGCCCGGGCCGCGGTCCGGCAACGGTCGGTGGCTATCTCGGCGGCCTAGCTTCGTCGCCGTAGCTCCGCCGCCGCTCGGTCACTTGCAGGCGGTCTCAAGAGCGGTGGCGCAGGCGGCCAGGGCCGGAGTCGGCGTGAGGTCCGCGGTCCAGAGGCCGGAGCGGTGGGGCTGGCCGTCGGCGCGGGCGTGGCTGGTGTCGTAGTTGAGCCAGTTATCCCCGTCCCAGGTGGTGAAGAAGATCACCCGCTTGCAGGAGCTGGCGCGCAACACGCTTTCAAGATAGGTCTGGTAGTAGTTCGCCACCCTCTGATCGCGCTCCGCAACGCCGGAAGTGAGCAGCATGTCGTCAACGTCGAGCTCGGTGATGAGGATCTGCATCCCGAGATCCTGCAGCTGCCGGATAAAGGCGTCGCGTCCGGCCGATGCCAGCGAGCCATGGCCGTCCAGGTGGGATTCGAGGCCGACAGCCTGGATCGGCACCCCGCGGGCCAACAGCTGTTTGACCAGGCTGACGGTGGCGGCGCGGGTGAACGAGCTCTGCGGCGAATCCTGTTCGACCTCGTAGACGTTCAGGACGCGAAGCGCCTTGGGGTCGGCGCTGGCGGTGGCGTGGAAGGCGAGATCGATGTAGCTGGGGCCCAGCAGATCGAACCAGAGGCCGGTTCTCAGGTCGTCGGGACGTCCGCTGCGAACGTGGAGCGGTTCGTTGACCACGTCCCAGGAGTCGATGCGGCCGGCGTAACGTTTGACGACCGTCGTGATGTGGTCGGTGAGGTAACGGGCGGCGTTGGCTTTGGTCAGGGTGGCCGCCATCCATTTGGGATTGGCCGCGTTCCAGGCCAGGTTGGTGGCGTGCACGCGCATTCCGTGCTGCTCGGCGAACTGAACCATGTAGTCGGCGTCGACAAAGTTGAAGGAGTCGGGGCTGGGCCGCAGCTTGGCCCACTTGAACTCCTGACCCGGGGTGATGAGGTTGAAGTTTTTGATCGCAAGCTGGGCAAAGGCGGCGTTCTGAAGGTTCTTTCTCGAGGCCTGGAGTCCGACGAAAAGCCCGCACGGGGCGCCCAGGGATTTGAGAGGCGGAATGTTCTGGCCGAATGCCGGTTCGAGGTCGATGGTTCCGGCGAGAGCCGCCGCACCAAGGGCTAGGAATGTCCTGCGATCCAAAATGAACCTCCAGATTCTAAGATGAACCTAACACCAAACTAAAGTGTCTACCGGGCGGTGGATTTCACAGCAACGAGTGTACGGTGAGTCAGCGAGATCGGCTAAAAATGTGGTACGCGGGCAGCCAAATCCCCCCCAGGATCATCTGAATCAGGAATCTTGTTCGCCAGCCAGAAGCCGAGCAACACCTGGCCGGCAATATTTTGGCCCGGGAAGAAACAGTTATCCAAGTGAGAACTCTGTTGCACGTTTGCTGAACACTCGGTGTGCGTGATCCGGCCAAACGCCAGATAATTGTCTGGCGGGCGGTTACAAATTCTTTTTTATCGTTTTCTTAACCGCATCATTCATCTCTTATCTATGGCTGTTTTCATGCGAAGGTTCCGGTCCGGGCACGGGTTGGAGATTTTCCGATTTGAGAGCGGCATCAATTCTAGAACCTGTTTTGCCAAACGACGGTTCCTGGCGGACCGATAGATTTGCCTAACTCTCCCTGTAGAAAACGAGGTGTAAATGCAAGCTCTTCCTGATCGCAAAAACGTGCTCATGGTGGACCTTGGCGCGGTTTTCGGTGGCGTCGAAATATATCTCGAAAACTTGCTGCAGGCCCTTCAGCCCCACGCCGATTGCCTGGTCCTGTGCTCGAACGAGGAGCTTAAGAGAAGGCTGGGCGCCAGCGGCGGGAAGTATATCGCGCTTCCCAACTGCACCGGCATCGCCAAGTCACTGCAGCTTCTTGCCGCCTTCCTGATGCTGCCGTACCTGGTCATCAGGCACAATATCGAGATCGTCCAGATCAACGGCTATGGAGAGATCATTCTTCTTCCTCTCGCCCGCCTGCTGGGGCGGACCGCAGTGGCGACCCGGCATCTGAGCTTCGATATCGAAGTGGACCACTGGTACCAGGCGCCGGGAAGGTATTTTGCCCGCTTCCTCTACCGTCACCTGGCCCGCTTCGCCAGCCGCATCGTCTGCGTCTCGCAGGAGGTAGGCCAGGAGGTCGGCGAGCTGATCCCGTCGGAGCGGATTGCGATCATTCCCAACTGGGTCGAAGCGATTCCGCCCTTTGCGATCAAGCCCCGGGTGAAACACACCCCGGTCAACATTCTCTTTGTCGCCCGGATGGTGGAGCATAAGGGCCTGCAGATCCTGCTGGGAGCGCTGCGGCACCTCAAGAACAATCACCGCGACCTGGATTTGAAGGTCACCGCGGTTGGGGATGGACCCTTCCGCCCCCAACTGGAGCACCTGGCCGAGGGGCTGGATGTTCACTTCGCGGGGTTTCAGTCGGGAGTCGATTCCTTCTACGAGGAAGCGGATATTTTTGTCAGCACCTCGCTGGGTCCGGAAGGCAGCTCGCTGGTGGCCATGGAGGCCATGGCCCGCTGCGTGCCCTGCATCCTGAGCAATCTGCCCGTGCATCGCGAGATCGCGCTCCAGGGCGAGGCCGCGGTGCTGTTCGAGCTGGGAGACTCGGTCGACCTGGCGGATAAGCTCGTTGCCCTGGTGGAGAACGACAGCGTGCGGCGCCACTATGCCGAAGCCGGCTATCGCACCGTGAAGCTCAACCACAATCCGGAGTTTGCGGCCGACGCCTATTCGAAGGCCTTCGGCATCATGGAGCGGGCGGGTGAACTTGCAACCGCCGATATTTAAGCCGTCACGACGCTAACCCCAGGTTCATCGGCCGCCCGGCGTCATCCCTGCGCCGGGCGGTCGCGTATCATGAAAAGGTACGGATTTCACCGAACCTGAGGTAAGAATGCCGGTTGCCAAAACGCGCCAGAACGACCTGTTAACCCAAAAGATTGAGGCGCGCACGGCTCGCATCGGAATCATCGGCTTAGGCTACGTCGGCCTGCCCCTCACCCTGCTCTTCAGCGAACAGCGCTTTGCCGTCACCGGCTTTGATGTGGATGAGAAGAAGGTGGCCGCCCTGAACGCCGGCGGCTCCTATATCGTCCGCATTCCCGCCACCGAGATCCGGGCCGCGCAGGGTAGCGGCTTTCGCGCCACGGCCGACTACGCCGAGATCGCCGCGATGGACGTGGTGATCATCTGCGTTCCCACCCCGCTCACCTCCTTCCACGAGCCCGACCTCAGCTACATCCGCAATACGGCCGAGGCCATCGCGCCCCATCTGCGCGAGGGGCAGCTCATCATCCTCGAAAGCACGACCTACCCCGGCACCACCGAGGAGGTGCTGATTCCCATCCTCGAGTCCGGCAACCGGCTGGGGCTGCGCGCGGCGCGGGATGAGGAGACGGCTGGCTTCTACGTGGCCTTCTCACCGGAGCGCGAGGACCCCGGCAACGACACGGTGGCGCGGCGCGATCTGCCCAAGGTGATTGGCGCAGCCGGCCCGGTGGCCCTGGAGCTGGCCTCGGCCGTCTATTCCACCATCTTCAATCGCACCATCCCGGTCTCGACGCCGGCCACGGCCGAGATGACCAAGCTGCTCGAAAACATCTATCGCTGCGTGAACATCGCCCTGGTCAACGAGCTCAAGCAGCTCTGCCAGCGCATGGACATCGACATCTTCGAGGTCATCGACGCGGCCAAGACCAAGCCCTTCGGTTTCCAGGCCTTCTATCCCGGGCCGGGACTGGGCGGCCACTGCATTCCCATCGACCCCTTTTACCTGTCGTGGAAGGCCAGGCAATTCGACTTCCGGACCCGCTTCATCGAGCTGGCCGGCGAGGTCAACACCGCCATGCCGTACTACGTGATCGAGCAGACGGCGGCGGCGCTCAACGAGCATGCGAAAGCGCTCAAGAATGCGAAGATCCTGGTGCTGGGCATGGCCTACAAGCGGGATGTCGACGATCTCCGCGAATCGCCGTCGCTGACCATCATCGAGCTGCTGCGCCAGCGGGGAGCGGTGGTCTCCTATAACGATCCCTTCTTCCCCTATGTGGGCCAGGGCCGCCACTATCATCTGGACATGCACTGCGTGCCGCTGGACGACCTGGGGCAGTACGACTGCGTGCTGATCGTCACCGATCACTCCGATTACGACTACGCGCAGATCGTCCGCGAAGCGAAGATGGTTGTGGACACGCGCAACGCCACCAAGGGCATCGTGTCGGACAAGATCGTCCGCTGCTAGAGACGCTCACTCGCTGAGCTCCGAGGCCGTGCTCATCAAGCCGGGCCTTCCCGGTCTTCCCTCCGGGAGCCGGAAAACCGCTGATCCACACCGAAAATCGCTGCCGGACCGGAACGGCTTCTGTTAGAAAGACAAACAAGGTCTTTCTCGCAGGAGCTATCGGGACCGGCATTTTTTTGCTCCCATTTTTTGCTCTTTTGTCCGGTTGGAACTCGCCGCCCCGATGGGAAGGACAGTTTCGCGCAATACGCCGCTGCATAAATAAAGCGAACGAGGGCCACTTTTTCGTGCGGATGGAAGAAATCGCCAGGCTGGCGGATGTTTCGATTGCCACTGTATCGCGCGTGATGAATGGATCTTCCCTGGTGAGCGAGAGCACCGCGGCTCGCGTGCGCCAGGTGATGAAAGAAACGCGCTATCTGCCCAACAACACGGCCACCAGCCTCAAGTCGGGAATCAGCCGCATTTACGGGGTGATCATTCCGGACATCACCAATCCCTTTTTCGCCGAGTTCATCAAGGCCTTCGAGTCCATCGCCATCGAGAAGAACGAGGAGATTCTTCTCGCCAATACGGACTTCCATCCCAGCGGCATGGAGCTATCCATCCGCAGGCTGGTTACCCGGCAGGTGCAGGGCGCGGCGCTGCTGGTTTCGCAGGTATCGGAGGAGACCTGCGACGCGCTGCTTAAGAACAACGTGCCCATGGTCACCTTCGATCGCCGCGTGACCGGTCCCGGCACCAGCGATGTGGCGATCGACTCCCTGCCGGGGATGGATCAGGCCGTGGCGCACCTCAAGGAGCTTGGCCATAAGCGGATCGCCTACATCGGCGGCATCGCCGGCGAGCCCATCTCCGATCATCGCGATCACTCCTTTCTGCGCGCGCTCAAAAATCACGATCTGCCGCTGTGGCCGGAGCTGGTCCGGGTGGGCGATTACCGCATTCGCGGCGGCGAATCGGCCATGTCCGGGCTTCTTTCACTGCCCACTCCGCCGACCGCGGTGATCGCGGCCAACGACCTGACGGCGATCGGCGCGATGCGCGTCGTTCACGAGCGCGGCTATGCCGCCGGGCGGGATTTCTCGATCGTCGGCTTCGACGATATCGAGCTCAGCGGCATCCTCTCGCCGGCACTGACCACCATCGCGCTCTCCCGGGTGCAGCTGGCCCGCTGCTTCTTTGACGCCCTGGAGTCGTTCAAGCGCCGCGTCGATTGCGCGGGGCGGCAGTGGAAGGTCGAGACCCGCCTGGTGGTCCGGCAGTCAACGGGGCGGCCGCGGCGATCGGGCCGAAAGCGGCGGAGTTCATCCTCGGGGGGCAACGGGACGGCGGCGGGCGCGAAGCCGATGCTTGACAAGCGAAGATAGCGGTTTCTATAGTTGTGGCGTAAATTGCTGTAATCCATTACATCCTTGCATCTGGATTTCCGGCCCTGAGACGGTGCCGCAGGCGGCCCGCTTCAGGGCATTTCCGGGCGGCTTGACTAAATGCATTTAGCAGCCAGTGTCCCCGGCTGCCGTACGGGTTTTCTGCAGCTCACGTAAACGTCACCTTGCCGCGCCTGTTCTGTACCTTCGAGCCTGTGCGTCCGGGCCGGCGAGGCATTTCCGTTGCTCATCTCCGCGAAGACGGCGGTTGCGGCGTAAAGGCGGCTTAGCCGCGCACCGCTTCTCGGCTGCTCTCCCGGGAGTGCGCGGGATTTTCAGGAGTGTTGCTGTTCATGAATGTGCGCCGGTCCTTTTTCTGCTGTGTGCTCTGCTGTGCTCTCGTTGCTGCCCGGGCGTTGGGGCAGTCCCCGTATCAGTATCCGTTTGAAAATCCATCGCTGCCTGTGGAGCAGCGCATCAACGATCTGCTCGCCCGCATGACCATTGCGGAGAAGATCGACGCGCTGAGCACCGATCCCTCTGTCCCGCGCCTGGGCGTGGTGGGAACCGGTCACGTCGAGGGTCTCCATGGCCTGGCTCTGGGCGGTCCGGGAGGATGGGAGGGGCGGGGCAAGACCGTGATTCCAACCACCACCTTCCCGCAATCGCGCGGCCTGGGGCAGACCTGGGATCCGGCGCTGCTGCAGCAGGCGGCGGCCGTCGAAGGCTTTGAGACGCGCTATGCGGACGGCAAATACCACCGCGGCGGCCTGGTGGTCCGCGCTCCCAATGCCGATCTGAGCCGCGATCCACGCTGGGGCCGCAGCGAGGAGTCCTACGGCGAAGATCCCTACCTGGTGGGCACGCTCGCCGTCGCCTTCGTCAAGGGACTGCAGGGCGACGATCCCCACTACTGGCTGACCGCGTCGCTGATGAAGCACTTTCTGGCCAACAGCAATGAAGACGGCCGCGGCGGCTCATCCTCCAACTTCGACGTCCGCCTCTTCCACGAGTACTATGCCGTGCCCTTCCGTATGGGCATCGAAGAAGGCCATGCCAACGCCTTCATGACCGCCTACAACGCGTGGAACGGCATCCCCATGGCCGCGCAGCCCGCCCTCCGCGACATTGTGATGAAGGACTGGGGATTCAACGGGATCATCTGCACCGACGCCGGCGCGCTCACGAACATGGTTACGCTGCACCATTACGCCCGGACCATGCCCGAGGCGGCGGCCGACGCCATCCACGCTGGCATCAATCAGTTCCTGGACAACTACAAGCAGGCGGTGCGCGATGCGCTCGAACAGAAGCTGATCACCGAGCAGGATATCGACCGCAATCTGCGCGGCGTTTATCGCGTGATGATCCGGCTCGGCGAGCTCGACCCGCACGCCATGGTGCCGTATTCGAAAATCGGCGTCACCGACGCCGACACCAGCAAGGGCGATCCGTGGAACTGGCCCGAGCACAAGGCCCTGGCCCGCAAGGTGACCGATGAATCGATCGTCCTGCTCAAGAACCAGAATCACACGCTTCCGCTGGACGCCGGGAAGCTGAAGTCGATCGCGGTCATCGGCCCCTACGCCGACATCGTAGCCCTCGACTGGTATAGCGGCACGCCGCCGTATGCGATCAGCCCTCTCGAGGGCATCCGTACCCGCGCCGGCGCTGGGGTAACGGTGAAGTTTTCCAAGGGCGACGATTTGAACCAAGCCGCGCAGCTGGCGCGCTCGTCAGACATCGCCATCGTCATCATCGGCAATCATCCCACCTGCGATGCGGGATGGAACAAATGCCCGCTGCCCAGCGAGGGCAAAGAGGTCATCGACCGGAAGTCGCTGACGCT
>Ga0335075_10012664_pt1 | contig 12740 bp, 14 predicted proteins | sample Lox_Sample_24_FD_206723 | JGI IMG/M metagenome (GOLD analysis project Ga0335075, IMG submission 206723) | Soil microbial communities from Loxahatchee National Wildlife Refuge, Florida, United States - Lox_Sample_2.4 | ecosystem: Environmental > Terrestrial > Soil > Wetlands | place: USA... | reverse complement strand
GCTGGATCGACCGCCGCCCGCTTTCGAGCAGCTCGAGCGCGCCGAGCTGCGCCGCGAGCGAGGTGCCGTGAATAAGCGAGGTGACGAGATTGAGCGTCGGTGGCAACAGGCGCCGTATCGCCTGCGGCAGGATGACGAGCAGCATCGCCTTCATCCAGCTGAGGCCGAGGGCGCGGGCCGCCTCGAGCTGGCCGGCGGGGATCGACTGGATCACGCCGCGGACGTTGTCGGCGATTACGGCGCTGCCCCAGAGCGAGAGCCCGACCCCTGCCGCCGCCGAGGCGCCGAGGCGGAGGCCGAAGGCCGGCAGCCCGAAGAAGATGGCGAAGAGGATGACGATCAGCGGCAGCCCGCGCCACAACTCCACAAAGAGCCGGACCGTCGCTCTCACAAAAGGCGGCTTGGCGACGAGCGCGCTTCCGAGCAGCATTCCGAGGAGGACGCTCGCGCAGGAGCAGACAACCGCGAGGATCGCCGTCAACTCAAGGCCGCGGAGCATGTAGAGCGCGACGGGGCCGACCCAGCTCTGCATCGCTCAGCCCGGCCAGGCGAGGCGGCTCTCGAGGGCGCGCATGCCGCGCGCGAGCCCGGCCGCGAGAAAAAGGTACGTGGCAGCAAGCGCGATGAAGATTTCGAAGACGCGGAAGCTGACCGCAACGAGGTTGATGCCGGTGTCAGTCAGCTCGGGAAAGCTGATCGCGACCATCAGGGCGGAGCCCTTGAGGATCTCGATCGCGGTGTTTGTCAGTGATGGCATCGCGATGCGCAGGGCGACCGGCCTAGTGATCAGCCAGAAGATCTGGCCGCGCCGCAAGCCCAGCGCCGAGGCGGTTTCGCGCCAGGCCTGCGGTACCGATTCAATCGCGGCCCGGAAGTTCTCGACATTGTAGGCGCCGCCCCATATGACGAGGGCGACGCAGGCCACGCTGAGGGCGTCGAGGTCGAGGCCAATCTCCGGCAGGCCGAAATACAGGAAGAAGATCTGGACGAAGAGCGGGGTTGTGCGGATGAACTCGACGAGCGCGGCGACGAGGAGGGACAATCCCTTGACCCGCTCCACCCGCACGACAGCGCCGACGAAGCCGAGCACGGCGCCGCCGGCACCGCCGATTGCGGTGATCGCTACCGTCCAGCCGAGGCCGAGCGCCAGCTCCCGGCCATGCTGGACGAGGTACCAGAAATCGAGGTCATAGCCGAAATTCATCGGCTCGCCCGCCAGGTCGCCGCCTCGGACGCGACCGCACGGAAGAAGGTGCGTTAGTCACATCGGTAGATGTCGGCTGCCTCTTTGTTCGAGATTTGCGCCGCCCCCGGGCGCGGCACGGATTTCTCGAACCGGCCGAGATCGTCCTTAGGGATCCACTTCGTCAGCGCCTTCCACAGGAAGTCGTGCTTCACCATGTCGGCGATCGCCGCATCGGCCCATGCGGCGGCCGCGTTGTTGCCGAGCTTCAAGCCGATGCCGATGGGGCCACGCGCGATGGTGTGGCCGACGATCTTGAGCGAGGGGTCCTTGCTGGTGATCCCGACGAGGAGGGTCATGTCCTGGGGGAACGCAACGGCCCGTCCCTGCTTCAGCGCGGCCAGCGAATCGGCCGTGTTGTCGAAGAGTAGCTGTTTCACCTTGGGCATGCACTTGCTGAGCCAAATGCTTTGGGTGCCCCCCGAGGTCGTCGTCACGGTCTTGCCGCGGAGATCGTCCCAATCATTGATCGTCGAGGATTTCGGCACCAGCATCTTGATGCCGGAATCGAAATACGGGCTGGAGAAGCCGATAATCTTCGCTCGTTCCGGCGTATAGGAGAGGATGGAGACGACGTAATCGACGCGGCCGCTCGTAATGTAGGGGACGCGGTTGGGGCCGGTGACGCATTCGAGGTCGACCTTGTCCTGGTTGCCGAAGGCATACCAGGACAAGCGTCTCACGATGTCGATCTCGAAGCCGGCGTGCTCGCCGGACGCGTCGATAAAACCGAAGGGCGGATAGTCGCATTTGACGCCGACGATGAGCTTCCCGCGGCTCTTGATCTCCTCCGGCAGGGCAGCGGAGAGCGTGGGCAGCGCCGCGGCGGCGCGGGCAAGCTGGGGAACGCTCAACGCCGCGACGGCGAGGCTCGCCAGCAGAGCGACGATGGCAGGCAACTTCATCCTTGGCCCTCCGGGATCATGCGACCGCATCCTCCTGAAACGGTAGAAGTGGCTGTCGGCACTGGCAACCGCGGCAGGAGGGCGCCGCCGAGATAATCCTCGCGCTCCCTTCAGCCAGGACAATGATGCCGATGCCGCGGACATGGTAAGTCGACGTTCCTCGGAATGTGGCGGGATGGCCATGTGGTGGCGTCAGCGCGGCCTCGGGATCGTATATTTATCCCCGTAGCAATTGCCCCACCCCTTCTCCGCTGACCGAGGGCTACCCACGGCTTTCTGCGGCATTCGCACCGCCTCAACCGTCAAAACGTCGAAGTTGGGGCTTGGCGAGTTCGGTCTGCATCTCCGCCAACGTCCTGCTGTTATCGACGCGAAAGAACGGAGAACCAAGTCCGAGCTTCAGCATCCGTTCCCCGTCGTGGGGCGGCTAAGCGTGCTATTTTGAACAGATCGTCTGGTGACCCCAGAACCGCGAGGACAGGCGGCCGCAGCTGGCCGATCTGCGCGAATCCGGGACCATCGAACTAGGACGCCGATTCGGTTATGTTCGTCTACCGCGACGAGTATTACCTCGCGCAACACGCTCCCAAGCAGATGGCTTACGACTCGGAGGAGAAGTTTCAGAACCAGCTGGACAAATGACAGCGCGACATGGAAGCGGCGCACAACAAGGCGGAGTTGATCATCGCCAAGCAGCGGCACGGCCCGACCTGCAAGATCGACCTGTTCTTCGAAGGCGAGTTCACCCGTTTCGGGGATATCAATCTAATCCACCGGCCGGACGGCTGATCATTCCGAGGTGCAACACGATCACGCGTCTGGTGCGGGCAAATTGGTCGGATCGTGCTCGCCGAAGCGCGGCACCGCTTACTGGCCCGTGCCACGACACTGGGGTGCAATCACGCTTATTCGCGGTGCTCAGCGATCAGCGGACTCGCCGGGACAATCCGCCGACGTGCCCAGCACGGTCTGATTGGTGCGATGCTGGAAGATTCGGGGGGCCAGCGGATCGGAGCTGGGCTTCGCGCACGCAGCGCTGCTCGCCGCCGTCGGCGCGCTGAATGTGATACTGGTACTCGCCCGCATGCTCGGGCAGCAAACGGATGATGGTGTAAAGGCCTACGCGCCAAACTGGCCATGGGGGGCGAAGTACTCGACGGTCTGGCCGGTGGCGAATTTGTGGGGCATTGCGCCGCCTAGTCAGACCGCCTTGAGGTTGATGGCCGACGTCTTGCCCCGGTGGTCCGGCTCCACGTCGAAGCTGATTCGCTGACCATCATTGAGTTGCTGCAACCCCGCCTGCTGGACAGCCGAGACGTGGACAAAGACATCAGGGCCACCACCCTCAGGCTGGATGAAGCCGTATCCCTTGGTCGAATTAAACCATTTTACGGTGCCGATCGGCATGTCGACATCTCCCCGAGGCTTTTGTGGTCATGAGATCGAAGTCGTCAACGACTATTCCGGTCCGCTCATTCACCCACCTGCGCTGGCATGCTGCTGGCTGCCGGCTCACCGGGCATTCAGGGCGTCGCGGATGTTTTTGGCTGCCGTGAAGGCGAGCTTCTTCGAGGCGGCGATAGTGATCGTCTCGCCGGTGGCGGGATTACGACCCTGGCGCTCAGCTCGATCGGTCACCCTGAAGCGGCCGAACCCGGCCAGCGCTACCTCTTCACCAGCACTGGACGCGGCGAAGATGGCGGCGAACGCGGTGTCGAGAATCTTCTTAGTGTAGTCCTTGGCGACACCGTGCTCAACGGCGACGCGTTCGATCAGATCAGCGGTGTTGATGTCGTCTCCTTGTCTCGGAATGGGCTGCTTTGGCAGGCGGAAGCCCGAGCCGACCCATCGATTATCGCCACTCAATCCGGTGTGACCTCTGGCGGCTCCAGCGCCTCATCTCCATCCGCAGGGATGTCGTACGTCTCGACGATGAGGACTTCATCAGTTGGAGTGGGCGTCGATTGCTCGAGATCGGGTCCAGACACGGCGCTGTTCGCAACCAACGCGGCGATGGTCTGAACAAGCTCCTCGACAATGGCTCGCAGCTCCTGCAATTCGGCACGGATGCCAGTAATCTGCTCCAGCCCGTTCGCGATCGCTTCGAGCTGTGCCGCCAAGACCGCGTCCATCCGGCCAGCGCCGCGGATCGATGTGGTTTTCGGGCGTGTTTGGGCTCGACCGCGTGCAGGTTTCTCGGTCGTTCCTTTACCCGGTCCGCCGTACCGAGCCTGCATCTTGCGACGCCAGGCTGGGCTCACCTCTGTTAGCGGTCGTACCGGCTTGCTACTCGTGGGTCGCCTGCCGGTAGTCGCCGCACCGTGCCTTTTTGACGGTTTCTTCGGGCCTGCTGCCATAGACTGCCTGTCTCGATATCACCTGCACAAAGCTATTGCAGACCGTCGAGCCGTGCCAAGCGTCTATCGACGAGGTTCCGCATCCGACATTTCCACAGGCGCGACCTGTTCTGTGAACTTTGCATTAGTGAGCTTGGCAACGCCGTAGAGAGGCGACAGACATTTGGGGCCATGCAACTTGCAAAAGCCCACCGCTCCGAATCATCATTCGCACGCGACCGTTCTGTTTCCGGGCCGGACGGGTTGGAGGACTCCGACGATGAGCGCTGCTCCACGACATGACCTCAGCGACCTCATGAAGTGGACCGCACGGGACGGATGGCGATCGCGCGTCGATGCCGTCATGGCAGAGCATTTCGAGCCTGCAATGCGTAAGTTCGGGCTCGCGTTCGAGCAGATCGACGACGCCCTCGGCGGCACGTGGACGAGGACGTTGCGGGGCTGTGCATTCGAGGACTTCCTGACCCGGCGGTTCGGACCGGGTGACGAGAATCCGGTCGAGAGTTACCTACGCCGCAACAGCTGGAAGGAACGCGCGCTCAGGCGGAGCTACATGGCAGCGCTGCAAGCCTCGGTCATGAGCCTCTACGAAGTAAGTGCCGTCGTGCCGGGTGAGTCATTCCGCGCGCGCGATCTCATCCGCAGCGGCGACCCGGTGTTGGTTAGCGAGTGCACAGCGACCGCTATCAAGCTCCCTGGACGGGCCGCGGCTCCCGAACTTCATAATCGCGGAATCGAAAGCCAACCCATTGCTTCGGCAGCAACCCAGGTGACTGCGCATGCCACAAGGATGAACTCAGTCATGGAGCCAGTTTTGCAAAGGGAGAGCGCGAAGCGCCATCGCGATGGCCACATCAGCCGTAAGCCACTTGAGGTCAGCAGATCGCCCACGAGATGGGAAAGATAGCCGACCACGACGGCATCGGCAGTCGGCCGGCTAAATCCACTCCAGCGTAGAAGCAGTTCACAAACAATCACCGCGAGGAGTGAGTGTGTAACGCCGCGATGCCCGAACATGGCCGCCAACGGGCGGGAGATCATGCATAAGCGCTGTCCCACCCAGGACTGCGGGTGATCGATGTCGGGAAGCAGTGAGCCGATTCCCGCCGATGCCAGCGGCAGCGGATCAAGAGCTGGCAAGCCGAGGTGTGGAGCAGCCCACATCCATGCAGCCACCCCGATGGCCAAGTGCGAACCTGCCATCATGATTGGCGCCATTCTATAGTTCGATCGGCAAAGAGGGCCTGCCACGCCGGCCCGCCCAAGTCGTACCTGCCGCGACGGTTGATATCTGCGGGGGCGATCCGGTCGAGCAAGTCGGAACCCCGCTCATTTGTTCACGAACCCTGGTCGACGATCAGGACATCACCGTACGCGCCGACTTGCTCACGGAGTTTCTCTGCGGCCCGCCGGGGCACATCGCTGACCTCGAATATAGCGCCATGAGGAATACACGTGACAGGGAACTCATCGGAGCCGGCCCGACATGGTGCACGGCGAATGAACCTGACGCCCCTTCCTGGGCGCGCATGGCTGCCAACCCGAAAAGCGTGAGCGATCTCGCGGCCCCCGAGATACAGAGCCGTTCCGATCTGCTCGAATGGACCACCGCGACAGGGCACCGTCACTTCGACGCGTACCCGGACGAGCTCTGCCGTGCACGCAGCGGTGCCGTCGTCTCCATAGATGTCGAGGCAGAGCATCCGAACCTCCTTTTCCCGATTGCGTGGAAAGACCCAGGCCTCGCCGCGCCAGCGACCTTCAAGGAGGCGGGCACGTGCCGGAAAGACGGGGTGATACGGCGCCTGCACATGAAGCTGCTGGTCCTCTAGAGTTATGCTCAGCATGATCGTTCCCTACGCTGCCGTGCGAGAGCTACACGAGAAGGACAACGAGTCTAATATCGCCACCCCGAGCGTGTCACGACTCTCGCCGCGCACCGTACCGTCCTGGCTCACCGTGCAGTTTTGAACAGATCGTCTGGTGGTATAAGCGGTTGCATCCGGCGAATGGCGCAGCACCCGATTTTGAAAATCTAGCCCTCCTCACAGAAATGGCGCGCCGCGATCCCACGAACCGGCTTCCCAGTCGCGGACCGCCTCGCAGCTGAACACGAAAGCGCGGACCGGAATGTCTCGACGGGATCCCGCAGGTGGCGCAGGCGCGAGAGCACGAAGGGAGCAATGACTTCCTTGGGTATTGAGCTCATTTCAGCGAGCCGGCATGGCGCTCGTTGAACTGCCTCTGTCAAGGCAGCGGAACTCTCACATGATGATGCCGGGCCCGCGAAGGGAGGGACGCTCTCGAACTTTGCTGGTGGCTCGCGACATGCGCTATCCGATGCGCCGGAGCTACAGATCCCTCGCGCTCGTGATTACCCGGCTCACCATGCCGTAGGTGACCGCTTCTTCGGTGCTCATCCAGTAGTTGCGGTCGGTGTCGCGCTCGACCTTCTCGTACGGCTGTCCGGTCTCGCGGGCAATGATGTGGTTGATGCGCTCGCGCATCTTGAGGATTTCACGGGCCTCGATGTCGATGTCTGTCGCCGGGCCGCTAACCCCACCCATCGGTTGGTGCAAGAGGAAGCGGGTGTTGGGCAGGCAGAACCGTCGCTCCCTGACACCCGCCAAGAAGATGAGCGCCCCGGCGCTTGCCACCCAGCCGGTACCAATAACACGCACCGGAGCAGCGGCGTCGACGAAGCGGATCATGTCGTGGATGGTGTCACCACTTTCGACGTGACCGCCGGGCGAGTTGACGTAAACATCGATCGGCTTGTCAGAGTCACCGGCGAGGGCCAGCAGCCGACCGGTAACGTCACGCGCTACCTTGTCGGTGATCGCGCCGAACACCAGCACCTTGCGCTGGTTGAACAGCCGGCTCTCGAGCTCGTTGATCGGTGACAACAACGTCCTGTTGTCGCCCGGCTCGTGGCGCTCGGGGCGCCCTGGCTCCGGAACCTCGGGGTCATCGTCGTCGAGACTGGGTATCAGGCGGTTTGGATTGGTCAAAGTGCGCTCCTGGGGACGAGGCGGGCCGAAGTATAGCGCCTGTCCTCGAAATCTGCTGTCGCTGCCGCAGGCCCCGGCGTACGAACGCCGTTGCCGCGGCCTACCATGAAAATAACTGGGAGGTGCCCGCGAACAAGTCCGGGCCCGCCTCGATCCGCCACGCGTGCCGCACCGTTCAGCGCCGGCTCGCAGGCCTGCATCTCGATCCGGAGCACGTCCAGCCACCGCTTCCCGGGCTGCTAAGACTGCGTGATTCAACCATGACGCGGACTTGTCGGGAAGCGCCGGGAGAGATGGAGAACAGCGATCCCGTTCGCAGATCGCGCTGTCCTGGCGGGAGGGCCACAACGCCCGAGCGCCGGCGCGCGGATGGGAGATGCCCAGGCTGAAAAGGGCAGGGCAGCCAACCCGCTCGGCCGAACCTGGGAGCCGAGCAATGCCCCACGATGCCGAACAGGAGCTGCCCCAACAGAGCGTGAAACTGCGCCGCCGTCTTCGAGCGAATGCACGGTGGCTGGAAGCTCGATGTCTGCAAAAGCACCAGGCGCGCCCGGGCCATTTCCGCGACCACCTGCGCCGGCGCGGCTATCGCGCGAGGTTCTGAGGGCGGCGAACAGCGTCTCCGTTCGCACGCAGCTGCGCCAGGCTCGGCGCTAGAGCACCAGGAACAAAGCAAAAACCGCTGCCGCTTGCGCCGGGCGGGCCGCAAGGGCCCCCGCGCGGGCGCGGGGTCCGGCTGCGCCGGCTTCGCCCTTGCCCCCCTCCGGCTTCGCGGCCGTGCGGACGGGAGACGCCGAGAATGGAAAGAGCAGGGCAGGGGCCCCGCCAACCCGTTCGGCCGAACCCCGGAGCCGAGCGATGTCCGACGATGCCGAACTGGAGCTGTTCCGACAAAGCGTGAATTGCGCCGCTGTCCTCGAGCAGGATGGCTGGAAGCTCGATGTGCGCGAAAGCACCAAGCACGCCCCGAAATACCGGCGCGGCGCTGGCGAAATCATCATCGTCAACCATGACGGCCGCGGCTGGTGGGATGCCACGGGGTCGGCGAAGGGCGACGTCTTCAGCCTGGTGCAGCACCTCGACCCGTCGCTGAACTTCGGCGAGGTCCGCAAGGTCCTGCGCAGGCTGACAAGTCTGTCGCCGAGCTACCCGCCCTTCACCCGGAAGCCAGCAGCTACGGACGGTAAGCACTCCCCGGCGGAGCGCTGGGCGAAACGCAAGCCGATTGTGCCCTGGTCCGCCGCCTGGACCTATCTCGCCGGCACACGCGCCCTGCCTGCTCCGGTGCTCGCCGCCGCCGCGCGGCAGGACTGCATTCGGCAGGGCGCCTATGGCAGCGCCTGGTTCGCGCATCGCGACGAGGGCGGCGCCGTCAGCCACATCGAGATCCGCGGGCCTGACTTCAAAGGCTCGCTCCTGGGCGGCCGCAAGACCCTGTTCCGTTTCGGCGGAGCGGCCCGATCGCTGCGCCGGGTGGCCGTACTCGAGGCGCCGATCGACGCACTCAGCCTGGCGGCGATCGAGGAGATGCGGGCCGACACGCTCTACGTCGCAACGGGCGGCGGCATGGGACCGGGCACGATCGCGGCGATCCAGGCCCTGCTGGCGAGACTTCGTGAGGCCGGCGGCATGCTGGTGAGCGGAACGGACGCCAACGCGGCGGGCGACCGCTACGCCGAGCGGCATGCCGCCCTGGCGGCCGGGTCTGGCGTCGCCTTTGAGCGCGCGCGACCGCCGGAGGACCGGGACTGGAACGAAGTGCTGGTGCAGGGGAGGGGGGCATGAGGCCGGAGCGCGCCCTGGGTGCGCCTTGCAAACAAGGCGTCCGCGGCTATCGCGGAAAGTTTTGACGCGGCGAACGACGCATCCGTTCGCACGCGGCCACGCCAGACTCGGTGCATGAGCGCCGGAACGAAGCGCGGCCACCCGCGACGACCTCGAGATCCCGCCCGCCCCGCTCGAACACGATCCGCTGTCGCTGCCCGCGGGCTTGCGCCCCTGGGAGCCCTGGCCCGCCCCCGGCTCGCCGCCCGGCGATTTCTCGTTCGCATGGGCGAGCTGCAAACGCTCGCCTCTGACGACCACGCCGTGAAAGGAAATTGCGATGGATACGCTGCTTAACACGGGCCGGGACTCCCTGGCCGGCACTCTGACGCCGGACCAGGCCCGGGCCGCCGCGCAGTATGGTTCGGTGCTTGTGCTCGCCGGCGCCGGGACCGGCAAGACAAAGACACTCACCGCGGCTGTCGTACATCGGGTCACGGTCGGCGGGTTTGCGCTGAGCCGGATTCTCGCGGTCACGTTCACCAACAAGGCGGCGGCCGAGATGAATGGGCGGATCCGGGCGGCACTCGATGATGGTCCGGCGCCATCCTGGCTCGGCACATTTCACGGCCTCGCCGCACGTCAGCTTCGCATCGAGCCGGAGGTGGCCGGACTCCGCCCGGGGTTCGACATTCTCGATGCGGACGACAGCCGCCGCATCGTCAGACGCACCCTCAAGGCCCTCGATCTCGCCGGCGGGGAGGACGGCGTGGACATCGGGCGTGATCCGCTGAAGACCATGTGCAACCGGCTTTCCAAGTTCAAGGACAGCCTCATCACGCCAGCGGAGGCTCCCAGCCGCGTCGAGGCGATGATCGCCGAAGCGAACCGCAGCGGCCTCCCGGTCGATGCGCCGGGACTGCGCGCCAGCACGCGAGTCTATCAACAATACCAACGACGTCTTGGTGAAGCGAATGCAGCCGATTTCGGTGACCTCTTGTTGTGGCCGACGCGCGCGATGCAGGTGAACGAAAGCTATTGCACCCGCTGGGCGGAACGCTTTGATTGCGTACTCGCCGACGAGTTCCAGGACGTCAACTTCGCCCAGTTCACCTGGCTTCGTCTCCTGGCCGCGGAGCATGGCCAGATCTTTTGCGTCGGCGACGATGACCAGAGCGTTTACGGTTGGCGCGGCGCCAATGTTGGCTTCATTCGCCGCTTCACGCGCGACTTCCCGGGCGCCTCTGTCTTCCGGCTCGAGGAAAACTTCCGCTCGACCGGACACATCCTGGCGGCCGCCAGTGCGGTGATTGCGCAAGACCCTGCCCGGCTGGGCAAGACCCTCTACACCCGAAAGCCCGCCGGCGATCCGGTTGAGATCGTCGCTTTCCGGAATGCCGATGCCGAGGTCTCCGGCATCGTGACTGAGATTCAGCGCCGCCACGCCGAGGGTCTCGCCTGGGACGACATGGCGATTCTCTATCGCAGCAACGCCCTGTCCCGCGGGCTCGAAGAGGCGTTGATGCGCGCTCGCATACCGTACGCCCTCATCGGCGACGTGGGCTTCTATCAGCGGGCGGAAATCAAGGACGCGCTCGCCCTGCTACGGCTCGCGGCGACGCCCGATGATGCGCAATCCGACGAGGCATTCCGGCGCGTCATCAACACCCCTGCGCGCGGCTTTGGCGCAAAGGCCATGGACATCCTTGAGACAGAAGCCGCCTGGCGGCATGTTCCGCTGCTGGTTGCGATCGAGACCGCGCCGCTGCCACCCCGGGCGCGCTCGGCCGGCCTCGCCTTCGTCGATGCGGTTCGTGGCATCGGCCGCGATTCCGAGGCAACCCTGGCCGACCAGCTGTCCCTGCTGCTCGACGCCACCGGCTATCGTGCCATGCTGCGTGCGAGCCGCGCCGAAACCACGGAAGGCCGGCTCGAGAACCTGCAGGAACTGATCGGGCTCGCCGGCGGCTTCCATACAGCGCGCGAACTGCTCGACCACGCAGCCCTCTCTACAGGCGGCCCTGACGACGACAAGACGGACCGCGTGCGGCTGATGACACTGCACAAGGCAAAGGGCCTGGAATTCCCGCATGTGTTTCTGCCCGCCTGGGAGGTGGGTGTATTTCCGCCCGATTACGGCGACGCGGCCGAAGAAAGACGGCTGGCGTATGTTGCGCTCACCCGCGGCATGCGCCGCGTGACGATCTCGTTCTGCGACTACCGCCGCGGGCCCGCCGGCCCATCGCACTTCATCGACGACATTCCTCCACAGGACTGCTCGCTCGGCTGGCTGCATCAGCCGCGCGCATCTGCTCGCAAAGCCCCAGCACCGATTGACCGCCTCGACGCCGCTGAATTGTTGCTGCGTTTCTGAAGCGCCTCGGTGTCCCGAAGACCCGTACCGCCAGCTCACATCCCCGGAGCCTCACGAGAATGCACCCTGCCACCAAGCATCGCACGCCGTGGGCACTGATTCGCCGCAACGGTGACACGATCGGCAAGCGCCTCTCCACGCGCATGGCGTATCTGATAGATACCATCGTAGAGGTGGACCGTCGCTCAATCGCACTGAGCGGCTATGTCATGCGCAGCGATATGACAGGGTGGACAAAGCCCCCACGGCGTATCGAGTGGAGCGACATCATCAAGACGTGGCGACGCCAGCCGAGCGTGACGGACGTGCGCAAGGCCAAGGCAAGTCTGCCGGTCGCACGGCACAAACCGTCGTCTCCGCAAACTCACCCCAAGATGAGCATGATAAGGCCAGTGAACAAGCGCAACGAGAATGAGGAGACGCGGTGCCGCATGCGCCGCCGTCGCGGCAAGGGTCCGTCGCAAGTCTCCCGCGAGCCCGCGCCCTTGCCGCGACGGCGGCGATGCGGCTCTCGGAGACCATCACAAAGCAGTCCGTAAGGGAAGTGGACAAGGAGAGAACCATGGACACGATGATGTCGATGCCAGTCAGCATCGCCGATCGCATCGCGCCGATCGCGCGACAGGTCTGGGACGCCAAATATCGGCTCAAGGCGCAGGACGGAACACCCGTCGATGTCACCATCGAGGATACCTGGCGGCGCGTTGCGCGGGCCCTGGCGGCCGTCGAAGATCATCCGCTTGTTTGGGAACCGCGGTTCACCCAGGCGCTCGAGGACTTCCGCTTCCTGCCAGCAGGCCGGATCCTCGCCGGCGCCGGCACGGATCGCCGCGTCACGCTGTTCAACTGCTTCGTCATGGGCAACATCGACGACGACCTCGGCAGCATCTTCCAGCATCTGCGCGAAGCAGCGCTGACGATGCAGCAGGGCGGCGGCATCGGCTACGACTTCTCTTCGCTCCGCCCGAAGGGCGCACCAGTCCGTGGCGTCGCTGCCGACGCATCCGGGCCACTCTCCTTCATGGATGTGTGGGATGCGATGTGCCGCACCATCATGTCCGCCGGCGCGCGCCGCGGTGCCATGAT
>Ga0335075_10012663_pt1 | contig 12740 bp, 9 predicted proteins | sample Lox_Sample_24_FD_206723 | JGI IMG/M metagenome (GOLD analysis project Ga0335075, IMG submission 206723) | Soil microbial communities from Loxahatchee National Wildlife Refuge, Florida, United States - Lox_Sample_2.4 | ecosystem: Environmental > Terrestrial > Soil > Wetlands | place: USA: Florida... | reverse complement strand
CCGCGTCCTACCGGAGCCTCGCTGCCATTCCCCGCAGCCACGCCGCACCCGCGCCAGATCGAAACAAACCAGCCCCGGCCGCTACTCAGCGCAACCCATCACAAAACCCGCGCAAGAGCCCGAAATGCGGGTCAGATCCATAAGTATCCCGGCTGTTGTAGATCGGCTGCTGAACCGACCCATGGCAGGTTCGCCGACCACGAGAAGAACGAGTTCCGCATCGCGCGGAGTGCTGCTGAGCGGGCTAATCTGAGCCAACTCGGGTAACACATGACCGATGGATCGTGGCGACGGTCAGACCACTCACGAACCGGCGTCACCCACGGGGGGTGCCGCGGGCGAGACTGTCTGCGGCGATCCCTTCGACTGGGCCGCGAGGGACCCCGGCCGAGCCCTGTTCTCGGTGCGCGGCGGGGCTGGCCCGGACGGCGCGGACGGCTGGCGGCCGGTCACGGCTGCCGAGTTCGCCGGCCGGGTCAGCTCGATCGCCGCCGGACTGGTCGCCGCGGGAATCGCGCCCGGGGACCGGATCGGCCTCATGGCGGCGCCCAGCCTGGACTGGCTCGCCTGCGACTTCGCGATCTGGTCGGCGGGCGCGGTCACAGTTCCTGTGTACGAGACGTCCTCGGCGGACCAGATCCGCCATGAGCTCGCCAACGTGGATGCGGTCGCCGCGTTCGCCGGCGACGCGCGGGCCGCGGGCCTGCTCGAAGAGGCCCGTCCGACCGGGATGGGGCCGGTATGGCGGATGGACGAGGGCGGTCTCGACGCGCTCGCCGCGGCCGGCCGGGCCGATGCCGCCGCTGCGGCCGAGGTTGAGCGCAGGCGCGCCGCGCTGACCGCGGAGTCGCTCGCGACGATCGTGTTCACCTCGGGAAGCACGGGTCAGCCGAAAGGCTGCATGATCAGCCACGGCAACCTGGCCGCGGCGGTGCGCGCGATCCTCACCGCCCCCGGAGTCTCCGACCGGGTGCTCACGGGCGACGCGTCGATGTTGTTCTTCCTGCCGCTGTCGCACATCCTGGCCCGGGTCGTCGCGCTCAGCCTCCTGCGGTCGGGCCACCGGGCCGGCTACCTGCCCGGCCCCGGGGCGCTGGCCAGGGAACTGCCTGTCTTCCAGCCCACGATGCTGCTCGTGGTCCCCAGAGTGCTCGAGAAGGTCATTGCCGGCGCCCGTGAGAAGGCCGAAGCCGGGGGCCAGGGGCGAGTGTTCGCCGCCGCCGAAGCGACCGCCATCGCGTACAGCCAGACCGCGGGCGACGGGGCCGACGGACGCGGGCCTGGTCTCATGCTGCGGCTGCGGCACGCGGTCTTCGACCGCCTGGTGTACCGCCGGGTGCGCGCGGCGCTCGGCGGCCGGGTGGCCTGGGTGATCAGCGGCGGCGCGCCGCTCGGCGAGGACACCGGGCACTTCCTGCGTGGGACGGGCATCGTCGTCATGGAGGGCTGGGGGCTGACCGAATCCACTGGCGCCGTCACCTTCAACCCGCCGCTGCGGCAGCGGATGGGCTCGGTGGGCCAGCCACTGCCCGGCTGCGAGCTGCGGATCAGCGACGACGGCGAGATCCTGGTGCGGGGCCCGACGGTGTTCGGCGGGTACTGGCGGGATGCGGACGCCACTGCGGCGACGTTCGACGACGACGGCTGGCTGCGCAGCGGCGACCTCGGCCGGGTCGACAACGATGGCTTCCTCATCGTCATCGGCCGGACGAAGGACCTGATCGTGACCGCCGGCGGCAAGAACGTGTCTCCGGCGCGGCTCGAAGACTGCGTGCGCGAGCAGTCGCTGGTGGCCGAGTGCGTGGTGGCGGGCGACCGGCGGCCGTACATCACGGCGCTGGTCACCCTGGACCCCGAGGCGTTCACCGCGTGGAAGCAGCGGGCCGGCAAGCCGTCCGAGGCCACCGTCGCCGACCTGCGTGACGACCCGGATCTGCGCGCCGCCGTCGAGGAGGCCATCGACCGCGCGAACACGCTGGTCTCCCGGGCGGAGACGATCAAGCGTTTCGCGATCCTGCCGGCGCCGTTCGAGGTTGGGGCCGAGCTGACCCCGACGCAGAAGGTCCGCCGCCATTACGTGCTGGACAAGTACGCCGACGAGATCGACGCGCTATACGACGGGCCCAGGACGTAGCCGCCGCCCCTGAGATGATGGGCCGGTGCACCTGACACCGAGGGAAGAGGAACGGCTGCTGCTCGCGGCGGCCGCGGACCTGGCCCGGCGGCGGCTGGCCCGCGGCGCCCCGCTGGGCACGACCGAGGCGGTCGCGCTCGTCTGCGACGAGATCTGCGAGATGGCCTGGGACGGCGTGCCGCTGGCCGACGTCATCACAAGCGCCCGGTGGGTGGTGCCCCGTGACTCCCTGCTGCCGGGCGCGGCGGCGCTGGTCCCCGTCGTGGAGGTGGAGGCGCTGTTCCCGTGGGGATCGGTTCTGGTTCACGTCGACGCCCCGTTCGGTCCCGCTGACGATGATTCCGAACGTCCGGGCGTGACCGTCTCAGCACCCGGTTCCCTCTCGCTCGCGGAGGGCCTGCCGCGGCGGACCCTCGTGCTGCGGAACACCGGGCCGCGGGACGTGTGGGTCTCCTCCCACTTCCCGCTCGACCAGGTCAACCCGGCCATCGTGGTGGACGGCGACCCGGCGGGCTGCCGGCTCGACCTGCCCGCCGGGGAGGCGCTGCTGCTGCGGCCAGGCGAGTCGCACTCCGTGACGGCGGTCGTCGTCGCCTCGTCGCCGTCGGTGCCTTCGTGAGCTCGCTGGACCGGCGCGAGTACGCCGCGCGGTACGGGCCGACCACCGGGGACCGGGTCCGGCTGGCCGACACGGACCTGTGGGTGGAGGTCGAGGCCGACGACGTCTTCTCCGGCGACGAGCTCGTCGGCGGGTGCGGCAAGACCTTGCGCGACGGCGTGCTGGCGACCGCGCAAGCTTCCCCGAGGGACAGTGCCCTCGACATGATCATCCCGAACGTGCTCGTGCTCGACCCGCTGCTCGGCGTCCGCAAGACCTCAATCGGGATCGCCGACGGGCGGATCGTCGGCACCGGCCGCGCCGGGAACCCCGACGTGCAGTCGGGCGTGGATCTCGTCATTGACTCGCACACGGCGATCGTGCCCGGTGAGGGGCTGATCGCCACGGGGGGCATCATCGACTCCCACGTTCACCTGTCCAGCCCCGCGATCGCGCCAGCGGCCCTGTCGTCCGGGATCACCACGATCGTCGGCATGGGCATGGGCGGTGTCTGGGACGTCGGCGCCAACCCCGCGTACAACATGCGGTCGCTGATCGCCGGCTGGGCGGGGGTGCCGCTGAACGCCGCGTTCCTGGCCCGCGGCTCGTCGCGGTCCGCATCGCTGCTGTCAGCGGCAGTCGAGTCGGGCGCCGGCGGGTTCAAGGTGCACGAGGACTGGGGCGCGACACCCGCGCAGATCGACACCTGCCTGACGGTGGCGGAGTCATCCGGCTTGCCTGTGGCCCTGCACACCGACACGCTCAACGAGTCCGGATACCTCGCCGACACCGTCGCCGCCACGCGCGGGCGGACGGTGCACGCCTACCACGTGGAGGGCGGCGGCGGGCACCCGGACGTGCTGTCGATACTGAACTGGCCGCACATCCTGGGATCATCGACGACCCCGACGCTGCCGCTGACCGTGGCCACCGTGGACGAGCTACTGCCGATGACGATGACCGTACACAAGCTGAACGCTCGGCTTGCTTCTGACCAGGAGATCGCGGCGAGCCGTATCCGCCGGCACGGCATCGCGGCGGAGAACCTGCTGCACGACCTGGGCGCGATCAGCATCGTCAACTCGGACTCGATGGGCATGGGCCGAATCGCCGAGGTAGCGCGGCGCACCTGGCAGCTAGCCCACGTGCAGGCGACGCTGGCCGGGGAGACGGGGCCGTCGTTCGTGAACAATTCCCGGGTGCTGCGCTACCTGGCCAAGCTGTCGCTCAACCCAGCGATCGCGCACGGCATGGCCGCGCACGTGGGCTCGCTGACCGCCGGGCGGCTGGCAGACATCGTGCTGTGGGACCCAGCGCGCTTCGGCACCACGCCCGAACTGGTGCTGAAGTCCGGCTTCGTCGCCTGGGGCGCCTCCGGCTCCGGCTCCGGCTCGACCCGGATAACACAGCCTCGAACGATGCGCGCATTCTTCGGCGGCCTGGGTGCCGCGCCCCGCGCGCTGTCGGCGCAGTTCGTCGCGTCGTCGGTGTTGTCTGACGCGCTCCTGCGGGCCGCGCTGCCCGCCGGGGTTCGCTACCTCCCGGTCGAGGGCGCCCGCGGCCTAACCCGCGCGGCCATGGTCCGGAACACGCTCGTGCCACACGTCGACGTTCCCCCCGGCGACGCCCCGGTCACGGTCGACGGCAACCCGGTGTCCGTCCACGAGGCGGAAAGCCTCCCGCTCACCAGGCTGCACTCCCTGGGCTAGCTCGACGCAATCGCGGCCTGGCACGGCCAGACGTTGGATGGTTGACCTTGCGCCTCCCAGTCGCTGGGCCAGACGCATTGCGATAACCGGCAAAGGCGTAATCGAGCTGCGAGAATGCCGCGACTCCCATTAGGGCACTCCGGGCGAACGGACGTGCTTGCTCGAATTCCTGCTCATCAGCAGACTCCATTACCTCGATGACACGAGGGCTGCCGAATTGCTGGAAAGTGGCCGTGCGCAGCCTAGAGCTTTCCGGCGCGGCTCCGACCTCCATTCTGGTGTTTCCCTCCCGTAAGGGTCTTTTCGTAACATCCCGGCAACAAGCTATACGGGCGGTACACCGCCTGACTATCTGGTGCGTCCACTACACAGAAATGCGCATCTCGCGCGAACGGGATGTTTGGCGATGGGGGGATCAGAGATGACGGACCGTCAGGATTGGGAACAGCCGCCGCCGTACCCGCAGCAGGGCGACGGCCAGCAGCAGCCGCAAGACGCGCCCTGGCAGCGGCAGCAGTACGACCCGTACGCGCACCAGCAGCGTCTAGGAGCGCCGCCGCCGGGGACAGCCGACCAGCAATACGGACCCCAGGGCCAGCCATGGCCGCAGGAACCGCCGCAATTCGCAGCCCCGCCCGACGACCCCCGGCAGTACGCCCGGCCATTCCAGCAGCCCGGCTGGGACCAGGCCCCGTTGGTACCGCAGCCGGAAGTCCAGCCCCCGCCGCAGCAGCCGCGCCGCAAGTCCTGGCCTGCCCGGCACAAGGTGCTTACCGCGTTCGGCGCGCTCGGCGCGCTCGTCGTCATTATCGTCGCCGCCGCGTCCGCGTCGAACAAGCCGACGACCTTGGCGTCGGACACCGGGGCGGCGCGCAGCTCTGCGTCACCGTCAGCGGCAGTGTCATCCGCCTCAGCTAGCTCGGCGTCATCCGCTCCAGCTAGCTCGGCTCCGAGCACACCTGCTGCTCCCGCCAGCTCGGCTCCGAGCACGTCCGCAGCTCCCGCTGGTCCATCGATGACGGGGTCGCAGCAGCAGGCCGTTGATGCCGCTACTGGCTACCTCAGTGACGGGCAGGGGTTCAGCGAGCAGGGACTGCTGGGCCAGCTCACTTCTAGCGCCGGCAACGGTTTCTCCCAGTCGGACGCCGAGTTCGCCATCAACTACCTCAACCCGAACTGGGACCAGCAGGCCGTCGATGCCGCCAATGGCTACCTCAGCAGCGGGCAGGGGTTCAGCGAGCAGGGACTGCTCCAGCAGCTTACGTCCAGCTCGGGCAGCGGATTCACCGAGGCGCAGGCCGAATACGCCATCAACTCCGTAAACCCCGACTGGGACGCACAGGCCGTCGATGCCGCCAAGGGCTACATGCAGATGGGCGGGTTCAGCGAGGCGAGCCTGATCCAGCAGCTCACGTCGAGCGCAGGCAACGGATTCACCCAGGCGCAGGCAGAGTACGCCGCAAGCCAGGTCGGCCTGTAGAAGCCCTCGGCCTGGAGGCTGCGAAACCGTCGAAGCCGCACGGCCGGGCCCTATTTTTGCTTACTTCTGGGGAGCTTGACAGCACGCCTAAAGGTCTGGAATTCTCCCCCGTGCTATGCGATTGGGCCAGAACGTCTCGTTATGGGCAGCAGAGGTCTGCCTGATTGGGCTAACCGTCTGGCGGAGAGGGCTCTCTCCGTACCTCCTCCGGATGGCGAGCATTTCACTTTGTCCGTTTTGTCGGCTATGCACTCCTGCAACTGGGGAAGTTGGTCTTCTTGTTGACGGCGTTCCTACTGATGCCGCCCAGTCGTGCACGTTCGGAAGGATCGGTTGCCGCGACTTACCCGTGCGCCTGTAGAGACCCGTATAAGCTTAATGTGGTCACAATTGACTAGCGGGAGGAGTTAGTTGGTGATCGATGTCGGGGCTGTAGCAGACGGAGTCCTAGTAAACGCACTGTGGGCAGTCGGGCAGATGCTCTCCAAACCGCCGCGGTCCCAGGGTACTGCCGCGGAGTTGGAGATCGCGACCTGGATGGATACGGACGCACTGACACAGGCTATGCTTCCGGGCCCAAGACTCGGCTTGGAGGGTCTGCAAGGTACCGAGATCGTCGAAATGGCCAAGATATTGCAGCGCAGTGAAGTACAGGCGGCACTCCAGACATTGCTTGCTGCTCGTCTGACTGATGCCCCTGAAAAAGATGCGACGGAAGCGCGCAAAGCACTGCGATTGGCACTGAGTGATCCCACGACGGACCGCCCACTTAGAAGTATGCAATTCGCTAGTCGCGGCGACTGGGATGATGAGCCAGAGACGAGACAATATGCTGTAGAGTTGAGTGAATATTTTGATGACAAAATTTCCGCAATGGTAGCACATTTGGAAGGAAAAATTGGATTCACGGGGCTCGCACAAGTTCGCTCAGAGGCATACAGTGCGCGGATGATTTGTATCCTAAGTGCCATCCATCAACAGGTTAAGTCATTGTCGAATCCGGAACGTAGAGGGCAGAGGGAGGCGGATTGGCTGATACGTTATAGACGCCAGGTCGAGGCGCTCCATGGGTTTCTGTATCCACCAGATTTCGATCGTCGACGGAAGATCTCAATAGCATCAATATATGTAGACACTCCCGTAATACGTCAATCCGAGCTCGAAGCGAGTGGTCGTGGTCACCATCTGAACACGCATGGGTTCACTCCACGGGTCAGAAAAGGGCTGACAGTGATGGACCTAGTCAAGCAATTGGATCGGACGGTTTTGCTCGGTGATCCCGGCGGAGGTAAGACGACGGCAGCCAATGCGATCGTCCATTTCCTTGCCAAGAATGAGAACGAAAGAGTTCCGTTCTTGGTCACGTTGCGGGAGTACGCGACTGGCGTTCTCCAGGAGCATTCGATAGTCGAGCACATTGAACGGAACCTCGGAGCAATATATCAAATTCCTGCGCCGCCTGGACTTCTCGAACAACTGCTATATACGGGCCGAGCTGTCGTCGTCTTTGATGGTCTTGACGAGCTGTTGGACACGTCTCGACGGCGTGACGTCTCACGTCGAGTGGAGCAGTTCACGTCAGCATATCCGCTTTCACCGGTTCTGGTAACTTCCCGGATTGTTGGATATGACCAAGCAAGGCTGGATGACTCACAATTTCACTGCTACCGTCTAGCTAATTTCAATAATAATAAAGTAGCGGAGTATGTCGGAAAGTGGTTCTCAACGCAAGAAGATTCCAATCCGCTCGAGTCCAGCTCGAAGGCCAAAGCCTTTCTGGTTGAGAGCGAGAAGGCGAAAGACATTCGCTCTAATCCATTGCTACTATCTCTTATGTGCATACTTTATCGTGGAGCGGGGTCGCTGCCAGGTGATCGTACTGGCATCTACGCCAAGTGTGCAGAATTGATGCTCCGCAAATGGGACGAGCAGCGAGATCTGTACAGGAAGGTTCAAGCTGATCATCTGATCGAGCCTACCCTCCGGTACCTGGCGTGGTGGCTATTCACGCGAGAGGACACCCAAACAGCGGCCACGGAATCTGAGCTTGAGGCTAAAACTACTCAATTCCTTCTCCAGAGAGGCTTTGAGAGCGAAGAAGAAGCGCGTAATGCCGCCCGTGAGTTTATCGATTTCTGCCGTGGACGGATCTGGGTTTTTAGTGACGCTGGTGCAACACCGGATGGAGACAAGCTATACGCATTCACGCACCGAACCTTCATGGAGTATTTCGCGGCCTGGCAACTGGCGGCCACGTCAGATACACCTGAAGACCTTGCTGCCCGACTCGTCACGAAGAAATTTCGCCAGCCAGGCCGACAGATAACGTGCGAACTAGCTATACAGATTAAGGCCCAGAACATCGATCGCGGTGCAGATCGCGTATACGCGTACCTGCTTGATCCAGGTGTGCTATCCGAGAATCGTGATCACTTGTTGCCGCTCTTGATCAACTGCCTGCCGGGTGCCAAGCCTACACCAGAGATAGTGCGACGACTGACGCGCGCTATCATCGATAACATTGACGCGAGGAATTCCGCGCAGCTTGGCTTTCTACTCCGCGATCTAATCGAGCAAGATCCTCGTTATGGGAAAATTATAAAGGACGAGTTCGCCCTCGGGATTGAAGAAATTTCCGTGGCGGACACTTCTGTGAACCGGCAAGATAATCGCTCTCTCGCACTTGACATTTTCTTCGAGCTCGCTCTAACGGATAACGAATTTGATAAGCCAATATCGGGCATCGGGCTCTTCTCGAAGATTCCCATCGAGCCAAGCGATTTTAGTGCGGCGTTTGCAGCTGACACTATTGCAGTAAAGCACCTTGCTACAGCGTTGCGCGCGGTCCTGATAGGTGATCGAGTCAGCGTTTTGACTGAGATCGGTCAATATTTGGCAACGCATGAGACCTTCCCTTGGGTCTATCGTGCCCGCTCGATTTTTCAGCTGGAATTTCCGATCCTCGGAGAATTCAAGCCATTGCCGAACAATATGAACGGTCTCGGTGCTGCAGCAGTTCTCGCGATGTGCACTGAAATATACGCGCCGCCAGGATTGCGCCGACAAGATTTTTCTGAATTGTCGATGCCGAACAAGTTTCGACCTCTGTTCCGAGAATGGGCGCAGGGCGCGATCGACTTCGTTGCATTTTTCGATGGCTAATGTCGAAGCCTTCTGGGTACAGATTCGCAGGGCCACGGCCGGCGTCGGGCGAGCGTGCCGACGCGACGCTTGACGACCACCATTGCAGGGTGTCCCTTGTGGCGCCCATATCATCCGTGTTGCCCGCACCTACTGCGGAATGACTCAAGGGGCCAATCAGGTACAGAACGGCGGGTCTCGCGTGTCCAGTGCGGCCGGGACGGTTGCACTGCGTGACGATGGTGGCGGAGGCGTCTGTTGCCGGATGACAGTCAAGGGTCCCTCCGCCGCTGAGGGGACCTCGAAGTGATCGAAGTAGAAAGCCGCGAGCTCAGTGCTGAGCTTGAAGTCGTCGCCGTTCCGCGCTTCGCGGGCTGCGATGCGCCTTAGCGCCGTGGCGCGATCGGTCGCCAGGTACACCGTTTCGGGAACGACGCCGAACGGCTTCAGGAACTTCCGGTATTCGTCCCGCATGCGACGGGACCAGAACGAGAAGTCGAGGACCACGTCTGACCCGGCCCGCACGAGATCCGCCAGCCGCGCGCGCAGCACGTGCTCGATGTCGCGGTGTACGTCTTCCGGCAGGGGCATGGCGGTGATGCCGCGGGACCAGGCCTCCTGATCGAAGGACAGCCGGGTCATTCCCTGCCGCTCGAGCTGCCGCGCGACCGCGGACTTTCCCGATCCGGCCGGGCCGCACATGAAGATGACCCGCCCCATGAGCGTCACTATTAGAGCCTCGGCCGGCCACTCCCCGGATCATCGGACCGCGGCCGGCCTCGGCCTAAGCGTCCGGCTCGGGCGTCTCCGGCCCTCGGGCCAACCTGCACCGTATTGACCCGGGCTGTCGACGACAAGTTGATTTCGCTGGAGCGCTGCTATAGGCCGGAAGCTGCGGGCGCGGCTACTCCTGTCCGCCTGGACGAGTCGGCTAGGTCAGCGTCGCCGCCGCAGGGAACAGCGCGGGTGAGCCGCGCGGGCCTTTCAGGGCAGGGCCAGCGCGGGAGCACCGGACCCGGCGGCGTCGGCCCGGGCCCGGAACCGCTGCGCCCGAGCTGCCCCCGTCATCTCCGCACTCTAGACAGCAACGCGCGGGCCATTCTCACCCGCGACAACCCTGTGTTGGCATCCGTGATTCCATAACGACAGGAGCCGCGCCCGGTTGAAGCGGGCGCGGCTCCCCTGAATATGTGCACACTGTGGTATTACGCCAGGGCACCGATGATGCCGCCGGCGATCGTGGCCGTGTGCTTCGGCAGGCCGATGGCCTCGAGAGCGTCCTTCGCGATCTCGCTGACGACCCAGCCGATCAGTGCGCCAATAATCAGCTTCTGCATCTGTTGCTTCCTCCTTTCGAGCGTGTCCGGCGCCTACTTCCCTGACGAGTAGGCGATGAAGATGACGGCGAGCGCGATCCCGACGCCCGCTAGGAACGGCGTCAGCTCGTTCCGGTTCACGGAGGTGCCGTTCTCCGCGGACCCGGCGAGCGCGCCGGTCAGGCCCGACTTGCATTGCGGGCACACGCCCTTGATAAGGAAATCCTCGCCGGTCAGCTCGCGCCCGCATCTGCACTTGCCGAGCACCTGGGGAAGCCGCTCGCACACGGCATCAAGCGCGGGCCGCACCTGGTCAAGTTCCCGCTGGAGCTCCTGTGCCCGCGCCTCGAGCACCTTGACCGATTCCTCGTTCGCGGCCGCTTCCATCCCGCGGCCGAGGAGGTCGGCGACGGCGTTAGCGAGGGTCATCCCGCGGTCGGCCGCGTACGCGTCGGTGGCGCCCTTGAGTTCCTCGGGTATCCGGGCGTAGATCGTCGTTGTGGACATGCCGTGATCATAGCAGTTGCGATCAGGACTTTCAGTTTTGAAAGTGCCGGCGTGTCGCCTGGCACCACCCATGAGCCGAACACCATAGCCTGACTGCCGCTACTTCTAGATCGTGGGTTCTAATTTTCCCGTGGAGCTACGGGCAGAGGTCGACTTCAGGCCCGGACGTTCAGCGATCTCGCAGCCGCCATCATCGAGCTACAGCGGGCAATGGAACCTAGCCTGAACAGCCCGACAGCGCCGGACTCCAAGCCTTGTGATAGCGCCTATGTGTTTAGACGAGCAAGCCGTTATTGAGGATGAGTCGTGGCCTGCCCGACGAAGTATCCTGAACGGGTCTTCGGCCTGCTTCGCGGTTCCCGTGGCGACGTAGTCTCGCAGCCGCTGCGCCCGGACTGACCGACGTAGAGCCGCGCGTGTGGGCCCACATATCCGATTAGCGGTTGCGATTAGGCAGGGAGTTGATGGGCCTCGAAGAAGGTCCACATCGTTATGTTCGCGTCGACCGCGTTGCTTTGGGGGCCTAGGGCCTTGGTGACGGCGGATGGCATTGTCGGGCCGCCGGGCCATTCGTGGCCCTCGCCGGTGAGGGCGTATAGCTCGACGGCGGTGCCTGCCTGGCAGGTCGCGTAGTCGGTCAGGGTGTAGCCCGTGGCCTTGACGGTTCGGGGGCTGGCACAGCCATCGCGGGTTGCCCAGCGGGCGGCCGCCTGGGGTACCGAATAGGTCCAGTAGGCCTCGCCGTTGCCGTTGAATGGGTCTACCGGGTCGGCGGTGCCGTGGAAGGCGATCACCGGGACCGGCCTAGTGGCCGGGCACGGGCTGGGGAGCCGGAGGCCGGAGACCGGGGCTACCGCGGCGAAGGTCTGCGACGCGTCGCAGGCTAGCTGGCTGGACATCCGCGCCCCGCCGGACATGCCGGTGGCGTACACCCGGCGCGTGTCCACGCAGTACTTGGCGGCTAGGGCGTGGACCAGGCCGGTGAGGAACGTGATGTCGTTCGCCGCGTTCGCTGGCGGGTACTGGCCGCCGAGCAGCGGCACGCCGGGGATGTTCCAGTCGTAGCCGGGACCCGCCTGGATTAGCGCCTGCGGGTACGCCACGATGAACCCGTCGGTGTCGGAGGTGACGTCCATATCGCTGAACGCCTCTTGCGTCTGGGCGGTGCTCTCGCTGCCGTGCAGGTTGAGCACCAGCGGCACGGCCGTTTCCCCGGTGTAGCCCGCGGGCACGTGGACGATTACCAGGCGGAGGTGGCCGCCGGACACCAGGTGATACACGGTAGAGCCCGAGGCAGCGGCCTGCCCGCAACCCGACCCGCTCGTGGCGGTGAGCGCATTTCCCGTGATCTCCGTTACCGGCGCGGAGCTCTGAGGGCCGGCGCAGCCCGCGACCAGCGTGGCTAGTACGGTGATGGCGGCCAGCGCCTGAAAGCAGCCTCGCCAGCTCCGGTTCCTGTCAAGAAGGCCCATCGTCCCACGCTCCTCGCGGACCGCTTCTTGCTGTTATGAGTCGGTCTCGGTGCCGAACAGGCGGCGCAGCACCCGCCCGAACAGGTCGTCTGGCACCGCGCCCGGGTCGATCCGGCGGCGCCGGACCAGGCCGTTGAACAGCGCCATCGCGACGAGTGTCATCTCTTCTGGCGAGATGCCCGGGGGCGTCCCGTACCGTTCCATCGCCGCGGCGATCACCGGTTCGAGCCCCCGGTCTTCTTCGCCCAGTCTCTCGGCGACCAGCTCCATCGCCTCGGGGTTGCGGACCGCGTACAGCCAGAACTCCGCCGCGAGCGGCGACATCTCGCCCCGGTAGTCGGCGATCGCGCTGATGTACGTCGACAGCGTGGCGAACGGGTCGC
>Ga0335075_10012662_pt1 | contig 12741 bp, 13 predicted proteins | sample Lox_Sample_24_FD_206723 | JGI IMG/M metagenome (GOLD analysis project Ga0335075, IMG submission 206723) | Soil microbial communities from Loxahatchee National Wildlife Refuge, Florida, United States - Lox_Sample_2.4 | ecosystem: Environmental > Terrestrial > Soil > Wetlands | place: USA... | reverse complement strand
TCCTGAGCAATATGCCGCAAATATAATCTCTCAATAGGCATGTCGATATACCTCCCCTAAACAAAAAGCCTTAATTCCTCAAGCTACCTCAGCCCCAACCCTCCCAAAACAAGAGTTTAGAGAGGTAACTAAGCTGTCAAAGGAAGATAGATGGTAAATCCCAACCGCCCCTCCTCCTCAACAACCTCCCAATAGCTACCCCCTAACAAGCACATCCTCTACCGAGAACCCAGCCCCACCACTCTCAACTATACTCTTCAGCATCCCAAACCCCCGTACTCCACAACAACCACCCTTAGGCCCACCTGCGCCACCGCATATATCGCAAACCCAACCGCCGAAACAAACAACACTCTCAACCAACAAGATGCTAAGCGCGCCGTGCTCCGCCCTCGGAAACGCACCCACACAGGCAACAGTGAAGTGGACGGCAGAGATAAAGTGGCGAATGGAAGGACGCATAGAGGTGGAGGCAGAAGATGTAGAGGCGGGGGCAGAGGATGCCCGATGCGGATGAGGGTGAGGGCCAGTGGGCGCGGTAGGGAGAGCAGGAATGGGAAGATGAAATGTCTGGGCCGGGGGGGTAGATCCCATGCTCAGTCTTTGGAGGTAAGGAGAAGTGCTTCAGGCCAGTGCTAAATAGAGTGATTAGTTTGGAAATAAGTGGTGGCGTTGATAATACTGATGACCTACTAGATGAATATTGTGTAAATTAACATTTGAGCAGGCCGAGCTATGCTGTTTAGGAGAGTCATAATCTACCTGACAGAGGACATGAGGGGGGTCGAAATGCAGTGAAATCTTTATTATGCTGAGGGAGAGATGGTAAGGGTAGAGAATCAAATTTGATGACTAGAAGAAGGCACAAAAACTTTCAAGCGAACATAGAAGCAATAACCTCGAGTTCCCTAAACTAATATAGTAAGGGTAATAAACACTAAAATTTACAAATTCGAGGTTTCAAGACTCATGCAAAAAGCACTAGTGCTAGCAACACTACAGTACACTACATTAAGCCACAACGACCACCGACGTTGAATCATATCCACAAACCCAGTTTCGCCTCTAGATGCTTGCAATGATGACATTATGTTTGAACAGAATTAAAAAGTACTTCAAAGGTCCATACCCATAAAATGCTTATTCACATATCATCCATCTGGTGACGAGACTTGGACATCAAAAAGCTTTCGGTCGGGACCAACATATCATTGGAAAAGCTGGATGATTCCCCAGTACTGTTCACAACCGAATTCACCGGGATCCTTCCACGGGTCATTCTCGTAGGACAAGATGGCGCTCTGGCCACCAGCAGCCGCCAAGATGGCCGCAATGGCAGTTTGCTGGTTTTCTGGGGTAGGACAGGCCACGCCATTGCACGAAGATCCAGCACTGGGCCATCCGGTTTCCAAATTGATGCCAGACTTGCCAGCACAAAGGGCATCGACGATCTGGAGCTGGCTGGCAACGAAAGAACCGGCCTGAGAGGCATCAACAGCGGCGTTGAAGAATGGGTGAATGTTGCAGCCAACAACGTCGACAACCTCGCAGATGATCTCAGTATACTCTTGTAGAACATTCAGAGGTTCGGTGGTGGTGCACGGGCCACTGTAACCAGCTGCTGAAAAGGCAGACTTGGAAGAGCTGATGAATGACGCCAGCTCGCTAGGAGTACAATAACCGTTGAAAATTGCCTCGTTACCAATAACAATAAGCTCCACAAGGTCCCATTGTGCCCAGGCGACGATTTCGGTTACTTGTTCTTGGGCAGCAGAGATGCCGCTCGATTCAATGAACACGCCAAGAATTATCTTGAGGCCGACAGCTTGGCAGCCAGCACCAACATTTTGGAGACCACTGCAGTCAGTGGCGTAGAGACGGACTGCGGAGAAGCCCGCGGCCTTGATGGCAGCCATATCGGCAGCGACATCCGAAGCAGCTTTGCACTGGCCGCTGCTGGTATATGGGGTATAGGTGACGGCCCACTGGTTGCCAGAGGAACCAAGACCAGGGCTTGGTGCGGAGCTGGAGGCTACAGGGGCTGCTGTGGAGGTTGTTGCAACTTCCATAGAGGTGTAAGGGCAGAAGACAACATAGTCAGTCTCTGTGATAGTGGTCACAACTTCAGGTTGGTGATAAGTTCCAGGAGCATAGCTGGCTGCCGTTGGGTAAACGAGGATTGTGGATGAAACAACCGTTGTCGTGATCGGAGCAATGGTGTAAGTTCCAGCTGAAGGGCAGACATATGTCGTCGTAAGGATGGTGCTGGTAGTAACACCACCGCTGGTCGAAACAGTGGCGTAAGGGCAGACAACAGTGGTGGAGGTCTCAACAATGGTAGTAACACCGCCAACGGTGTGGGTACCTGCTGGAACGCTTGTCGATGTGGCAGCACAGACGGTCGTGTACTCAGTCAAGGTAATTGTCGTTTCTGGGATAGTATAGACGCCCGGGGTAGGGCAGGTCGTCACTGCTGGAGTGGGTGCCAGGACTGGAGCAGCGCTGGTAGGGGCGACTGTCGAGACCGGTGCTGCGGACGAGGTTGACGGGGGAGCAGGTGGCATATGGACTGTTTTAGATTGAGGAATTAGCACCGAACGCTGTGAGGGTGAAGTTTCTGCCATTACGACAGTCTCCTATTCAATTAGACTTACGAGTTGCCTCTCCGTAGGTAGTGACCCAGACAGTGTAAGAACCGCAACCACCGCAGGTCTCGTTCGATGAAGGGGAAGTGGCCACGCCTCTCTCAGCGTGGTTGTGGAAGGCCTCGTGAACATGGCCCGCGTGATGTCCAGCACTGACAACAGCTGCCATCGCCGCAGCGATGGCAAGATATCCTGCCTTCATCTTGTCCTGTCTCGAGATTGGTCAAGAAATCGAATTCAATTTAGTGTTATTCTTATTGTTATTGCTGTCGGGTTTCAAGGACTTTATAATTTTTTTTCTTTTTTCCTTTTTTTTCCAAACGAATGCCCGCTGAAAGAGTGAAGCGGTAGTGGACGACAGATGGGAAAGATAGCGACGACGAGGAATAGAAGTTCAAATCATCAGAGTCGTGAGGAGAGGTCAAGTAGAAAGGAAGAGGAAGCGGATAGGAAGCCATAAAGAGAGAGACCGGGCGAGTGAAACGATGGGAGCAGGGGGAGGGAACAGAGGGCCGGCAACAAGTCAAGTTAGGCAGGCTGCTAGGGGTGGTCGGCACTCCACCCATCACCTAATTTCACTATTCTTTGCCCTCCTCCCTGCTTTTGCGCCTGGCAGGTCTCAATTGGGCCATGCGGTAGATTGGATAGGTTTAGTCGTCGGCTTGAAGGCTTGCACAATTTACTGACATTGTAATTTGCGGGGGATGGTACTAAGAAGCAATGCATCGAATAGCAGCATGTTGTCTCACTTTGTGGTGTGCCACAGCCTACTATGTAAGGTCCTGTACAGCCCGCTCTCATAACAATAAGCTTATGTCTTTCATTTCGCTTTTTCGCTGATCTCCTCTGATCTCCTTTTGCCGCCTTGTGTTGACCGGCACGGCAGGGTGGCAAAGACACCGAGTGCAACGCTGCTTTTTCCCCACCTTTTCGACAGCAGCAGGATCGGCAGGGACTCTTCATGTGCAGGCTCGCTTATTTAGTCAGGTACAGTGCAGCGCTATAGCGCTACGGGCGCCGCCCCTATCCCTGCTCACTCTCATTTCCCATTTCTCGTAATGGAAGAAAAAGACTCGACGGCTTTTTGGGCTCAATGAAATGAAGAGCTGAAACTGTCTGTCATCGCCCCGATCGTCTGAATGACCACAGCTGATAATCCATAGGCGCTCATGCTTTTGGTAAATGGATTCATCGCGTTGATGCTGTATGTCATAATATCTAGGGGTCCAAGCCGAACCTATCCGAGCTGCATGCATGCATGACTAGTCAGGAACAGCGGTCAGGAACGAACACATCCGCTCTTTCAGCAACCGCTTCTGGCCTTCCCTTTGTTACCCGTCCATTCATCCGCCATGGCCCGGATGAATGGCCGAAAACAAAGCACTGGTCAGACTCCTCGGTTGACCAATTGCCTCGGGCGGTAAAAATAACTAGACTGCGACAGTGCGAGACCACCGGCGACAGATCACAGCAGTAAACACTACTATGCACTGCACTGCCGATGTCGTGATGGTAATGTATAGTCGAGACTGTTGATAACGTATGGGGTCTGGAGAAATCCTCACTCTGCCGTGGTACAGAATGCTTCTCTATCGAATGTCCATGTGACCTCGACCAGGGTTGGACCAGGAACTCAACGGAGCATCGGACATTGTGATCATCGACAAGACCAATGACGATGTAGGCATCATAGACGAGTTCAGATGAACCATTTTCGAACCATCACGTGACTATTTTGTTTTTGGCCTCAACTATCAGGCTTGGAACTTCCCCACGCTCAATTCTCTACTCTCACTCCCAAAACCCTGCTAATCAATAACTAATATAACGATACTCAAGGTACAACATTTCCTAGCTCTCAATTTCGCTCCTTCAACTGTTATACCTAAGTAAGATTTTCAATATTCAAAAACTTCCTACCCAAGGATTTCATAAAGTCGAGCCTATTTTCATTTTTAGTGAAAATCCATGAATCAAGAGAACTTTTCTTTAAGCGTCCCGCTCACAATAGGAGGGAAACAAGTCATCTCGCTGAATGGAGCAAATTGTACAGATTTAAGCAATTGGGTCTAATTCAGCAGCCAACACATAGCAAGAGGAATCCCACACGTGTCGAGGTTCAGATGAGTACATGCCTCAAATCATTATCTTATAATGGGTGAATGCTCCTTCTCGATATTGTTTTTCGATTTCTCAGCATATCCATACATAGGGCAAGGCACACGCGAGAAATCATGCTCTCTGCCCTGGTTCCTACATTACCAATCCCGTTTTCGCTACAACTTTCGAAGACCTTAAATCCTAGACTTATTTTCTTCAATCAAACTAGCTATGTTACGATGCAGCATGTGGCATATGAGCAAGTGCTCAATAGTATCTAGAGTGGAGATTTCTCTGTCATGCTATATATAGATATGTATACGTTACGCTGTGTTTTTGTTGGATTCAAATCAAGATACAGCTACCAGTTTTCAAGAGACAACATGTTCTAGGGTAATTTTAGTCTCCCATTACGACTCTTCTCTTGCTACCTGGTTCCCAGTGATAGAAGCTATCTCATTTTCGATTCACTCTCCAGGCAGCCTGGTAGTCATCCCAGTACCATAATACAATCCTTCCCTTCCCGGAATTTCCAAATCAAAGAAGTTTTACGCTCGATTCCTAATACTTCACTGCACTTCATATTGCTCACACTACAGTACATGAAGGCCGCATCAAATCGGCCTCACCGTCTCTCTTACGGCTCCTTCTTGCCCAGCGACGTGTCCCTCTCACTAACCAACCATCGCCTCGATTCCCGGAAAACATGACAATACGACGATTCTGCTGCTGCCTACACCACCCCCCTTTCTCTCATATTCCAACGATACAGACTCATAGATTTCTTCACCGATTCATAAGGAGCCTAGCTAGCTGCAATACAACGGCAAACCATAATCTACGGTCTTCTATTCCATGGCCAATGCGCCCTTCTAGGCTCCTGAGCCAATATGTCATGCATTCGGGATGGATGCACGGGCGGCTCGAGCCGCGAATAAGGCACTGGAGGAGTACACCTCCTCGTCCTCATGCGGTCGCTTATGTGCTCATTATCTAAGTGATTCAGCCAAGAGCTCTCTCTCCGTGAGTTCTCCGCATCGTGTCCATCCTATCGCTGTGAGCCTTAATCCCACCCTGTCCGTTCTATCTTACTTCCGGCTTACTCAAAAAGATACAAAATCTACCCATTCATTCATTACTTAGGCATCGAGACAGGAGAGAACAACTCAAGACGTGTCCGCCCCAGTCCACTCTGGGCCAATCCTGTCCATTTCCTTCACTTTCGTGTCATTCTCGTGTCACTGTCACCTGCTCCCAAATTGTACGTCGCACTTACTGGTTGAGTAAAAGTCGGTGGGCATCATATTGCCCGGCTTGTCTGGCTCATCTGTCTACTCCATGTTCGTTTTCTGGTAAAGGGGGGCCTGAAAGGAAGACCGGCCTCGTTGTCATCGAGGGAGATGATGGGTTGTACTGCTAGTTCTGAGGCTCGATATCGAGAAAATTTTCTCTGCCCTATTTCTTGGAGATCTTGGAGTGTGACATAAATGTTCAGCCCGTCCCTCAGCTTGGTCCTTCCATTTTGATCTCCTCTCAAAATTTCGTCTCCCTCTAGCCCCTAAAATCTTTTCTTCTACAGCGTGCTTGCCCAGGATGTGCAGATTACATGAATATCGTGTGACCTATTTAGGCTGCAAGCTCCTGAAAGAGAATAGCATTCTGAAAGAGAACAGCAAATTATCCTACCTCCTTCAGAATCTCGCGTTCTCAAACTCACAGCCCTATGAACCTCACTTGCATATCCATAAGTACATTTACCTGTGTGAAAATGCACCGGAAGGGACATCTGAACGTACCTGCGGGACTGTGACTGACATGATACGCGGTGATACGGTGACAGAAGTTGGCACCAGCCGATCTACCGGACAATGTCCAGCATGCACGGCAGCTGAGACAGCAATCCAGAAGGAATGCCTTCGGGTCGATTATGTCTGTTCCCCTGCCCCCACCGACTGTATAGATGGCTGACCCTGCCGACAGGAGGAGTATACTGGTCCTAGAACCGACGCTGAGCAGGTGAGTTGCTTTGCAATAGTCTAACTGCCAAGACTGAGTTTCAGTAGGAGTCCGCTGCTGGTGCTGGAGGATCGCAAACGAAAGCAAAGAAATCACATCACAAAGAAAGCAAGCATAGGAAGAAGGGGCGTAGGAACTAATGTATGCAAAGGTATGCCTTGCTCCATCCAACTCCTATAGTATTGCTAACAATGTGGAGGAGCAGGATGTGCGATCGCATGACGCAGAAGGATATTCGATCAAAAGCACAGTATGATGAAAACGAGTTCTGGGTGTCATGAGAGTGTATTGGGGTACTGAGACGCCATAATAATTGCTATGGAAAATTGCTGCGGTTAAATTGGATTGATCTGGCCACCCACTGCGTGACAGTATGTTGACTGCGAGTCTTTCGTTTCGTGGGTCTCTTTTTGTGTTTGCTGCTAGTTCTATCAAAATGCCTTCGATGCTTTGCTTCGTTTTCTGCAGGCTGCTCGTGATCATGATCGTCCACCGTACTCCTGATGGGTAGTGTCTTAGATGACCACTTAGACGGCGGCTTGTTCGATGGTTCGCTCGACGATGTCGATGTGAATGACCATGACAACGATGTACTGGACGACGAGCCCGAAACCCTCGTCGGTAACTTGGAAGCTCTATGGATCGAGATCGGAAGACTCATCGATGAAGTTTCCTTCGTCCCTAACGTGTCCAACCCGTTCTCTAGTTGGAGCGCGGGCTTGTCAATTGTATCTTGTAGAGAACCACAACAAATGGATAGCTGAGGATCGATCTCATGGACCACCTCGGAAGCGCTTGCGTACTTCTGCGACCAGCAATTGATGATGACACGTCCTAGGCTCGCGTCGTTCTTCACGGGCGGGAACTGCTGCTGTTGGTATAATATCCGGACCTCTGCCAGGGGCTTTTCACGGTATGGTAGTTCCTTTGTGGACATCTCGTAAATGGCAGATCCTAAAGCAAACAGATCGCTCGCCTTCGTAGGCTTATCTTCATTTTTGGAGGGAAGTTGACTCCATACCTCATAGCATGTTGAAGCCGGTGAACCTTGCACTGACGATCCAGCAAAGTCACACAATTTGAGAACATCCCTCGAATCCAGTAGCATATTATGGCACCCAACATCTGCATGTATGATTTGATGGTCATGAAGGAACGCGAGACCCTCTGCTGCTTGTTTCGCCCATTTTCGCAAGTCGACATCTGGAAGAAGGACAAGCCCAGGAAGGGACTTCAATCGATGTCGGATAGTCTCACGGCACCGCTCTAGTATTAGTCCTTGAGGATTATCTAGCTCGAAGCATCTGATAATATGGGGTGATGGCCTTGTGTGTTCAAGGATGCTGTACACTTTGCGTTCTGTTGCCATATCCTGTTTACTCCTATGACAGCCGTAGGCCACTTTGATGACCCTTAATTCATCAATGATGAGAACTAATCCCGAGATTCCATGGCCGATTCCTTGCAAATCCAGTATACTGCCGATCCATCTCTTTGGCAATGGCTCCTTCTTAGGCTTTTCGACTATTACTCGGCGTACTTTGGCGCGCATTGGACGGCGGTAGCGGTACAGCAACAGAGTATGACTAAGAAAGAGATCCAAGTGCCAGCACGAGCGACCTCTAAGTCTTCGCCGCTTTCCGGTTGGAAGAGCAATCCTATTGCAGTTGTATTGGGGGTTTGTAAAGGAATACAGTGCAATATACCGGAAATTTTGGAACCGCAGTAGATCTGATTTAGGAAGTTCCAAAACAAATTGCAGTGGCCTTTCTAGGACCCAAGTATAGTGAAGAGACGGCTATAAGCAGTGCAAAGCAAGGCCAATCAACAAATTCGATTTCGACCCGGTAACAGATTCCGGGCGAGAGTTCCACACAGAGCTAACCACTCTCGATTTCTGATGCATTCGATGCTGTGACACCTAACCGATTTATGTTTTGGGCAGCTATTGGGAGAAAGACTTGTTAGACATGAGGGTGTAATGGAAATTATATACATTGGTTAAAAACGGCGCTGCACTGAAACGAGAAGAACTTGCATCAATCCCTTGCATTCTTAGCTGCGTTTCCCAACATTATCCCCTCGACGTTATATCAGGCATCTTATGGCAGCTGCAGCAAATCCACAGCCCTATGCTTCAAATACTTTTGCCTTGGACCAATAACGTGGTAACATTTGTGTGTGTGGAAATCTGGATGCTGAAAACGTCGCGCGCCAACGCAGCGGCAGCCAAAGCATACGACTCTTGATGAATCTGAATTCGGTGTCGCAAATGGGAGAGTAGGACTATTTTGAGCCATAGGGAAGGTATACAGCTTCGACATCTCCCAAGCGCCTTGCTTTGCTGGCGTTTAACGCCCAGTCGGTTACGTACAGCGAGTGCTGTAATTGATAACACCGCTAATTTGCCTTTTGTCCATTCAGTGTGAGATGTATTAGCTCTATTCCTGGTAGACGCCCAATATATCGCCCCACTCTCATGTAACTGCAAGTACAAACAAAAGATAGAGGAGCGAGTAACGAGCGGCTCTGCTTAACCCAAGGCTGTTGAGATTGCCCAAAGGTATGGAACATGGCTGGAAGCCTTGTCGGTGGCACGGAGCCTGTTTGTCTACAGAATATATGAGACTCTGGGAGAAGGGACCATGATGCTGCACACGGATCCGGCGCTGAAAAGGTTGTTTTGCTCGAGTTATGATGTGCATATCAAGAAAGGTGAAGTGCTAGCGGTTCACAAGGCTGGACTGACTGCCTTGCATATCTGGCGAATAAGAGCAACCCTCTCCGCCTTTATAACCAATCGGCAGCGCTAAAATGGCCTTCCCGCATCGGGATGATCGCGTGGGATCACAGGCAAAAATCTTGCGTTTGTCAGCCTTATGTACCTGCGATGTCTTTCAGAAGTCCAGACTTTGATGGGTTTGGGTCTATTTCAAAGCCAAACAAGAACAGGAAAAGATGACATTGTCCAGCGCCTGCTTACTCACGCGTGAGGTCATTTGCGCCGGTTTCGGTGGCTTGTCCTCCTATCGGCACGCGATGTTTCAGTACCCAAAACACGAAGAAAAGTAGGATGATTCGGACAGCGCCATTAACTTTATTTCTTACATCTTAATTCACTGCAACTAGACTTTATAGCTTCGGATTTTTCCCTTAAAATCCTTCCTTCTTTTCTTTCCAAAACTTCTCCAAAGTCGATTACGATCATTGATAATGCAGTCCGCAACACGATGCTTTGCCCGTGCGGCTATCAAGTCCTCTCCCTCGACCTCGGCCTTCAAGACCGCTACCCGAAACACTGCCTTTACTCTCCCACGACAGACCTTCCGTCAACAGAGTCGTCGAGGCTACGCGTCGCAGCCCTCCTCATCGGGCTCCTCGACGCTTCTCTGGGTTGGAGCTCTCGCAGCTGCTGGTGGAGCTGGGTACTACTTCTACACTCAGAGTAACGGATCTCTGCTCTCGGGTTCTGCAAATGAGACCAAGGGTGTCTTCATTCCGAAGTACGAGGACTATCAGAAAGTTTATAATGAGATTGCTGCGCGTTTGGAGGAGAACGATGACTATGACGACGGCAGTTACGGACCGGTCTTGGTGAGATTGGCGTGGCACGCTAGTGGAACATATGATGCAGAGACCAAAACAGGTGGAAGCAATGGTGCTACTATGAGGTTTGCGCCAGAGGCTAATCATGGCGCAAATGCTGGTCTGAAGGCTGGAAGAGACTTCTTGGAGCCTGTCAAGGGTACGTGGATACAACATTTGTCCTACTCAGTCAATGCTAACACTCACCATAGAGAAGTTCCCTTGGATCACCTACTCTGATCTCTGGATCCTCGCCGGTGTCTGTGCCATCCAGGAGATGCAAGGACCGATCGTCCCATGGAGGCCCGGCCGGAAAGATAAGGATGTCGCCGCCTGCACACCTGACGGACGACTTCCAGATGGTTCAAAAGACCAGTCACACATAAGGGCGATCTTTGGTCGCATGGGCTTTAATGACCAAGAGATTGTTGCATTGTGCGGCGCTCATGCTCTTGGTCGTTGCCACGTTGACCGATCCGGCTATGAGGGCCCATGGACTTTTTCACCAACTGTTGTCACCAATGACTACTATAGACTGCTCCTAGAGGAAAATTGGAACTGGCGCAAGTGGGACGGCCCGAAGCAGGTAAGTCTAACTGCATGGGATTCTCACAAATTGCTAACGAGCCGTTCTAGTACCAAGACAAGACAAGCAAAAGCTTGATGATGCTGCCGACCGACATGGCTCTAATCAAGGACAAGGCCATGCGCCCTTTCGTTGAGAAGTACGCCAAGAACAATGAGGCTTTCTTCAGGGACTTCAGCAATGTCCTTGTGAAGCTCTTTGAACTTGGAGTCCCCTTCGAAGAGACGACCGATCAGTCTAGAATGACCTTCAAGCCAACTCACGATTCCTAGACAACGGACGTAAATAGACGAAGACAACAGATGCGAATAGACACGAGATAATAGACCCCTTTTCGGAGACAGGGATTAATCGAGACTTAGAATTCAACAGGTGCTTGAGAGCGGACTAGACAAGACTAAAAGTAGAGTAGACAGGATTTCGTTGCCTTTTTCCATTTCCTTTCTTCTCTAGAGTTCATCATAACTGTATCATGCTTTTCTCAGCTTGCTTTCTTTCTGCTCAAATGTACGATATCTTGGAAGTAATTTTCTTCACTTCTCTGTGGCCTCGTCTTTAGACCTAGAGTGAGTGATCCGTTCTAGAGCCGTATAAATATCCCTGGCTGCATTGTTTCCGTCCCCATTCGTCCTATGTTATAGGATCCACGCCCAGACGTAATTAGCGAGTCGACGGGTATTCTAATCACATACATCTCCCTCTCATGTCGCACTCTCTACAGTGCATCTTCTTACCGCAGCTTTTTCAATTACTGTCATTAGCAGGGACCTCTCCCGGCTCTAGGAACGACCGAAAGACGAGAACAGCAGCAAGCCTATTTCCCTGTCCGTCCCATAACGATCGGCAGGGGACGACGCCCGCATAGGAGTCGGCGCCCCAAAGGCCTTTGACGCAAGCGTCAAGATACGCGGCGTGCGCATGGTGATAACCATCGGACCGGTTTCGACACCTGCTCTCTTCCAGCGTGTCGCTTTGGGATAGCAGCGAATCGATTGACCCGCTTAGGTCGTTGATCTCCGGTGCGTATTTGATGAAGACGATCGTCTGTGAGAACTGCATGTTGATTACGGATTTGTAAGCATTGTCGAATTTATATCCGAAAGGACCAGTTTGCTAGACGAAGAATGTCAGTTAGTCTGAGAGGTGCGCGTAGGGGGAGACACGAGCCAGTTACCACGACGGGACCCTTTGTGACGCCGAGAAGTGCATGCCATTCAATATCACTACCTCGAGGGAGTTCTTCGACTTCAGCGGCGAAAAATGGTGGTGCAAACCAGGTGTCGCCGCTAATTATCGACCAGTCGGGCAACATTTTGGCGGTGTTCTTTTTAAACTCTTTATGAACATAACCCCTATTGTAACGTTCTTCCCACAAGTCGCGGTCGCCATCGATAAGCTCGGACTGAGTCGAATCCTGATCTTCGGAATATTCTCCACGATGGGCATATTCCCACGCTCTACCCGCCAGTTTAGCTTTGATCGCAATTTTCGAATGGCTGTCCTTGGAAAGGTAAGCTACAGCAGCAGTCCATGAGATGACGTCCGTCGCGTTTCCAATTCGCCAGAGGTGCTGGAGTGACAGCGCTGTTTGAGTTATAAAATTTGAATACTCATGAGTTATCAATTTCTGACATAATCCCGAGTCTTCTAGATGCATGGGAACCTCCGGATTTGTATGTAATGCCATTGTGCTTGGAACAAGTGGGATTTGGCCGGCGATATGCACGAGGAATAGGGCAGAATTGTCCGCCTGTCTGGTTGAAAGCGACAGAGACTTTGCTTGCGAATAAGGCCCGATATTTGCAGGGG
>Ga0335075_10012661_pt1 | contig 12741 bp, 9 predicted proteins | sample Lox_Sample_24_FD_206723 | JGI IMG/M metagenome (GOLD analysis project Ga0335075, IMG submission 206723) | Soil microbial communities from Loxahatchee National Wildlife Refuge, Florida, United States - Lox_Sample_2.4 | ecosystem: Environmental > Terrestrial > Soil > Wetlands | place: USA: Florida... | reverse complement strand
GGTTGGCTCACAGCGCCGGATCGCTCAAATGCGGCAGACGGACAAAGCGCGGGGAAAACTCCCAGCGTGCGTGAATCGGGATAGATTTCACGATAGCATAAGCGTTGCGCGAATGAAGGGAATTCATTCGACGAGGAGAGATTCGTTCGTCTGCTTTTTCCCGCTCAATCTCCGTGCGCCTCTTCCAGTTCCACGCCGACGCGCCGCAGCTTCATCAGCTTCCACTGCAGCTTGTCGAAGAACAGGTACACCACCGGCGTGGTAAACAGTGTGAGCGCCTGCGACACCAGCAGCCCGCCCACAATGGTGATGCCCAGCGGCTTGCGCAGCTCTGAGCCCACGCCCATGCCGATGGCCAGCGGCAGTCCGCCGAAAAGCGCAGCCATGGTGGTCATTATGATGGGCCTAAAGCGCAGCAGGCAGGACTGATAGATCGCCTCGACCGGCGGTAATCCCAGCTCGCGTTCAGCCTGAAGCGCAAAGTCGATCATCAGAATCGCATTCTTCTTCACGATGCCGATAAGCAGGATAATACCGATGAGCGCAATGATGCTCAAATCTGTCCCGGTGAGCAGCAGAGCCAGAATCGCGCCGGCGCCCGCGGGTGGCAGCGTGGAAAGAATCGTAAGCGGATGAATCAGGCTCTCGTAGAGAATGCCCAGCACGATGTAAACCGCGACGATGGCCGAGAGAATCAGCCATTTTTCGTTCTTGAGCGACTCCTGGTAAGCCTGCGCCGTGCCTTGAAACGTAGCGTGCACGCTTGACGGCATACCCAGATCGCTTTGCGTCTTTTCAAGCGCCGTGACTGCGTCACCGAGCGCCACATTAGGCGCGAGATTGAAGGTGAGCGTGACCGCCGGATACTGTCCCTGGTGATTGACCTGCAGCGAGGTGCGTTGGTTTTCGAAGTGCGCAATCGCCGACAGCGGCACCATCTCGCCGGTTGACGATTTCAGGAAGATGCCGTTCAGCGAGTCGGGGCTGCGCTGAAACATGGGATCGACCTCCATGACGACGTAGTACTGGTTCAGCGCGGTGTACATGGTTGAGACTTCGCGCTGTCCAAACGCGTCATAGAGCACCTGGTCGACGGCGTCGGCGCTGATGCCGAGCCGCGAGGCCGTGTCGCGATCGATGATTAGATTGGCGGCCAGGCCCTGGTTCTGCTGGTCGGTTGAAACGTCGCGCAGCTCCGGCATCTTCATGGCGCGCGCCTCGAGCTGCGGAGCCCACTGGTTCAGCTCGTTGAGATTCTCATCCGACATGGTGTATTGATACTGCGCCGAGCTGCCGCGCGCGCCGATCTGGATATCCTGCTGTGCCTGCAGGAACAGCGTCGCTCCCGGCATCGAAGTCAGCTTGGTCCGCAGGCGGTTGACCACATCGTCTGAAGAGACGCGCCCCGGCCGCAGGCTCAGCGGCTTGAGCGCGAGCCACATGCGCCCCACGTTGTTGCTGCCGCCGCCCGGCCCGCCGCCGCCCGCAAACCCGTTCACCGACTGCACGGCCGGATCGTCGAGCGCGATCTGCGCGAGTTGCTTTTGCTTGGCCATCATGGCGTCGAAGCTGATGTCCTGGGAGCCGATGGTCTGCCCGCTGATGCGTCCCGTGTCCTGCTGCGGGAAAAACCCCTTCGGTATGATCACGAACAGATACACATTGAGCACCGCGACGCCGACCGTGACCCCCAGCATGAAGAGCTGGTGCGAGAGCACCCAGCGCAGCATCACGGCATACTCTTCGTGCAGCCAGTCGAACGCCCGTTCGCTGGCCCTGTAAAGCCTGCCGTGACCGCTCTCGGTGCGCGATTTGAGGAATCGTGCGCACAGCATCGGCGTCGTGGTAAGCGAGACCAGCAGCGACGCCGCAATGGCGACCGAGAGCGTGACCGCGAACTCGCGAAACAGCTTGCCTACAATGCCGCCCATGAGCAGAATCGGCGTGAAGACCGCAATCAGCGAGGTGCTCATCGAGATCACCGTGAAGCCGATCTCTTTCGAGCCTTTCATCGCAGCTTCATAGGGCTCCATGCCCATCTCAAGAAAACGCGTGATGTTCTCGATGACCACAATCGCATCGTCCACAACAAAGCCGGTCGAGATGGTGAGCGCCATGAGCGACAGGTTATCGATGCTGTAGCCCAGCAGCGACATCACGCCGAATGTGCCCACCAGCGAGAGCGGCACGGCGATGGATGGAATAATGGTGGCCCATACCTCGCGCAGGAACAGAAAGACCACCAGCACCACCAGCAATACGCTGATGATGAGAGACAGCTCGACATCGTGCACGCTGGCGCGGATGGTGACCGTGCGGTCGCTCACAATGTTGATCTTGATGGTGGGCGGAATCGACGCCTGCAGATGCGGCATCTCCGCCATGAGCCGGTCGACGGTGGCCATCACGTTCGCGCCCGGGCTCTTGAAGATGAACAGCATGATGGCGCTGCTGATGCGGCCCGGCGGCCCTTGCGGTGGACTCACCCCCGCCACGCCGCCGGTGAGGATGTTCGAAACGCTGTCTGTCACTTCGCCCAGGTCGGAGAGCCGCACCGGCGCGCCCGTGGTGCGGTTGTAACCGGCGATGATGGGCGCGTAGTCACTGGCGCGGAAAATCTGATCGTTGTCCGTGATTGCCCAGCGATGCGTCGCGTCCTGGAATGCGCCCTTGGGCCGGTTGGCGTTCGCGTTGGCCAACGCCGTGCGCACCGCTTCCAGTCCCACGCCGTTGTTGCCCAACTGCATGGGATTCAACTCCACGCGCACTGCGGGGCTGGAGCTGCCACCGACAAACACCTGCCCTACACCCTGCACCTGCGACATCTTCTGCGCCAGGATTGAGTCCGCCATGTCATAGATCACCGGCTTCGGCACCACGTCCGAGGTCAGCGTCATGATGAGGATGGGTGCGTCGGCCGGATTTGCCTTGCGATACTCGGGATTTTCCGGCAGGTAAGCCGGCAACTGGCTGCGAGCCCCGTTGATGGCCGCCTGCACGTCGCGCGCCGCCGCGTCGATGTTGCGGTTGATGTCGAACTGCAGATTGACGTTGGCCGTGCCCAGCGCGCTCGACGAAGTCATCTGGTTTACACCGGCAATGCGTCCGAACTGCCGCTCCAGCGGCGTAGCCACCGCGGAGGCCATCGTCTCCGGGCTGCCGCCGGGCAAACCCGCGCTCACGCTGATAACCGGAAAATCGACATCGGGCAGCGAAGCCACCGGCAAAACGGAGTAGGCCACCGCTCCGGCAAGCAGCAGCGCCAGGCTCAGCAGCGAAGTAGCCACCGGACGATTGATGAACGGCGCAGAAAGATGCATCAGTCCGCGCTCACGATTTCCGGTTCGTGATGGGTGTCGAGTGTGCGCGGCCTCATGCGGTGCGCCAGCTTGTCAAAGTAGAGATAGACCACCGGCGTGGTAAACAGCGTGAGCATCTGCGAAAAGATGAGCCCGCCCACGATGGTGATGCCCAGCGGCTTGCGCAGTTCCGCGCCCACGCCGCCGCCGAGCGCCAGCGGCAATCCGCCCAGCAGCGCGGCCATGGTGGTCATGATGATCGGCCTGAAGCGCAGCAGGCACGCCTGAAAGATGGCCTCTTCTGCCGATTTGCCTTCCTCGCGTTCGGCCTGGAGAGCAAAGTCGATCATCATGATGGCGTTCTTCTGCACAATACCGATCAGCAGGATCACGCCGATGAGCGCGATCACGCTGAAGTCCACGTGCGTGATCATGAGCGCCAGCAGCGCGCCCACGCCGGCAGAGGGCAGCGTGGAGATGATGGTGATGGGATGAATGTAGCTCTCGTAGAGCACGCCCAGCACGATATACACGGTAATAAGCGCGGCCAGAATCAACAGCGGCTCATTGGCCAGCGAGCTCTGGAACGCCGCCGCCGTTCCTTCAAAGCTCGCGTTGATTGAAGCAGGCATCTGAATACGCTGTTCCACACGATTCACGGTGTTCACCGCGTCGCCCAGCGCCTTGCCCGGCGCCAGGTTGAAGCTGATCACCGTGGACGGAAACTGTCCCTGGTGCCCGATGGCCAGTTGCGCGCGCGACTGTTCCCAGTGCGCGAGCATGCTGAGCGGCACCTGCGTGCCATTGCCCGATTTCACAAACAGGTGTTCGAGCGTCGCCGGATCGGTCTGGAAGTTCTGGCCCACCTCCATCACCACGTGGTACTGGTTGAGCTGCGTAAAGATGGTGGAAACCTGCCGCTGCCCAAAGGCGTCGTAGAGGGTGTTGTCGATGTCGGCCATGGCGATGCCCAGCCGCGCGGCCGTATCGCGGTCAATCACCAGCCGCGCACCCAGCCCCTGGTCCTGCAGATCGCTGGCCACGTCGGTCACCACGGGCTCTTTGCTTAGCTCGTCCACCATCTTGCGGGTATAGATCGCGAGTTCAGTCGGGTCCGGATCTTCGAGCGCGTACTGGAACTCGGTCCGGCTCACGCGGTCCTCTACCGTCAGGTCTTGCAGCGGTTGCAGAAAGAGTTGAATGCCCTGGACCTGGTTGACCTTCTGTTGCAGCCGGTGGATGATCTCCGTCGCCGAGGCCTTACGCACTTCAAGCGGCTTCAGCGTGATCTGAATCCGGCCCGAGTTGAGCGTTGTGTTGGTTCCGTCTACGCCGATGAACGAGGACACATTGTCGACCGCCGGGTCCTGGAGCACCACATCGACGAGCTGCTGCTGGCGTTCGGCCATGCTGGTAAAACTCACCGTCTGCGGCGCCTCGCTGATGCCCAGAATCACGCCTGTGTCCTGCACCGGGAAAAATCCTTTCGGCACCGCGATAAATAACAGGATTGTGGCCGCAAATGTCGAAATCGTGACCAGCAGTGTAGCGGACCGGTGCCGCAGAATGACCTGCAGCATGCGGCCATAGGCGGCAATGATGCGATTGAACACGTCTTCCGACCAGTGGTAGAAGCGTGTCTCCTTTGCATTCGCCTTGTCGCGCAGAATCCGCGAGCACATCATCGGCGTGAGTGTGAGCGACACCAGCGCCGAGACGATGATGGTGACCGCGAGCGTGATCGCGAACTCACGGAAGAGCCGGCCCACCACATCGCTCATGAACAGGAGCGGAATGAGCACCGCGATCAGCGACACGGTGAGCGACATGATGGTGAAGCCGATCTGCTCGCTGCCCTTGAGCGCCGCGCGCATCGGGCTCATGCCTTCCTCAATGAACCGCGAGATATTCTCGATCATCACGATGGCGTCATCGACCACGAAGCCTGTCGAGATCGTGAGCGCCATCAGCGTGAGGTTGTTGAGCGAGTAACCCAGCAGGTACATCACTCCGAAGGTGCCCATGATGGAGAGCGGCACGGCGACTGAAGGAATAATGGTTGCGGCAAGGTTGCGCAGAAACAGAAAGATGACCATCACCACCAGCGCAATGGTGAGCATGAGCTCGTACTCGACGTCTTTTACCGACGCGCGGATGGTCAGGGTGCGGTCAGTGAGCACGTGCACCTGGATTGTGGCCGGCAGCGCCTGCTGCAACTGCGGCAGCAGCTTGTGAATGCGGTCGACGACAGCAATGATGTTCGCGCCCGGCTGGCGCTGAATGTTCACGATGACCGCCGGCTGCTGGCCCATCCAGGCGGCCTGCTGATCGTTCTCCGCGGCATCTACAATCGTTGCCACGTCCGACGCGCGTACCGGCGCGCCGTTGCGATAGGCCACAATCACCGGCTTGTAATCCTCGCTCGCCAGCAACTGGTCATTCGCGCCGATGGTGAACGACTGCCGCGATCCGTTCAGCGTTCCTTTGGCTTGGTCCACATTGGCCGCGGCCACGGCGGCGCGCAGGTCTTCGAGGCTGAGGTTATAGGCGGCAAGCTGCGCCGGGTTGGCCTGGATGCGCACCGAGGGCTTTTGTCCGCCGGCAATCGACACCAGGCCCACGCCGGTGACCTGCGAAATCTTTTGCGCCATGTTGGTGTCGGCGGCGTCTTCAATCTTGTCCAGCGGCAGAGTGTTCGAGGTAAGCGCCAGCGTCATGATCGGCGCGTCTGCCGGGTTCACCTTGCTGTAGATCGGCGGATTGGGCAGATCGGTCGGCAGAAAAGTCGTGGCCGCATTGATGGCCGCCTGCACCTCCTGCTCGGCCACGTCGATGTTCTCGTCCAGCTCGAATTCGAGCGTGATGACGGAGCCACCGCCCGAGCTCACCGAGGTCATCTGTTTCAGCCCCGGCATCTGCCCGAACTGTCGTTCGAGCGGCGACGTCACGGAGGAAGCCATCACCTCCGGCCCGCCGCCGGGATAAAACGTAAGCACCTGGATGATCGGGTAGTCCACTTCAGGCAGCGCCGATACCGGCAACTGCTGATAGCCCAGTCCGCCCGCAAGCAGAATGGCCGCCATCAGCAGCGATGTGGCCACCGGGCGCAGAATAAATGGCCGCGATGGACTGAGACTCACTGCGCTGCTCCCTGGCTGCCTGGTGCGTTCCCGCCGTTCGAGCTCGCGTGCGCACTGGGCTTTCGCGCGCCCCGATCAGAACCTAGACCAGCGCTCACCGGGGCAGTGGCGCCGGAGCTCGGCGCATCTGTGGCAATCACCCGCGCTCCCGGGCGCAAACGGTCCGCGCCATCCACCACCACGCGATCGCCGCGCTCCACGCCTCCGTCGAGAATGGCGAGTTGCCCCTGCGTCAGCGCAACCTTCACCGGCTGCATCTTCACCGTGTCGCCCCGGCTATCCGCATCGGTCGCCCACACATACGAGCCATCGACGCCGCTCTGGATGGCCGCCGTTGGCACCACCAGCGCACGAGCGCGGCTCTCCATCACCAGGTGAATGTTCACAAACTGGTCGGGAAAAAGCCGGTTGTCGACGTTTGTAAACACCGCTTTCAGCTTGTCTGTGCCGGTGGTCGGGTCGATCTGGTTATCGGCGGTGACCAACTCGCCCGTAGCCAGTTTCTCGGTGTCGGCGTGATCGTAGGCGTCTACGGGCAGGCGGCGGTCCGCGGCCAGCTTTCCGAGCACCTGCGGCAGCTCATTCTCAGGCAGCGTGAAGTAGACCGCGATGGGCTGGAACTGGTTGATGACCACTAAATTGGTCGTGTTCGCCGTGATGATGTTCCCCGGATCGACCAGCCGCAGGCCGATGCGTCCGGTGATGGGCGACTGGATGGTGCACCAGCCCAGTTGCAGCTCGGCCGTCTCAATCGCTGCCTTGTCGGACTGGATCGCGCCCTGATACTGGCCCATGGTGGCTTCGTCGGTGTCCAGCGTCTCCTTGGAGACCACGCCGGCCTCGAAGAGCGCCTTGTACCGCGCATACTCCGCCTGCGCATCCTTGAGCAGCGCCTCATCGTGCGCCAGCGTGCCTTTGGCCTGATCGAGCGCAGCCTGGTAAGGCCTGGGATCGATCGTCATGATCGTGTCGCCTTCGTGTACCAGTTGCCCCTCAGAGAACTTCACCGGCATGAGTTCGCCGCTCACCCGCGCCTTCACCGTCACGCTGTAATAGGGGGTTACCGTGCCCAGCGCGGTGAGATAGATGGGCATCGGACGCTCGTCGACGGCAGCCACCTGCACAGGCACGGGCCGATTGAGCAGCGCGGCAGCCTGCCGCGCGCTGGCTTCCTTGGTCTGCTGCTGGTTCTGGTAGATGTGCCATACCCCAAACCCCAGCCCGCAGACCAGCACAAGGTAGGTCACCGCACGCACCCACGACATTTTGCCCGCAGGCGCATCTGTCCGCGCGCCGGGGGAAGGCTGGCGAGACTCTGAAGTAGTTTCAATAGACATGTATCGAGTGCCGTCGCTTTCTCGTCAGGGTGCCGGCCGCTTTTTAAGGGCATTCGCAGCGGCCTGCGTCGAATGCGATGAATTGTTCGGAGCGCGTACATTGCCCGCGCATGGAACCCCGAGTGACGAACCCTGAGCATTGCCTGCCGGACCCACTCCGTAGACGGTTTCTGCGCGAAGAAAAACCGTTTGTGTGCTCAGTTCCTCAGGGATTAAGACGCCATCATTGTAAGCTAACCTGGCGTTACCAGCGCAAACGGCGCCCTGTGCGCCATTCATCCCGTCGCAAAGGGTTCAAGTCTGCCGGCTGAAGCGCATCAAATCGGGAAGAGACTTCTGCCGCTGGGTCAGTAATAAGTTGTTTGTTTCAGAGGAGCCGGCGCTGTTTGCCGGCAGAAAAGAACAGGCGGTCAGCCCATGAAAGTCGTTCTCTTCGGCGCTACAGGAATGGTGGGCCAGGGCGTGTTGCGCGAGTGCCTGCGCGACCCTGGCGTTGAGCGGGTCGCGACGGTCGGCCGCAGCGCCCTCGACGTTCAGGACCCTAAGCTCATCGAGATTCAACACGCCAACCTGGCCAGTTACGCCGCAATCGAAGACCGCCTGCGCGGCTTTGACGCCTGCTTCTTCACTCTCGGCGTCTCTTCGGCGGGAATGAAAGAAGCCGACTACGACCGCGTCACCTATGGATTCACCCTCGCTGCCGCCGAGACTCTCAGCCGGCTCAATCCCGGTATGGTCTTTATTTATGTCTCCGGCGCGGGCACTGACTCCACCGAACAGGGCCGCGTGATGTGGGCGCGTGTAAAAGGCCGCACCGAGAACGCGCTGCTGCGCCTGCCGCTTGACGCGTATATGTTTCGCCCGGGCGTCATTCAGCCGCTCGACGGCATCCGCTCAAAGACAGCTTCCTACCGGATTCTCTACGCGATCGCAAAACCCCTGCTGCCCGCGCTCCGCTGGGCCATGCCGAACCAGATTGTCACCACGCGCGAGATCGGCCAGGCCATGCTGAATGTGGCCCGGCGCGGATACCCGAAGAAGCTCCTGGAGGTCCGCGACATTCGCGCCGCAGTCCATCCGTAGAGCCAGCGTCCACGCCGCCTGCGTCCAATTTCGCATCGCCGTGGTAAAGTGGGATTCCACGGAGGGGCGCGCAAATGGCCGCTGGCGTACAGGTTGCCGATAACGGCGAGACCATCGACCTGCAGCAGCAGGTGGCGCGGCTGCAGGCGTTGCTCGAGGCCTCGCGCCAGGTACACTCCACCACCGACGAGCAGGAAGTGCTCGAGCAGGTGCTGCGCATCGTCGTGCGCGAGCTCGAGATGGCCGGCGCAGCCTTTCCCGGCACCGGCCTGAGCTATGGAGACCTGCCGGAGACAGCCGACGCGACCGGTCAGGTTTACCCACTCCACGACCGCGCCGGCCAATCGATGACGGAGCTGCTGGTAGTTACGCCCGAAAGACGGGCGCTCACGCTATACGAAGCCGACTTTCTTGAGGGGCTGGCGCTGCAGGCGGCCGTTGCGCTTGAAAATGCACGCAATCACAAGCGCAACGTGGAATTCGCGCGGCTGCAGCAGGATCTCGACGCCGCCCGCCGCATTCAACGTTCGCTGCTGCCGCAGCATCTGCCTGCCATTTCCGGCTACTCCATCAGCTTCCGGTCCGACACCTGTTACGAGGTCGGCGGCGATTATCTCGACATTGTGGAGCAGCCCGACGGCAGCCTTCTCATGGTGGTAGCCGATGTGGCCGGCAAAGGCTTGGCTTCGGCCTTCATGTCGGCCAGCTTTCGCGCGGCTTTCCGCGGAATGGCCACTACCCAGCCGCCGCTCGATGAGCTGGCTACGCGCATGAATCAGCATCACTGGGCCGAGGGCGAAGAGGCTCGCCGCCGTTATGTCACGGCAATCTTCATGCGCCTTCAGCCTGAAACCGGCGAGATTGAGGTGGTGAATGCCGGCCACAATCCCGGCTTTCTGCTCGCGCCTGGTGCCGAGCCGATGCAGTTTGACGCCGCCGGCACTCCCCTCGGTCTGTTACCCGGCATGCGCTACTCGAGCCAGCGCGCCCAGTTGGCGCCCGGCGCGCGCCTGCTCTTTTATACCGACGGACTTACCGAGGTTTTTCGCGGCGAGGAAGAGTTCGGCCCGGAGCGCCTTCTGCATGAATTTTCTGCGTGCCCGGCTGAGAATGCCGATGGTATCCTCGATGCATTGTGGACGGCCATTGAAGACTTTGCCGAAGGCGGCCCGCAGGGAGACGACATGACCGCACTGGCGCTGGCCGCATTACGCGGCTCAACGGAGGCCCAGGCATGAGCGCACCCACGAGCGCGCCGAAGACCACTACGGTCGAGGTCCGGCTGCCCTCGCGCATGGGCTTTGAGAAGGTGGCCATGAGCACCGCCTCTGCGGTGGCCAAGCTGATGGGCTTCCGCGACGACCGCATCGAAGACCTGAAGACCGCCGTGGCCGAAGCCTGCATCAACGCCATCGAGCACGGCAACCGGCTCAATGAGAAGCTCTCGGTCGGCGTGGTTCTCTCCGCGTGCGAAGACTCGCTTGAAGTGAAGGTGATCGACGACGGCAAAGGCATGAAGAAGCAAGCCGTCAAACCGGACATCGACCGTAAAATGCACGGCGAGGAAGACCCGCGCGGCATGGGCATGTTTCTCATCCAGGCGCTGGTCGACGAGGCCGAGTGGGTAGCCGGCTCCGACGGCAAAAGCAGCTACGTCCGGCTCGTGATCCGGCTCGACAAAGACGCCGAATAGAAGACGCAGAATAGAATAAGAACATACACGCGAATCGCCGGCAGATCGGGAGGCAACTACAAAGTGCAGAGCGAAACCAAGTCGCGCATTGACCAGCTAACCACACCGGCCGGCCATCCAGTCGCCGTCCTGCGCTTTGAAGGCGATATTGCCAGCACGTCGAAAGAAGCGGTGCTGGGCGCATACCAGTCTCTGCCCAAAGCCAACAACAAGCTCGTCCTTCTCGATTTCACCAAGGTCGACTACATCAATTCGAGCGGCATCGCGCTGGTGATCCAACTGTTGATCGAAGCCTCGAACTCCGACCAGAAGGTCTACGCCTTCGGCCTCTCCGCGCACTTTACCAAGGTCTTCACCATGGTGGGGATCACCAAGTACGCAAAGCTGTTCGCGAACGAGCAAGAGGCGCTGGCCGCGCTCTGACTCTCGTCTTTGTGCATACAATTGTGCTAACATCGTATGGAGAGTGAACCATGCCTGCGCTTAAGCACAATCAACTGCTCGCAAGTCATCCTGCCGAAACCGAGTATCGCGGAAAACAGACCAAAACCGGCAACTCCTCCGGCTTCCGGTTTGAAAGTGCGTTGTTTAAGAGCCATCCCGAGTTCAACGGCGAGGTAACGGCTCAAATCATCGCGCCCGGCCGCATGTTGGTGACCGCCGAAAACTTCAGCCAGGAACGAGAAGACCCGGTCATGAAATCGTTTCTCGCCTTTCTTGCGCAGGACATGGCAAAGAATCCCTCCAAAATTCGCCCGCTGAGCGCGGCACGGATGAAGCGTATAGACCGGTTGACGAAGGGGATCGAAGTGGATCCCGATGAAGACCTCGGCGATGAAAGTTATCTCTGAGTTATGGCACAATGCGGACAAACTTGAGGGACTATCACCTTCTGCTCCCGGAGATTTAAGCGATAGCTCGGTAATAGAAACGGCTCTCGGGCCACTCCTGTTACTGTTGTGCCACCTCACTTCCCTTCGTCCTCCCTCCCATTTTTAATTGGATCTTGTGTAAGCAGATACATATCGGGACCAGGGAGAGGACTCCATGACTGTCAACGGCTGGAAGCTATACGTGTATCCCCCGTTCGACCGGCAGCTACAGCATCTTGAAGCGCAAGTGCAAGCCCTGGCGATGAAAGACCCCGCACGCTACAAGGAACATCCGGTAACGAAGCTTCTGACCACAGTCAAGCGTTACATCAGTGAATTCATTCCTCGCGACCCCAGCGCGGTCGAGTTCCGCCAGGGCAATACACTTGGCGTCGACAACCGTCACTGGTTTCGCGCCAAATTCCATCGGCGTTATCGGCTCTTCTATCGCTTTTCGAGCAAAGAAAGAGTCATCATCTACGCCTGGATGAACGATGAAGGCACGCTGAGAAAATCCGGCTCGAAAACCGACCCGTACCACATTTTCCGATCGATGCTCGAGGCTGGCGACCCTCCTCGCACAATGGAACTGTTGTTATCGCGCGCAAAGGAAATGAAGGACTGAGCGCGGCTGCGCGTAAAATTTCAATATGCAACTCGACGCAATTCAAGCCGCGCTGCGCGAGGCCAGCCTCGACGGCTGGCTCTTCTACGATCACCACCACCGCGATCCGCTTGCCGCGCGCATTCTCGGGCTCGACCCAAAGGCACACATCACCCGCCGCTGGTACTATTTTGTGCCTGCCGCAGGCGAGCCGCGCAAGCTGGTGCACCGCATCGAGCAGCAGCGGCTCGACACACTCCCCGGTGCAAAAATGCTCTATTCAAGCTGGCAGGAGCTGCATGCCGGCCTTGAATCCATGCTCGCCGGCGCGCGCCGCCTGGCCATGCAGTACTCGCCCAACAACGACATCATGTACATATCCATGGTCGACGCCGGAACGGTCGAGTTCCTGCGCGGGCTGGGCAAAGAGATCGTGAGCTCGGCCGATCTTGTCAGCCAGTTTGAAGCCGTGCTGACCCAGGAGCAGATCGTGAGCCATGCCGCGGCGCAGCAGGCCATCGACCTGATTCTTGCTGAAGGATGGAAGGAGATGGGCCGGCGTCTGCGTCCGGCGTCTGGCAACGCCGGCAGCTTTTCCGAGTTCGACATTGTTCTCTGGCTTTCTGAAGCCATGCGCCGCGACGGCCTGGTCTGGGAGAACGGTCCCAACGTGAGCGTGAACGCGAACAGTTCGGACTCGCATTACGAGCCCA
>Ga0335075_10012660_pt1 | contig 12742 bp, 3 predicted proteins | sample Lox_Sample_24_FD_206723 | JGI IMG/M metagenome (GOLD analysis project Ga0335075, IMG submission 206723) | Soil microbial communities from Loxahatchee National Wildlife Refuge, Florida, United States - Lox_Sample_2.4 | ecosystem: Environmental > Terrestrial > Soil > Wetlands | place: USA: Florida... | reverse complement strand
GACCTGCAGATCACCCAAGACCAACCCGGCCGCGGGATCCGTGTCCTGCCAGTTTTGCCAGGACAGCATCACCTGGACCAGCGGGTGATGCGTCAGGCTTCGAGTCGGATTGAGCCGATCGACGACCACTTCGAACGGCACATCTTGGTGTTCGTAGGCAGCAAGGCTACGTTGACGCACCTGAGCCAACAACTCAGTCACAGTGGGGTCGCCGGCCACCTCGACTCGCAGCACCAAGGTGTTGACGAAGAACCCCACCAGATCGTCGAGTGCGGCATCGCTCCGTCCGGCGATCGGGAAGCCCACTGCCACATCCGAACTGGCGCTGAGCTTGGACAACAGGACCGCCAGGGCGGCCTGGATCACCATGAAGCTGGTCGCGTTGTGCTCACGAGCCACGCGGGCAACCTGCTGCTGCAATTCGACGGGCCAGTCCACCGCCACGGTGGCGCCGCGCTGATCAGCCACCGGCGGATACGGCCGATCGGTGGGTAGCTGCAGTCGCTCGGGCAGCCCGGTCAGGGCCTGCTCCCAGTAAGCGAGCTGCGCGGCGATGCGGCTGTGACTATCACCGAGATCGCCAAACTGCGTGCGCTGCCACAGCGTGTAATCGACATACTGCACCGGCAACGGCGGCCAACCCGGCGCCCGCCCCGCGCACCGGCTGGCATAGGCCATGCCCAAATCGCGCACCAGCGGGGAAATTGACAAGCCGTCCGCGGCGATATGGTGTACGACGGCGGCCAGCACGTGCTCGTCGTCGCTGACACGGAAAAGTTCTGCCCGCATTGGGATCTCGGCGGCCAAATCAAACGTGTGACGCGCCACGGTGCCCATGGCCTCGTTCAGTTGGGACTCCGACCAGGCGGTGGCATCGACGACGTCCCAACCAAAGTCGTTCTGCCCGGCGGGCATCACCAGCTGGCGCGGTATTCCTTCTATCGCGGGGAACAGCGTGCGCAGGCTCTCGTGCCGGTCCACCACGTCGGCCAGCGCCGCGCCCAACGCATCGGCGTCGAGGCGCCCGCGCAGCCGCAACGCCACCGCAATGTTGTAAACCGCTGAGGGGCCTTGTAATTGGTCGATGAACCACAGTCGGCTCTGGGCGAACGACAACGGAGTCTCGGCGGGCCGCTCACCGGCCACCAATGGCTCTAGCCGACCCTCGTCCTGTCCGACGCGGAGCGCCAACTGAGCAACCGTGGGCGCCTCGAACAGCGCGCGCACCGGAAGGCCGGCATCCAGGCCCGTGTTGATCGCCGCGATCAGGCGCATTGCCAGCAGCGAATCCCCACCCAAGTCGAAAAACGACGCGTCTACCCCGACCCGCTCCGCACCCAGCACCCGGGCGTAGATGCCGGCCAAGATCTCCTCGGTCGGCGTGGCCGGGGCACGATAGTCACCGGCGGTGTACTCCGGCGTCGGCAAGGCGCGGGCATCGAGTTTGCCGTTGACTGTCAACGGCAGCACATCCAGCAGCACCACTGCGGCCGGCACCATGTACGCGGGCAGCCGCTCGGCCAGCGCGACGCGCGCCTTGGCCGGATCCGCTGTTCCGGTCACGTACCCCACGAGGCGCTTGTCGCCGGCGCGGTCCTCGCGGGCGATCACCACCGCCTGCTCCACCCCGTCCAGCTCGGCGAGCGCGGCCTGGACTTCACCAGGCTCGACGCGGTACCCGCGGATCTTGACCTGTTCATCGGCCCGACCGAGATATTGCAGTTGCCCGTCGGCGCGCCACCGCACCAGATCTCCGGTGCGGTACATGCGTGTCCCCGGCGTCCCGAACGGGCAGGCCACAAAGCGCGACCCGGTCAACCCGGCCCGGCCCAGATAGCCCAGGCCCACCCCGCGGCCGGCCACATACAACTCTCCGACCACACCAACCGGCACCGGCCGCAACCACCCATCCAGCACGAACAGGGCGACGGTTGGCGGCGGCGCACCGATGGGTGCCGCACCCGAACCCACTGCCAGCGGAGCGCTCATCGCCGCATACACCGTGACCTCGGTAGGGCCGTACGCGTTGATCACCACCCGGCCGGGCGCCCACTGATCCACCACCTCAGCCGGGCAGGCCTCACCGCCGAGCAGCAACGCCGTCGACTCCAGACCCCGTGGCGCGAGCGCCGCCACCGCCGAAGGGGTTTGGGTGAGCACATTGACCCGTTCGCTGACCAGCAAGGCGTGGAAGTCGTCCGGTGACGCGACCACCGCTTCGGGCACCACGACAAGCCGCCCGCCACCGAGCAGCGCAGCCCAGATCTCCCACACCGAGAAGTCGAACGCATACGAGTGACACTGCGTCCACACCTGCTCCGCCGGCAGCTGTGGGGGCGTCGACTCCGCCAAGTGGGTCAAGTTGCGGTGGCTGACGGCCACCCCTTTCGGGGTTCCCGTGGTGCCCGAGGTGTAGATCAGATACGCGATGTCGTCGGGGGCCGGCGCCGGTGGTGCGGTGCTGGGCTGGCTGTTAACAGCGGGGTCGTCGATGTCGATCACCAGCAGGTCATGCCCGTCGAGCCGCGGTCGCAAGCTCGCCGTGGTGATGATGGCGACCGGCGCGGCATCGGCGAGCATGAATTCGATACGCGCCGCCGGCAGTGCGGGGTCGATCGCCAGGTACGCCGCCCCGGCCTTCAGCGCCGCCAGCATCGCCACGACACCCTGGGCCGAGCGCTCCAGCACCAATGCCACACAGGCGCCTGGCCCGACACCACTGCCGGACAGTAAGTGCGCCAACCGATTCGATGCCTCATCGAGTTCCCGATAGGTCATCGAGAGGTCCCCGAAGCTCAACGCCACCGCTGCGGGTGCGCGGGCCACCTGCGCCGCGAACATCACCGGTACCGACGTCGGCGCGCGCGGGGGCTGTGTCAACACCTCGCGGTTGCCCAACGCATTCAGGCGGGCGTGCTCGGCCTCGTCGACTACATCCATCGACGACAGCCGCCGGGCCGGATCGGCGGTCATCGCCACCAACACACGCTGCAACCGTTCGATCAGGACCTCGATGCTGGCCACGTCGAAGACGTCGGTGCGATATTCCACCGCCCCGCCGATCCCGACGGGCTCACCGGCGGACGTCCAGTGTTCCTCCAGAGAAAACGACAGGTCCATGCGTGCGGTGTGGCTGTCCAGCGGCAGCGGCGTGACCTGCACATCACCCAAGGCCCCGGCGATGTGATCGGTGGTCTCGCCGACCACATTCCGCCAGTCCAGCAGCACCTGCACCAGCGGGTGGTGGGTCAGCGATCTCGTCGGGTTGAGCCGCTCCACCAGCACCTCAAACGGCACGTCTTGGTGTTCATAGGCGCCGAGGCTGCGTGCCCGCACCTGGGCCAGCACTTCAGCGACGGTGGGATCGCCGGTCACCTCGACACGCAGAACCAACGTGTTGACGAAAAAGCCCACTAACGCGTCAAGCGCGGGATCACGGCGTCCTGCGATCGGGAACCCTACTGCCACATCGGAACTGGCGCTGAGTTTGGCCAGCAGCACCGCCAGAGCGGCCTGAACCACCATGAAACTGGTCGCATTGTGCTCGCGGGCTACCTGAGCTATCTGTTGCTGCAACTCGACGGGCCAGTGCACAGCGACGCTGTCGCCGCGCTGATCGGCGACCGGCGGGTACGGCCGATCGGTGGGCAGCTGCAGCCGCTCGGGCAGCCCGGCCAAGGCCTGCTGCCAGTAAGCCAGCTGCGCAGCGATCAGACTGTCCGCGTCGTCAAGGTCCCCGAACTGGGCGCGCTGCCACAGCGTGTAATCGACGTACTGCACCGGCAAATCGGTCCATCCGGGGGCTTGTCTCGCGCACCGGCTGGGATAAGCCAAACTCAGATCGTGCACAAGCGGCGGAACCGACAAGCCGTCCGCGGCGATATGGTGCACCACGGCCACCAGCACGTGCTCTTCGTTGGCGATGCGGAAAAGGCTTGCCCGCAAAGGGATCTCGGTGGCCAAATCAAACGTGTGACGCGCCACGGTGCCTATGGCCTCGTTCAGTTGAGATTCGGACCAGCCGGTGGCGTCGATGACGTCCCAACCAAAGTCGGCCCGCTCCAAGGGGATAACCACTTGTTCAGGTATTCCCTCAACTGCCGCGAACTGCGTGCGCAGGGTCTCGTGACGGCCCACCACGTCGGACAGCGCCGCACCCAACGCCTCGGCGTCAAGGTGCCCGCGTAGCCGCAACGCCACCGCCATGTTGTAAACGGAGGAGGGGCCTTGCAATTGGTCGATGAACCACAGTCGGCTCTGGGCAAACGACAACGGGACCACTGCGGGCCGCTCACCGGCCACCAACGGTGCGAGCCGACCGTCGTTCTGGCCGATGCGCGGCGCCAGCTGGGCCACCGTGGGCGCCTCGAAAAGCGTGCGTACCGAAAGACCGGCATCCAGGCCCGCGTTGATCGCCGCGATCAGGCGCATCGCCGACAGCGAATCCCCACCCAAGTCGAAAAACGAGTCATCGGCCCCGACCCGCTCTACACCCAGCACGCGGGCGTAGATGCCGGCCAGGATCTCCTCGGTCGGCGTGCTCGGGGCGCGGTACTCGCCGGCGGCGTAGTCCGGCGCCGGCAGGGCCCGTCTGTCCAGTTTGCCGTTCACCGTCAACGGCAACACGTCCACCGCCACGACCGCGGCCGGCACCATGTACGCCGGCAACCGTTCGCTCAGCGCAGCCCGCACCGTGGCCACATCCACGCTGCCGGTCACATACGCCACCAACCGCTTATCGCCGGGGCGGTCCTCGCGGGCAATCACCACCGCCTGCCCCGCCCCATCCAGCGCACTCAACGCGGCACGCACTTCGCCCAACTCGATGCGATGCCCACGGATCTTGACCTGCTCATCGGCGCGCCCGAGATATTGCAGTTGCCCGTCAGCGCGCCACCGCACCAGATCCCCGGTGCGGTACATGCGTGTCCCCGGCGCCCCGAACGGGCAGGCCACAAAGCGCGACCCGGTCAACCCGGGCCGGCCGATATACCCCACACCCACCCCGGCACCGGCCACATACAATTCTCCGACCACACCCACCGGTACCGCCCGCAGCCACCCATCCAGCACGAACAACGCCGCCCCCGACACCGGCGCACCGATCGGCACCACAGCCAAGCCCGGTGTCAAAGGCCGACTTATCGATGCATCCACCGTGGTCTCGGTGGGGCCGTAGACATTGACCATCACCCGCCCGGGCGCCCACCGGTCCACCAGCTCGGCCGGCAAGGGCTCAGCGCCGATGACCAGCGCCACAGACTCCAAATCCTCGGGAGACAGCGCGCCCAGTTCAGAGGGGGTTTGGCTTAAGACATTGACGTGTTCCCTGACTAATAGCGCATGGAGGTCTTGCGGTGAGCGCGCCACCGACTCGGGCACCACCACTAGGCGCCCACCGTCCAGCAGTGCACCGAAGATCTCCTGGACCGAGACGTCGAAGCTGTAGGAGTGAGATTGCGACCACACCCCCGCCGTTGGGAGGGGTGCGTGGAGCGGCTCCATCAGCTGGATGACGTTGTGGTGGGTAATGGCCACCCCTTTGGGGAGACCGGTAGTGCCCGAGGTGTAGATGAGGTAAGCGATGTCGTCGGGGGCCGGCGCCGGCAGTGCGGTGCCGGGTTGGCTGTCCACCGCGGGCTCGCTGCTATCGATGACCAGCAGATTGTGCCCGTCCAGCCGCGTCCGCAGGTCGGTTGTGGTGATCGCGGCGATCGGCGCGGCGTCCGCGAGCATCAGTTCGATCCGCGCGTCGGGCAGCGACGGGTCGATCGGCACATAGGCCGCCCCGGTCTTGAGGACCGCCAGGATCGCCACGATCGCCTCGGCCGAACGGGAGAACAGCAGCGCCACCCGCTGTCCTGCGCCGGCCCCGTGGCCGGCCAGCACGTGCGCTAACCGGTCGGTGGCCTCATCGAGTTCCCGATAGGTCATCGACAGGTCACCGAAGGTCACCGCCGTTGCCTCCGAGGCCCGTGCTACATGCGCGGCGAACAATCCCGGAATCGACACCGACGTGGCTGCCGGTGCGGTCAACACCGCCCGATTACCCCACCCATCCAGCCCGGCGTGCTCACCGGGATCGAGCACATCAATCGACGACAGCGGTCGAGTGGGGTCAGCGGTCATCGCCCCCAACACCCGCGTGAATCGCTCGATCAGCTTCTGGGCGCCGGCGGTGTCGAACACATCGGTATCGAATTCGACACGAAGCCCTAGTTCGGTCCCCGGCTGGGCCTGCACCGCAACCGGGTAGTGGTTGTATTCGTGGTTGCTGAACGCAGTGATGGCCAACCCGTCGACGCCCAGCGTCGCGGCGGTGTCGATCGGGTAGTTCTCGTAGACGAAAAGGCTATCGAACAGCTGGTCGTGACCGGTGATGCGGTGAATGTCGCTCAGCGCCAGGTGCTGGTGTTCGAGGGTGTGGTTGTAGCTGCTGTGCAACTGATCGAGCAGGTCTGCGGTGGTGGCCACCGCGGTGATGGTCGCCCGCACCGGCACCGTGTTGATCAGAAGTCCGACCATCGAGTCCGCGCCGGGCACCTCGGCCGGGCGTCCCGAGACCGTTGTGCCGAAGACGACGTCATTCTGGCCGGTCAGCGAAGCCAGCAGTAACGCCCAGGCGCCCTGCAGCACGGTGTTGACGGTGGTGTGACATGAGCGCGCCAGCTCGCCCACGGCGCGGGTGGTCTGCTCCGGCACCCGAAACGAACCCACGCTACGCGGCCCCGGCCGCAACCGGCCTGGCGGACCCACCAAGGTGGGAGCGTCAAAACCGGCCAACACTTCACGCCAGGCGGCGCGGGCGCCATCACGATCCCGACCGGCCAGCCAGGTGACAAACCGGCGATAGGAGACCGCTGCGGGCAGCCGCTGGCCGTAGTAGCTGGCAAATATCTCTTGCAACAGGATCGGCAGCGACCAGCCATCCATGACGATGTGGTGATTGGTGAGCACAAGTCGGTGCTCATCTTCGTCGGTGCGGATTAACGCCCCCCGAAAGGGCGGATGGTCGGCGAGGTTGCACACTGCGGCGCGCTCATCGGCAGAGATCCGCCTGATCTGCTCATCGACATCGACGCCGTCGGCGTCCGCGTCCAGTCCGATAAACCGCCAGGGCACTGCCGGATCGGCCGGGATGATTTGCACCGGCTCGTCAAACTGCTCGGAGAATCGGGCTACCAAGTGTGGATGCCGGTTGACCACCGTGTGGACCGCATCGCGCAGTCGGTCTTGATCAAGCCGACCGCTCAACGTGATATCCAGTTGCACCGCATAAACGTCGTTGTCGCTGCCCTGGGCGGTGCTGGCATGGAAGAGCAATCCCCGCTGCAGAGGTGTCAGCGGCAATACGTCAGCTATCCGCATACTGCCGCTCGAGCTCGTCGATCTGCTGCTGGCTCAGGTGGGCAAGCGTGAGATCTGACGGCGTCAAGCCGCCCCCACCGCCGCGCACATGCGCGCATATCCCGGAAAGGGCGTCAAACCACAACTGGCCCAGTCGGCTGACCTGCGCGTGATCCAGCGCCGAAGGCGCCCACCACCAGGCGGCGCGCAGATACGAGCCGTTATCGGTATCGATCGTGCCGGCGTTGAGTTCCACGGTGTGCGCCAACGGCATGGGCAACCTCACGCTGGCGTCGATATTCGACAAGCCGTCGAAGCTGATCTGCCACCCGTCAGCGGACTCGCCCGCCCCGACACCCAGCCGCCCCAAGTAGTTGAAGCCGATCGGCGGGTCGGACGCGGGCAGGTCAACCTCAGGATTCAGATAACGCAGGAGCCCATAAGTCACGGGCTCGGGCAAGGCGCGTAGCTGCTCTTTGGCGTCTTTGATCAGCGCCCCCAGCCCGACATCGCCGGCCACCACCTGCGGCCAGGACAGCCCACCCAGTGCCCCCCCGAGTTTCAAAGCCACCGGGTATTTGGTGGTAAACCAACCCACGGTGCGCGACAGGTCGATATCGGACCCCAGCTCGTCGTGGCGCCCGTGGCCCTCCACATCGATGCCGATCGGCGCGGCGCCGGTGCCCAAAAACTCCGCACACGCCAAGGCGAACGCGATCAACAAAATCTCGTGGATGCCGGCGTGAAACGCCGCGGGCACCTCACCGAGCAGCATCCCGGTCGTCTCCGCATCCAACAACATGGCGAGCTGCCCGACGTTGGCATAGGTGTCCACCTCAGGGCGCACCGCCGGCAACGCCGTCGCGGTCGCCGCCACCCTCCGCCATATCGGCGCCTGCGCAACGACTTCAGGACGAGTCGCGTACTCGGCCAGCAGCTCTGCCCATCGGGCGAACGACGTCCCCGCCGCCGGCAACACCACCTGCTGCCCACCGCTGTGCTGGGCCCAGGCGATGTTGAGGTCTTCCAGCAAGATTCGCCACGACACCCCGTCGACGGCCAAATGGTGCACGATCGACACCAGCTGGCCGGTGGAGGCCACCCACACCGCGCTGAGCATTACCCCGGCGGCCGGGTTCAACCGCGACCCCGCCGCTATCAATGCCGCATCGGACAACACGTCTACTGTCTGCACGCACCCACGGGCATCCACCGACCCGGCTTCGGGCACCTGGAAGGACCAACCCCCGGCGCCGTCGTCGTCGGCCCGCAGCCGCAACATGGCATGCCGATCCAGCAACGCCTGCAACAGCACCACCACGTCCGCCTCAGTCACCCCCACGGGGGCCTGCACCACCGTGGTCTGGTTGAAATGCTCGATCGAGCCACCGGTGCTTGCGAGCCAGCGCATGATCGGGGTCGCGACCACCGGCCCGATCCCGTCGTCGACTATGCCGCCGGCGCCATCGACCACCCCGGCCAGCCGGGCTACGGTCTGCTCGGCGAAAATGTCGCGCGGCCGACAGACCAGGCCGGCGGCACGCGCCCGCGCTACCACCTGCATCGACAAGATGCTGTCTCCGCCCAGCTCGAAGAACGACTCGTCAACGCCGACCCGCTCCAGCCCGAGGACCTGGGCGTAGATGCCGGCCAGGATCTCCTCCACCGCGTCGGCCGGAGGGCGATACCGATCGACGTCTTGGTATTCGGGTGCCGGCAGGGCGCGGGTGTCGAGTTTGCCGTTGACCGTGAGCGGCAGCGCCTCCAGCGCCACCACCGCGGTGGGCACCATGTAGGCGGGCAGCCGCTCGGCCAGCGCGGTACGAGCGGTGGTCGGGTCTGCGGTGCCGGTGACATAGCCGACCAGGCGTTTGTCGCCGGGGCGGTCCTCACGAGCGATCACGACGGCCTGCGTGACCCCGTCCAGCCCGGCAAGCGCCGCCTGGATTTCGCCGAGCTCGATGCGATGCCCGCGGATCTTGACCTGCTCATCGGCGCGGCCGACGTAGCGCAGCTGCCCATCGGCGCCCCACCACACCAGGTCCCCGGTGCGGTACATGCGTGCTCCGGGCGCACCGAACGGGCAGGCCACGAACCGCGACGCAGTCAAACCGGGCCGGCCCACATACCCGTCCGCCACGCCGGCGCCTGCCACATACAATTCCCCGACGACCCCGACCGGCACCGGCTGCAACCACCCGTCGAGCACAAAGAACCCGAGATGGGCCAATGGCACCCCAATGGGGCTCACCGTGCTGCCGGCATCGTCGGCGGCGATCTCCCGGAACGACGCGTGCACCGTGGTCTCGGTGATGCCATACATGTTGATCAGCCGCGGCAAGCCTGGATGACCGTCCAGCCATGTGCCCAGACGTGCGGGTTCGAGGGCTTCGCCGCCGAACACCACGGTCTCGAGTTTGAGCTGACCGCCCAACTCGGGCGAGAGCGCATCAGCGGCCTGCAGCGCATAAAACGCCGACGGCGTCTGGCTCAACATGGTGACTTGTTCGGCGACCAGCAGCGTGTGCAACTCTTCTGGCGAACGGACCACCGCGTCGGGCACCACCACCACGCGGCCGCCGTAGAGCAGTGCACCCCAGATCTCCCACACCGAGAAGTCGAACGCCAACGAGTGACACTGCGACCACACCTGCCCCGCCAACTCCAGGTCGGCGTCCAAGGTGTCGAGCAACCGGGTCACGTTGCGGTGCGGGATCGCCACCCCCTTCGGGGTGCCCGTCGTACCCGAGGTGTAAATGAGGTACGCGACGTCGTCAGGGGCCGGGCCCGGCGCGGCCAGTGTGGTGCTGGATTGGCTGTCAACGACCGGGTCTTCGACATCGACGACGGCCAGATCACACCCGTTGAACCGCTCGGCCAAGCCGGCGGTGGTGACCGCGGCGATCGGTGCGGCATCGGCGAGCACGAACTGCATCCGGGCCGCCGGCACCGCCGGGTCGATCGGCACATACGCCGCGCCGGTTTTCACCACCGCCAGCATCGCCACGATCGCGTCGGCCGAGCGCGGCAACAGCATCGCCACCCGCTGCCCTGGGCCGACACCTCGGCCGGACAACACGTTCGCCAACCGGTTCGCGGCCTCATCCAGCGCCCGGTAGGTCATCGACACGCCCGCAGAGACCACCGCCACCGCGTCCGGTGTGCGGTCCACCTGGGTGGCGAACACCGCCGGAATCGACACCGACGCCTGCGCCGGCTCGGTCAACACCACCCGATTACCGATCGCATCCAGCCCGGCGCGCTCACCCTCGTCTAGCACATCCAACGACGACAACCGCCGGCCCGGATCAGCGGTCATCATCGCCACCAACACCCGCCCCAACCGATTCGCTAGATCAGCGACCGCGAAATTCGAAAATGGTCCCCCGCTGCCTGCCGTGCTGAGAAAAAGCTGGTCACCCGCGCCAGAGAAGATGAACCCGAAGTCGCCCACTTGACCAGGGTTGGTGAATGACGCCGATGCCTCGACACCAGCAAAGTCCATCGTCATTTTTGACGGCATGAAATTCACGCTGACCCTATTTGCGGGGCCTTCTGGGCCGCGGGCACGCGCTTTGCGTTCCAGGGCGTGCACCGGAAACCGCTGATGCTGCAGCGCTTCCTGTATCTGCGTGTCAACGTGCTGGCAAAAACCGGCAACCGTAGCTTCCGGCGAAACCTTCAGCACCAGCGGCACCGCCCCGGAAAGCATCCCAGGAAGCATCTTCGACTCTGGACGCACTCGTCTGCTGACCGGGAAGTCGAGCACCACCTCCGAGCCCTCAGCGCACCAACCACGCATTAAAAGCGCGCATGCCGCGGTGATGATCGACGATCGAGGCATGTTCCAGATCTGGGACAACTCTTGAACTTGCCGAAGGACCACGGGGTCCAATCGAACCGGCGCAGAAGGAGAAGACCGCTGGCCCTCGCTCGCGGCTTGCGGCAACCGATAATGCGGTCCGTTTTCCGGGGGAAGGTTCCGCGTCCAATAGGCCTCATCGTCCAGGTAATCGGCGGACGCTTCGTATTCCGACTCGCAGCGAACCAAGTCTTGCAATGAGCCAAAGAATGTGGGAGGAATGGGTGCTTCAGAAACAATCGCGGCGTAGACCGTCGCGATCCGATGGGCGAGCAGGGTAATTCCCGACCCATCGATGACTATGTGGTGAAAACATCCGAACAAGTAGAACTCGTCGGCCCATGTTTGAAATAATGCGAATTTGAACAGCGGGCCGTCAGACGGCATTGGCGCGCGTTGGATTGATGACGCTATCTCACGGGCTTCCTGCACTGGATGGCGCGATTCGCTCAGGTCATGGAAGGCCACCTCGACATCTGAGTAATCGATCGCCCTTTGGAAAACCTGGCCATCCACATCGAAGATGGCGGCCCTGGCTGGTTCGGCCTCCCGCATCACCTGACGGATCGCTTGCTCAAGCAGATCTGGCTGCACCGCGCCGTCGAATCGCACGAGCACGCCCAGCTGCCAGTCCGTCGCGGAGTGACCAGTTTCCTGCGCGAGCCAGATGTCTAGTTGTCCCCGCGTCAGCGGAAGAGCACGGTCATCAAGATCCATCCGGTTTCCCTATCGAAGCCCCCTGTCCGGTGGCCAACCTCTCGCGCAGGCTCTTCGGCCTGATGTCAGCCCAGTTATCTTCGATGTAGTCCACACACGCTGTGCGATCCCCTTCGCCATACACCACCCGCCAGCCGGCTGGAACTTCGGCGAAGGCGGGCCACAGGCTGTGTTGCTCCTCGTCGTTGACCAAGACGAAAAAGCTGCCGCTGTCGTCGTCGAACGGATTGATGCTCACCGCGTCTCCACCCGTCTAATGGACATGGGTATAACAAGTTCTAGACCATACCTGGAGCCCAGTCGCCTTGTCTAAGCCTTCGGACTGTGAGGCCGCTGTCAAGGACAAATCGTCCTGGGGGATCGTCTTCGGCATCGCTACCGCGGGTCCGTACCGAGATGGTTTGAGATCCACGTTTGCCCTGGTCATTTTCAATCCCACGGCGCCGCCTCGGCGCGAGCCTGCACGAGCGATCCGCGCGTTTGTAGGCCTCGGTCGGCAACCTTCATCGCGGCACTTACCTTTCTTCTGTCTCGGCAGCTCGCACCTGATGGTGCTGGCCGCCGACCGGCCCGACTACGCTTCGTCGTAAGCGTTTCGTATAAAGACACCAAGCAGCGACCAAGCACATGTCGCCTACGTACGCAGTTGAGATCTCATAACTCGGTACTCCAATAAGCCCGCCCGGAGCTGCTCGTAGATCGCCGACCCGGGCAGCGCAAGAAAGTTAGCCACACGAGCATTTCCGTCGCCATAAACCTGCTCGTAGTTACTGCTCGCTTGATCGCGCGAGGCCAGCACGTTGGCAGTGATGTCGC
>Ga0335075_10012658_pt1 | contig 12743 bp, 7 predicted proteins | sample Lox_Sample_24_FD_206723 | JGI IMG/M metagenome (GOLD analysis project Ga0335075, IMG submission 206723) | Soil microbial communities from Loxahatchee National Wildlife Refuge, Florida, United States - Lox_Sample_2.4 | ecosystem: Environmental > Terrestrial > Soil > Wetlands | place: USA: Florida... | reverse complement strand
ATTATTCCGCGGTAGCGCAATGGATCAGGCTAAGGTGGGCCGAGCAACCTGCTGAGGGGAACTCGAGGGGGAGCCGGGTGCTGCTAAAACTCAATCTTTATGATCTATTCGTACTTTCTTTCGTCCAGTTAATGCTGTCGACCGTGCTCGTGCTGAGCCCGGCGCGCGACATCGGCACCCGCCTTCGCTGGACAGGCTCGAAGATCACCGAGATCCTGGTCGGCAGCCTGTGGGCAATCGTGATCTCGGCCGTCGCCTGCGGTCTCACCCACCTGCTGTGGGGTCTGCCGATCGAGGGGCTGGAGACAGCCGCCTGCTTGCTCGTGATCACCTCGGTTGTCGTGATGGCCCTGCAGCCAGACGTCAATGTGATCGGCCAGGTGTTTTACGCGTCATACGCATCGGCCGCCTTCACCTTCATCGTCTACGCCGCCTTCATCGCTGTCGTCGCGCCGCATTCAATCGTCGAGATGCTGACGGCTTCGTTCGTCATCCTGCTGGATCTGGCGGCATTCATCGTATGGATCTCAAATATCAACTACGTGAGCGACGTATTGTGCCGCGCGCGCCGGTCGCGGCCGCTGCCTAAGGCGGATCCCAGCTATCAGCCGATGGTGTCACTGCACATCCCGGCCTATAACGAGCCTCCCGACTTGCTCATCGAGACGATCAAGGCGGTGGAGCAGATCGACTACCCGGACTTCGAGGTGGTCGTCATCGACAACAACACCAAGGATCCGGCCGTGTACGGCCCGGTGGAGGAGTACTGCAGGGGGCGTGAGCGGGTCCGCTTTGTTCATGTAGCACCGTGGCCCGGCTACAAGGCGGGCGCCTGCAACCTCGCGCTGCGCTGCTACACCGACCCGCGCGCCGAAGTTATCGGCCTGGTCGACGCCGACGATATCGTCCAGCCCCATTACCTCCGCGAAACCGTGCCGTATTTCTCCGACCCCAGCCTCGGCTTCGTTCAGACCTTCGAGGGCAACCGCGACTTCGAGGGCAGCCCGTATTACACCGCCTGCGTGGACTCCTACCAGGCCTTCTACCTTTCTGTCATGTCCTCGCGCAACGAGCGCGACACGGTCCCGTTCGTGGGGACGATGGGGCTTTTCCGCCGCAGCGCTCTCACCGACGTAGGCGGGTGGAACGAGTGGTGCATCAGCGAGGACACCGAGGCCTCGCTCCGCGTGCTCAGGGACGGGTGGTCTGGCCTCTACATACCCCGCTGCTTCGGCCGCGGGATCGTGCCGCCCAGCTTCGCCGGCATGCTCACCCAGCGTCACCGCTGGTGCTTCGGTGCGATGCAGATCCTTCGCCTGCACTGGCGGAGTCTCATGCCGTGGGATCGCTCCCCAGACAACCACCTCACCGGCGCGCAGCGCCGGGACTACCTGATGGCGTCGGTTGGCTGGTTCCGGGATCTGCTCATGCTGGCCTTCAGCCTGCTGCTGCTCGCGACCACTGGCCTGCTGGTGGCGAGTTCCAAGTTCGCCGTTGCCCCGATGGAAGGCGCCCGGTCGCTTCTGCCATTGTCGCTGATCATCATTGCGACGATCTGCATGATGTGGACCCTGCGCCACTGGACGACGTTGTCGCCGCGCCGCGCACTGCTGTCGCTCGTCATCAGCCTGGCGGTCACCTGGGTGATCGCCCTGGCATGCATCGAGGGGGTGGCGCGACGAGACGGGGTATTCCTCAGGACCTCAAAGGCCGCCGGCCGCCGCCGCATCGTCAGCGCACTCCGGCTGACTCGCGTGGAGACTTTCCTGGCCGTCGCCCTCTACACATGCGTCGGGCTGCTCGCCGGCTTGCGGCACGGGCCGTGGATCCTCATCGTCATCATCTTCACCCAGGCCACCGTGTATCTGTGCGGCCCGATCGCGTCCGTATGGAACCTATGGGCCCAGGGAGTGACGGCCGACGCGCGGCAGCGCCGATTCGAGCAATGGCGCTCGCGCGCGGCACGCGGTCAGCGGGCCTGGACAAGATTGTCCCGGCCGGCGACGGCAACCCTGGCCGCGCTTTGCGTCGGAGCCGCGACGAGCGCCTTCCTGGCCCCGGGGTCGCCTCTGGCGCGTTCCGACGGGCGGGGCGCGCCGTCCCCCCAATCGCTGCTCGCCGGCTCGGCAACGACGCAGGTCTATCTGAAGCTGGGCTCACCGGCCGCCGGGGGCAAGCGTCCGTACTACGCGATCACCTCTGTTCACCTGTCGAAGCTGATGCCGTCTTCACCGACAACGCCGGCGCATGTCGGGCTCAGATTCGAGACCTCGTCGCTCGTCCTGCTCGGCGAGGTCCTCCGGGCGGCAGCGGAAGGCGGGCGGATCGCGCACGTAAGCCTCGCCCTGCGCACGCCGGGCCGAAGCGGCCGGCCAGCGACCGAGCTCGTGGACACGTTCGGCGCCACCGTCATCACCTCCTTCACCGAACATCTGTCGGGAACGCCCGCTGGCGACGTCTCAGTCATGCTCCCGGCGCTGAGCCACGTGATCAGCGCACCAGGGGTGCTGCAGCGCATTGGCCCGTTCGCCGGTCCCGCCGGGCCATCCGGTGCGCCAGACGGCCCGGCGCAGGTGACCATCGGCGCGTCTCGCGGGACGGGCGCGGCGGGCCAGCCGGTGCTGGGCGTCGAGCTTTCCCAGGCGGAGCTCCTTGGCCCCGTCGACTTTAGCTTCAGCACGTCGTCGCTGTCGTTGCTCGACTTGATCTTCCACGAAGAAAGCACAGGCTCCGGTATCCCGGTGCTCTCGCTCGCCGTCCGGGACCGGATGCGCGGCGGTCCGTCGAGCGTCCCGCTAACGGCCACCTTCTCCCATCTCAGCGTCGTCTCCTTCGCAGAGAACCTCTCAGGCTCGGTCTCCGGCACTGTCAGGCTCCGCGTCAGCCCGCGAGGAGCTACCCGCCGCGGGTGAGCCGCAAGCCGGATACGGCACGCGCGCCGCAGCTTTCTCCTCCGGCTGGCAGAACCCGCTAGCCAGCGCGCAGTCGCACAGGTGCTAGGGGCAGGCTGCGCCTGTCAGCGTGCTGCGCACGTCAAGGCAGTAGGCGGATATCCGCACAGCGAAGCGTGACGGACCCGAGCTCGCCGGACTGCCGCCGGCCGGGCCGAACTCGACCCCGAAGGGCGCCGTGTCGAGCCAGTAGTGCGTGCCGAGGTCGGGCCAGTCGTAGTCGTCACGCAGCAGGCGTCCCGCGGCCGAGAGCACGGCGCTGAGATCGACGCTTACCTGACCGTGCCCGACGACGCTGGCCCGGTCTGGGACGAACCACAAGGTGCCGCCCCACGGCGCCGTCCGCCCGCCCCGGTAGATGTTGCTGGCGTAGACAGACCATGCGCGCGTGCCTCGACGGCTGACCCGGTTCACCGCGAACGGGATGCTCGCAGTCCCTACCTGCAAGCCAGGCGGTAGGAGAGCCCGCTCGTCATAGTCTGTCCAGACCATGATCTCGAGCGAGCCGTCGGACATGCATGGCCGCCTGGTGCTTGTCTGGTGCAGCCACAAGTCGTAGGCAATGTCGTAAGTGATCCCTGCGGTGTCGGCGGAATAGGCCGTGACGCCGATCAGGCGCGGCGGTATCGAGTCCACTCGCATCGGGAGCGGGAGCTGGTCAGACTGCGGCGGCGAGGTACCGGCATGGCACTGGCTGATGCCATACGAGATATCCGGGTAGCCCCGCACCCAGGTGAAGGCGGCCGGGGCAATGCATGTCCGCTGCGTGCACGGCGGAGTGCGGGCGAAGCGTCCGTCGATCGCCACGGCGCCGCGCGACGTCACCGAGATATCGACGGAGCCTGCGTCCTGCCTGCCGCCGCCCAGGTTCCACTCGTCGCCGTTGAGCTGGGCAAAGCCGAGTACCGGGCCTGCCTTCCGGCAGCCCGCCGCTGCGGCCGGGCCAACGGGGCATCCGGCATTCCAGCTCCATGCCTGCCCGCTCGCGCCCGGCGCCGGCAGCAATGCCACGCCGCTGCCGTCCGGGTCCGCGGACCCGCATGCCTGGGCGACCAGCACCGCGGCTAGCACTGCAGCTGCCGCCCCGGCCAGCGACCGTCCTGGTACGCGGGCGGCAAGCGAGGCGGCTCGGTTCGGGCGCACGCCGAAACAGGTCAGGCGCCGGCCCTGGTCGGGCAACCGTTGCTCGCCGTGCCTCACAACGTCCGGAAAAAGACGTGGCCGTAGCGTCCGACGATGGCGATCCCCTCGCCGACGATAGACGACTGCGAGATGGGCCCGAAGGCCCGCGAGTCGCAGGCATCGGAGCGGTTATCAGCCATCACGAAGTACTGACCACGCCCGAGCGTGGTGCTGGCGATCGGCGTCGAGCCAAGCTGCCCGAAGCGGGGGTCGTACCATCCCCGCTCGGGAAGCGGCCGCCCGTCGACGAAGACCGTGTTGTCGACGGACCAGATCGTCTCGCCCGGAAGCGCTACGACCCGCAGGACGAGATCACCACCGCTGCCTCCCGCCATGCAGGGCAACTGCTCCCGAGGGCGGAAAACGACGATCTCGCCGCTCCGGATGGGGCTGGCCAGGATGCCCGACTTGACGACCAGGATCCGGTCGCCTGCCTGGAAGGTTGGCGTCATCGCGTTTCCCGGCACGGAGAACGGCTGGACGACGAAGCCTTGCAGGAGCACCGCGGCGAGCACAGCGACAGCGACCAGGACGGCCGCCCTGGCCAGGCCCGGAAGGCCGCGCCGCGGCCGTGGCTGCCCGGCCATCCGGGTCGACATCGTGGGAACGTAGTTTGCCGGCTGGGTGTCGAGGCTCCGCAGGCGGTAGTCGAGCCGGCGCTGCGACCGAACGGGGATGGCCCGATGGGCATGCGCGCTCGCAGCGTGCCGGCCAGCCCTGGTGGCGCTACTGGAAGCGTCCGCCGGGCTGCTGGGAAGGCGGTCGGCCGTAGCGCCCTCCGGATCGCGGTCATGGACTGAGGACTGGCTCATCGCGCCCGCCTGCCGGAGGCCGCGGCGAGGAAGTCCCGTACTCCCTCGGTCTGCGCGTCGGATAGTGCTCCGAAGACCACGCCGAAGCGCGTGACCGCGCCCATACTGCGATGCCAGCTAATCCGGCCCGGCACGTCAAGGCAGATCTGCGAAGCCGTCGCCGCTGCTTCGAGCAGGACCGGCCCGTCCAGCGTCGTGCCGGGTGCGAGCAGCGTGACCGCCTCCGGGAGCACGCACTCCATCCCGTCCTCGCCGAGATCTACCAGCCCGGCGGAGATGGTGGCGTGCCCGCACCGGATGTGCGCCCTGCCGTCGACGCGCACCCGCGCTCCGCGCCGGCGCTCGGTTAACAACGCCGCAAGGCCGCTCGTGCCGTCTCCTGGCTGGCTGAGGCCGCCCGGGTACAGCCCGTCCGCGTCCGCGCCGATATCCGCTCCGGCTGGCGAGCCCGGGTAACCGCTCGGCTGGCCGTCAGGCGACTCGGAGGCGGCGGCACTGGCACGGGCCGACAGCAGCCGCCGGTTACGGCGGAGCGAGCGGGCCGTGACACGGCGCTTCCCGGCGAACTCGATGCCCAGGGCCCGCCGCTCGGCTGGCGACAGGTCGGTCCAGGTCGCCGGCATCCGCCGGATGAATGACGGTACGCCATCTGCAGCCTCCGGCCGCAGTTGCCTGCCCCAGGCCGCCGCCACCGAGGCCGCCTGCGGAAAGCTCACCGTCACCGCACTGGGCTCGTAGGGCAGATCGAACAGTCCGGGGTCATCGAGCCAGTCAGGGCATCCGACCGTGATCGCCTGGGCGATGTCTGGCCAGCGCACTCTCGCCAGGAGGTACGGGGCGGCTCGGTCGGCGAGCACGAGGTAGGTGACCTCACCGGTGGCCGTGGTCACTGCGGTGCTCCGCGAGCCGCTGACTTCAGGCCACGGGCCCCCGCGAGCATGGACAGGCGATGTGGTGCATGGCACATAGACCCGCCGGGGCCAGGTGACGGGCAGTCCGATACGGCGGCGATGGTCATATTTCCCCCCGACGCAAAGCGGCACCTCCCCCAGGTGCCGGCAAGCGATCTGAGGCTAGCAGCGGCACCGAGCCCGTGCAGGCCCGTAACGGCCATTTAATCTGCAGCTTTGTACGCGAGACGCGGAGTCGCCGGTCGTGGAGCAGTGAGCGGCGTCGAGCCCGTTCCCCTCTGGTATCTGGTGGCGCGCGCTCGCGCGGAAACCCTGGTTTCACCGCAACCGGCGGGGGCATGCCTGGTGACGCCGGGTGCTCACGCAACGTGTCAGAACCGCTACGCGGCGAAGGCGGACGACGGTGCGAGTCGCCGACGAAAGCGGATTGCCGGCAACGGACTGATGTGATCCCCGGCGCGTCCTGACGAGCCGGCAGCGCATTTGCGGCGCGTTGCCGCGGTAACTGAGGAGATGTCTTGCCCGCGAAGCGTTCCACTACGAGCACCACGCGGCGTGCGGCGACTACGTCCCGGCGTCCCGCCGCCAGTACCCGCCGCCCGCCCACGTCGGGCGCGCGCGTACCAAGTCCGGCCCCCAGCCCCGATGGTGACACCCGGACTAGGACTAGCCAGCCATGGCTGCATCAAAGAGGGGTCGAACTCCAGGAGTTTGGCACCGTCCGGCAGTTCCCGATCGGACTGTCGCACGACACCCGGATGTATTCCTGCCAGCTCCTCAATCAGACGCTGGCTGATTCTCAGATCCTGTACGCGCTCTACAAGAAGCATCACTGGCTGATGCGCGGCGCGACCTTCTACCAGCTGCACCTGCTGCTCGACAAGCACGCCGGCGAGCAGCTCGAGCTGATCGACATGATCGCTGAGCGAATCCAGACGCTGGGCGGCGTCGCGGTCGGAGATCCTCGTCACGTCGCCGAGATCACCGCGATTCCGCGGCCGCCGAACGGGGCAGAGGAAGTCCCCGCGATGCTGTCCCGGCTCCTGGAATCCCACGAGATCATCCTCGTAGGCGCCCACGACGCTGCGGCGCGCACCGCCAAGATGGGCGACGACGGCACTAACGACCTGCTGGTCTCCGATGTGATCCGCACCGGTGAACTGCAGGCCTGGTTCCTTGCCGAGCACCTGGTCGATACTCCCCTGGTGCACACCTGAGCCAGGGAGCTTATCAGGCCCGGCCCGGCCCGGCCAGCAGGCGGCCGCGGCGCGACCCGCCCGCCCCTGAGGGGTCAGGTCGCGCTGCCTTCGGTCAATGGACGGGGTAGCACGGTGCCTGCCTCCCGAACCGCCGCTTGTCCGCGTACCGGACCGGGGCTGACCAGAATGTCGGCGACTGAGCGAAGCAGCACGCTGAACGTCGCGTCGGCGATCTTGTGCAGGACGGCTTCGTCCAGCTTGGCGCCCAGCCAGCCCAGCGGTGGTCGGTACACCCCGGCGAGCGCCAGGCGGGCGGTGCCGGCTTCTGCCGGTGTCAGGGTCAAGTCGCCGTCTAGCACTGGGAACAAGTCGCCCCCGATGCCCGTCGCCTCCCATCGCAGCCCCACCTGGAGCAGGCCGTCGCGCTCGGCAGGGTCCAGGAACCTGACCCGGACCAGTTTGCCCGCGCGGGGCAGGTTGCGCAGTGGCCCGACCCTGATCACGGCGATGCCCGCCTCGTAAGCGGTGCGAGACGCGCCCGAGAGGGCCCCCTCGCGGAGCAGGTTCAGCAGCCGTGCACTACCCGCCTCGAAGCTGAGGTCGATGAGCACATCCCTGCGGGCGAACATCTGCTGAGCGTGACACCTTTCCTCCGCGCCGGTCATGGTCAAAGGTCCCGTCCCGGGGGCTTTAATGCCTGGCACGACGGCCTGCTGGCGGCGGAGGCGTGATCGCTGGGCAGGCCGGCGACTTCCCGGCCCGGCCGGTCCGGTGACAGGACTTCAGTAAGGTGGATGGCGGGCGCCCGGAATCGTGCCCTGCGCCACCTTGCTGATCTGCAGTGGGCGAGGACGAGCCTGCGCGAACCCGACATCGTCAGGTAGCCCTTGCCCGCGGCAGGCCGCCATCAAGGAGACTACGGGCGGTAGCCGGTCGCATGCCGAGCGCCCATGCGGTTGCACCTAGCATAAAATTCCGTCGATTGCTGCCGGAGGCGTCGTATGGGATGGGCAGAGGGTTTCGGTTGGCAGCTGTGAAGTATTCGATTGTGATTCCTATTTATAACGAGGAAGAGTCGTTTCCTGCGCTGGTGCGGCGGTTGCGGGAGGTGCTGGATCAGCTGGATGGTCCGGCTGAGGTTGTGCTGGTGGATGATGGCAGCCGGGATGGCAGCTACGAGCTGATGGTGGCGGTGAACCGGGAGGATCCGCGGTTCAAGGTGCTGCAGTTGTCGCGGAACTTCGGTCATCAGGTCGCGATCACGGCGGGGATGGATGCGGCGGCCGGGCAGGCTGTGATCGTGATGGATGCCGATCTGCAGGATCCGCCTGAGGTGATCTTGCAGATGGCGGCGCGGTGGCAGGAAGGATATGAGGTCGTCTACGCGGTGCGAGAGCGTCGTGACGGCGAGACGGTGTTCAAGCGGAAGACCGCGACGTTGTTTTACGGGCTGCAGCGGCGACTGGCCGAGATTGACCAGCCGGTGGAGGTGGGGGATTTCCGGCTGGTGGACCGTAAGGCGCTGAATGCGTTCTTGCAGATGCGGGAGCGGAACCGGTACGTGCGTGGGATGTTCTCGTGGGTGGGGTTCCGGCAGACGGCGGTGCCGTATGTGAGGGCCCCGCGCGGCGCGGGGAACAGCAAGTACCCACTGCGCAAGATGATCAGGCTGGCGCTGGACGGGTTCGTGGGGTTCTCCACCGTGCCGTTGCGGTTCGCGCTGGCGCTGGGCTTGGTGATGGCGGCGGCGTCGGTGCTATATGGCATGACGGTCATTGCGCTGAAGCTCGGGGGCGTGGCTGATGTTCCGGGCTATGCCTCGTTGCTGGTCACGATCACGTTCCTGAGCGGGGTGCAGTTGATGGTGATCGGCATGGTGGGCCAGTACGTGGGCCGGATCTATGACGAGGTCCGGGCGCGGCCGCTGTACCTGGTCCGCGAGGCGCGGGGGTTTGCGCCTGACGGCCGTGCCGATGCTGAGGAGCTGTGGCCGGCTGCTGGGCAGGACTCGCAGGCTAATGGTCAGCGGGTGCCTCCGCTGCCGCCGTCATGACCGCGGCAAGCGGTCCCGAGGACGGGGCGTCCGGGAAGGCCGGCGCGCAGCTCGCCGACCCCCCAGTGCCGTCGGCTGCCTCCCCGGCGGCGCGTCGTGACCTGCTCAGGTCGCCCGCGCTGCAGGGCGCGGCGGCGCTCGCTCTCTACCTGCTGGTCTGGCTCACGACCTCGGCGCGCACGCTGATCGAGCACTTGGGCTGGGCACAGCTCGACCAGCAGAGCATGGACCCGAACTTCTACGTGTGGGGTTTGCGCTGGTGGCCGTATGCGATCGGGCACACGCTGAACCCCTTCTACACTCACCAGATCGCCGCGTCGGCCGGCCATTCGCTGGTCTGGGTGACCACCGCGCCGCCGGTTGCCTTGCTTGCCGTCCCGCTCACCCTCATTGCCGGTCCGCTGGCGTCGTTCAACCTGCTGACCGCGATTGCCTTGCCGGTGTCGGCGTGGGCGGCGTTCGTGCTGTGCCGGCGGCTGACCGGGAAGTTCTGGCCAGCCCTGGCCGGCGGCTCCGTCTTCGGCTTCTCGGCCTACGAGGTGAACCATGGCGCGGCCGGGCAGCTCAACCTGATCTACAGCCTGCTGCTGCCTATCCTCGGCTACCTGATCGTCGTCTGGCGGGACGGCGCCATCAGGACTCGCACGTTCGTGATCCTGGCTGGCCTGGCGATGGCGCTCCAGTTCTACCTGATGATGGAGACCTTCGCCGATCTGACTGCCATCCTGGCTCTTGCACTGCTCGTCGGCTTCGCTTTGGCCGGACGGGATGGCCGGCCGGCGGTCGTGAGGCTCGGGAAGTTCCTCGGCCTGGCTTACCTGATCGCGGCCGTGCTGGCAGCGCCGTGCGCGGCTTACGCGCTCAGCGTCAAGGCGCCCAGGTCGCCAGCGAACGTGACCGGGATGGATCTGGCCAGCCTCGTCATCCCGCGGCCGGAGGGTACCTTCGGCATCGCCTGGATAGCGCACGCCGCAGCCGGGCCGGCTCTTGTATCCAACGCTTGCTACGTGGGCGTTCCCTTGCTACTGCTCGTGGTGCTGCTCGCCGTCACCAGGTGGTCCAGCAAGATGGTCAGGTTCCTGACCTGCATGCTCGGTTTCATCATCGTGGCCTCGATCGGGCCAGTGGTGTATCTGGAGGGCCGCAAGCAGGGGAAAGTGCCCTGGTCTGCGTTGTTCCACCTCCCGCTAGTGCGCAATGCCTACCCGCTCCGCCTGATGCTGTTCGCCTACCTTGCGCTGGCGGTGGCCACCGCCCTGTACCTGGCCGGCCCGGCGAGGCGGATCCCGTGGGCCCGCTGGCCGCTAGCCGTGCTCGTGATTGCATTCATTGCGCTGGACAACTTGCCTCTCAGCATCGGCCCCTACACGAGCGTGCCGAAGTTCATCAGCTCGGGTGCGTACCATCACCAGTTGTCGCCTGGCGAGACCGTGGTCGTGGTGTCCAAAGTAGGCAACGCCGGCATGCTCTGGCAGGCCCAGACTGACTTCTACATGCGGATCGCCGGCGGGTACATCAACGAGGGGCTCGCCCGTCGGACAGACCTGCCGCGGCCCGTGCAGGAACTCGCCAACGCGTCCCCGTCCCGGGTCGCGAACTTCGAGCGGTTCGTGAAAAGGGCCCATGTCGGGGCCATCCTCCTCGACGCCGGCCATGAACCGAAGTGGGTCGGCATCTTCTGGCGGATCGGTCTCAAGGGCTATCGGATCGACAGCGTGATCGTCTACCAGACGCACGGCTGCCAGTCTTGTCATGCTCTCGGGTGGGCGCAGCTGTTCAAACAACAGTCAGCGGCGACTTAGGCCACACCCAGCCGCCGGCGGCTCTCCCGGTGCTGGTGCCCGCATTTCCGGTATCGCAGTCAGCTGGCCCGTGGCGTTCGTCAGCCTGGGCCGGCCGATACACTGCTTCCTGTTGGCGCAGATTAGTTGATCTAGCGCCAGCGCCTCATCTAGCGCTTGCAGCTGCGTGTCAGCGAAACCCTGACGGTGGCGGCTGCCGTCCGCGCTCACTCTTCCCGATTGCCAGCAGCTGTGTTCACCGTGCCGAACGATGACGGCTCGGGTTGGAGCCTGTGAAACGGGGCGGTTGATGGTGATTGGCATGCATATGGCCCGGATCTATGACGAGGTCCGGGCGCGGCCGCTGTACCTGGTCCGCGAGGCGCGGGGGTTTGCGCCTGACGGCCGTGCCGATGCTGAGGAGCTGTGGCCGGCTGCTGGGCAGGACTCGCAGGCTAATGGTCAGCGGGTGCCTCCGCTGCCGCCGTCATGACCGCGGCAAGCGGTCCCGAGGACGGGGCGTCCGGGAAGGCCGGCGCGCAGCTCGCCGACCCCCCAGTGCCGTCGGCTGCCTCCCCGGCGGCGCGTCGTGACCTGCTCAGGTCGCCCGCGCTGCAGGGCGCGGCGGCGCTCGCTCTCTACCTGCTGGTCTGGCTCACGACCTCGGCGCGCACGCTGATCGAGCACTTGGGCTGGGCACAGCTCGACCAGCAGAGCATGGACCCGAACTTCTACGTGTGGGGTTTGCGCTGGTGGCCGTATGCGATCGGGCACACGCTGAACCCCTTCTACACTCACCAGATCGCCGCGTCGGCCGGCCATTCGCTGGTCTGGGTGACCACCGCGCCGCCGGTTGCCTTGCTTGCCGTCCCGCTCACCCTCATTGCCGGTCCGCTGGCGTCGTTCAACCTGCTGACCGCGATTGCCTTGCCGGTGTCGGCGTGGGCGGCGTTCGTGCTGTGCCGGCGGCTGACCGGGAAGTTCTGGCCAGCCCTGGCCGGCGGCTCCGTCTTCGGCTTCTCGGCCTACGAGGTGAACCATGGCGCGGCCGGGCAGCTCAACCTGATCTACAGCCTGCTGCTGCCTATCCTCGGCTACCTGATCGTCGTCTGGCGGGACGGCGCCATCAGGACTCGCACGTTCGTGATCCTGGCTGGCCTGGCGATGGCGCTCCAGTTCTACCTGATGATGGAGACCTTCGCCGATCTGACTGCCATCCTGGCTCTTGCACTGCTCGTCGGCTTCGCTTTGGCCGGACGGGATGGCCGGCCGGCGGTCGTGAGGCTCGGGAAGTTCCTCGGCCTGGCTTACCTGATCGCGGCCGTGCTGGCAGCGCCCTACGTGGCTTACGTACTGTCGGCAAAGGCGCCGAAGCTGACCGTGATCAGCGGACTAGATCTGGCCAGCCTCGTCATCCCGCGGCCGCAAACCACCTTTGGCGTCTCCTGGCTAACCATTGCGGCACATGGCCAGGTCCGAGAGTCTGAGGCCGGCTACGTGGGGCTTCCGCTGCTGCTGCTCGTGGTTCTGCTTGCCGTCAGCTACTGGTCCAGCAAGATGGTCAGGTTCCTGACCTGCATGCTCGCTGTCATCATCGTGGCCGCCTTCGGCCCGGTGCTCTACCTCGAGGGCAGACGCGTCGGGAAACTGCCGTGGGCCGCACTGTGGCGGCTGCCGATCCTGCGCAATGCCTACCCGTCCCGCCTGATGCTGTTTGCCTACCTCGTGCTGGCGGTGGCCACCGCCCTGTACCTGGCCGGCCCGGCGAGGCGGATCCCGTGGGCCCGCTGGCCGCTAGCCGTGCTCGTGATCGCGTTCATCGCTCTCGACACGCCGAGGATCAGCGCCGCGCAT
>Ga0335075_10012657_pt1 | contig 12744 bp, 5 predicted proteins | sample Lox_Sample_24_FD_206723 | JGI IMG/M metagenome (GOLD analysis project Ga0335075, IMG submission 206723) | Soil microbial communities from Loxahatchee National Wildlife Refuge, Florida, United States - Lox_Sample_2.4 | ecosystem: Environmental > Terrestrial > Soil > Wetlands | place: USA: Florida... | reverse complement strand
AATCAACCGCGCGGCATCGAGGAATTGCGGAGCGAATTGTCCGACCTGTGCCGCGGCGCCGCCGACCTCGAGCCGATCCTGCACAGTTTCCAGGACAAGGAGCTATTGCGCATCGGTGTCCGCGATATTCTCCACAAGGACTCAATCCAGGAGACGACGGCGGCGCTGAGCGACCTGGCCGAAGTGCTGTTGGAGCAGATCGCCTGGCGGGAGTATGCGCCGCTGATGAAGCGCTACGGGGTGCCGATCCTCAGCGAAGGCGAACGCGCCGGCCAGCCCAGCCGCTTCGCCATCCTGGCCTTGGGCAAGCTCGGCGGGCGGGAAATGAACTACTACAGCGATCTCGATTTAATGGTGATTTATGAAGGCGACGGCCGCACCGAGCCGCCCGCCAAGTCCTCGCGCTTCGATCACTTCGACTTGACGGACAACTACCACTTCTTCACCGAGTTGGCCCAGCACATTATCAAGGCGACCAGCTACCAGGGACCGATGGGCCGATTGTACGCCATCGACATGCGTTTGCGGCCCACGGGAAAATCGGGCAGCCTGGTTATCCCGCTGTGCGAGTTTCGCCGCTATTTCATCACCCAGCAGGATAGCACTTCTCATCCCGAAGGGGGCGCGCAGCTGTGGGAGCGCCAGGCGTTGACGCGCGCCCGCATCGTCCACGGCGAAACCGCTTTTGGTCAGCAGGTGATGGCTGCCGTCGCCGAGGGGGCGTATGGACTGACGTGGCATCCGCAGATCGTCGCGGAAATCCGAGCCATGCGCGAGCGTTTGCAAGCAAGCCGGCCGCCGACCAATCTCAAGCGCGGCCCCGGCGGCCTTGCCGACATCGAGTTTGTCGTGCAACTGTTGCAGATCAAGTATGGCCGGGATTGTCCTGCACTGCGCCTGCCGAACACCTGGCAGGCGCTGGAGGCGCTGCACCGGGCTGGAGTGTTGAGCGCGGAAGAGCAGGCTGACCTAACCGCCGCCTACGATTTCCTGTTGCGCGTACAAAATCGCCTCCGCATTGTCCACAATCGCAGCATCGATGAGGTTCCCGAAATGCCGGAGGAAATCGATAAGCTGGCCCGACGACTCGGATACGAGACGCGCGAACGTTTTCTCACGAAGTTGGAACAGCACCAAAGACGGACGCGCGAGTTGTTCTTGCTTCTGCTGAGGCGCGAAGAGCGGCCTTGAAGCTGCGGGCTAACGAGCAACCCTTTGGCGACGCGGCTGTTTCGCATAGATTGAACGGGTGTCGTCCGTGTCTTTCAGGGATGTCGCCATGCTCACTCTCCGCGATGCACTGGAATCGGCCCTCGTCGAAAACCCCGACGATCTTGCGACGCACTACGCCTATGCCGATTATCTACAAGAGCAAGGCGATCCGCGCGGCGAATTCATCCAGATTCAGCTCGCTTTGGAAGAGCCGCAACGAAGCGAGGCGGAGCGTCGGCGATTGCAGAATCGCGCTAAGGAGTTATTAAGGGAACATGAGCGTGAGTGGCTGGGTGTTCTGGCCAACGATTTGCTCCCACCGAGGGAAGAATTGAGACGGGCCTGGCCGTGGCCGAATCACCTCACCGAACACCAATTCGCCCGCGGCTGGCTCGACTCCCTCGCCTTGCGCACCCCTACCGATCTCGTTCATCGAACCGACCTAGGGCCGTTGCTCTGCTTGGCGTCGGAGGCGCGCCTGCTGCGCAAATTGGCCCTCGATTACGATGACGGATTGGTTGAAGCGCTGCTGGCTTCGCCATCTCTGCTCAATTTGCGAATATTTCAGTTAGGTCAACCGATGATCCTGGGGTACGCTCCGGTCGTGCAATCTCCGCTCCTGGCCGAGCTGATTGCCAAACTGCCCCGAATCGAAGAGTTGCGCTTTTTCGCTCAGGGATACGATGCCGCTCGCCTTTTTGCCTTATCCAATCTAGCGAACCTCCGCGTCCTGCAAGTCTATGACCTGAACGAACGGTATCCCCTGGAAGTATTGGCTGCCAGTACCGCTTTGGGCAATCTCACCCGCTTGCTGCTGCATCCTTACGGAGCGTGTGTCGATCTGACCGGCGTGCGCGCCATTGTCAAGTCGCGGCACTTGCGGAGCTTGACGCATTTGCAATTGCACCGCTCCGACCTCGGAGACGTGGGCTGCACGGAAATTGTCACCTCCGGTATCCTTAAACGTCTGAAAGCGCTCGATCTTCGCCACGGCGAAATTACCGACACGGGCGCACTCATCCTGGCCGATTGCCCCGATCTGCGGCGGTTGGAGTTGCTCGATATCGAACGCAATGCGTTGACACAAACGGGCATCGACGCGCTGCGGCGCGTGCTTGGTCCCGCCCTGCGCGGCGATAATCAGCAAACGCCGGAGGAGCTGGTACAGCGGCAATATCTTTACGAGGAAGATTTCGCTTAACTCGTTCGCCGCATCGACGGCCCTGACCGGGCCGCCGCGCGCGATGCGGATCGTTTTTCCGTTCCCTTTGCACCATCGGATCGTCTATTATAGCAGGAACGTTTTTCTTCATTGTGGAGTACACAGCCATGATGTACGCTCCGCTGGTGTTCCTGTTGCTCGCGCAGCCGGGCGCTGCGAAAGCTCCCGGCCGTGCCGCTCGGCCTGACGCCCCTGCCGTCGCCACCGACGACCAGATCCTCAAAAGCGTCTTTGTGGATACCAGCGGCCCGGACCTGCTGGCGTTTTTCCGGCAACGCATGACGCCGAGCGTCGATGCGGAACACGTGGCCAAGCTGACCGGCCAATTGAGCGATAATTCGCCAGAGGTCCACGCCAAGGCGATGGCCGAGCTGGTTGGCCTGGGACCATTGGCCGTGCCGGCGCTGCGGCGAGCCGTCAACCACGCCGATAACGAGGAAACGCTGTCGCGCGCCCGCAAATGCCTGCAAGCCATCGAAGGCGCCGGCGGCTCAGCCGTAGTGCAAAGCGCCATACGCGCGCTAGCAGCGTACAACTCGGTGGAGGCCGCGGATACGTTGGTCCAATTCCTACCGTTCACCGACGATGAGACAGTGATACAGGAAATCGAGACGACACTGCTGGCCATAGGCATGCGCGAGGGCAAGGCGGAGTCGGCCTTGATGCGGGCGCTGACCGATGCCGTGCCGATCCGCCGAGGCTTCGCCGCGCGCGTGCTGTGCCAAGTCGGCGGCAGGGCCGAACGCGCTGCTGTCCGCCCTTTGCTCAAGGACGCCAAGCCGAGCGTCCGCATGATGGCCGCCCTCAGCCTCACCGACCTGCACGATGCCGAGGCGATGAACGTGCTGATCGATATCATCGCCGTGCTGCCGCCCGAAGGCCGCAAACGAGTAGAAGAATACCTCAGCGAATTGGCCGGCGAATGGGCGGTCAAGACGCCGCAAGGCAGCGATGCCGTGTCCGGCCGCCTCCGCCGCGAATTGTGGAGCACCTGGTGGAACAGCCTCGACGACAAACAACTTCTCGACGAGTTCCGCAGCCGTACTCTCACCGAGGAAGAGCGTGGCCGCGTTCTGGAGCTGATCGGCAAACTCAGCGATGCCTCGGCTGATGTCCGTGCCAAGACAGCGGAGACCCTCATCGGCATGGGACCGCGAATAACATCACTGCTGCGGCAGATCATGGAGCAGCGCGGCTCCGGTCCCGCCAATGAGCGGCTGATGGAGCTGGCTCAGCAGTGCTTGTCAGCAATCGAGGGCGGTTCGGGCCGGCCGCTGCCGGAAGCGGCGACACGTTTGCTCGCTCTGCGCCAGCCGCGCGGCACCATCGAGACGCTGTTGGCTTACGTCCCGTTTGCGGAGAGCGAAACCATCGCCGAGCAACTGGTTGATGTGCTGGTTGCCGCCGGTTGCTCCGGCGGCAAGGCCGATCCCGCTCTGGTCCGCGCCCTGGAGGACAAATCAAGCGTTCGCCGCTCTGCCGCCGCCGAGGCTCTGTGCAAGGGACTCGGTGGGCTGACGCCGCCCCGCTCGCCGGACGTTCTGCCCGCCGTTCGCAAGCTGCTCGGCGACGCCGATGTTACTGTCCGTTTGCGCACGGCCGTGGCCCTCGCCCATCTCGGCGACAAGAGCGCTGTGCCGGCGCTTATCGCTCTGCTGGCCGATCTGCCACTCGATCAGGTGTGGGAGGTGGAGGAAATCTTGGCGACGCTGGCCGGCGACAACGCGCCGACTCAGCGCGTCGGCAGCGACAAGAAAAGCCGCACTGCCAGCGTCGATGCCTGGAAAGCCTGGTGGAAGAAGGAAGAGAAGAACGTGGATCTGGCCAGACTGAACGACTCCGAGCGCGGCAGCAACGTGTTGTTGGCCGTCGATATGCAAGCCGGCAAGGTGCTGGAAGTGACGCGTAACGGACGCATTCGCTGGCAAATCCAAGGTCCGCAATGGCCGTGGGACGCCGTGGTTTGTCGCAACGGCAACATCTTCGTCGCCCAACAGCACACCAACCAAGTCTCCATGTGGAGTCGCCAGGGCAAGGAACTCTGGCAGCGTCCATGCAACATGCCCTTCTACTGCCAACAGCTCCGCAACGGCCACCTCTTCGTCGTCTGCCGCCAACAGATCGCCGAGTTCGACATCAATGGCAAGGAAGTGTCCTCGCAGCAATTGATGAACCTCAACTGGATCGTCGGCGGCTGCAAATTCCCCAATGGCCATGTCGGCTTGTTCAATCAGATGGGACAATATGTCCGCCTCGACGCAACCGGCAAGCAAGTCAAGACGTATCAGGCGAACCTGCCGGGCCGCTTCGCCATGAACGCCGAAGTGCTGCCCGGCGATCGCGTAGTGGCCGCGCTCAACATTGGCCGCGTCGCCGAGTACAACGATAAGGGCAAGGGCGTCTGGGAATGCAACGTCGTCAATCCCGCTGTCCCGCACCGCCTGCCCAACGGCCATACGTTGGTGGCACAGAACGGCATGAACCATCTGTATGAGTTGGATCGCAAGGGGAAGATCGTATCGGAGAAGAAAGACCTAGAATTCCATCCGTGGCGCATCCGGCGCCGGTAAGGCGTTTTAAGATGACTAGCCCAGAGCGCCAGCGACGGGCCGAGTGCCCGTCGCTGGCGCTCCGGGCTGATTTTAAAGCTGTTTGTGACCACAACCCACGATTCACGGGGCTTGGCATCATGTACCTCAAACTTGGAACAATGTTGTTCGCCGCCGGCCTGCTCCTGGCCGGTCACTATACCGTCTCGGCGCAGTTCGTTATGTGGAATGGCATGGGGATGATGATGGACGAGGGATACGGCACGATGTCGGCGTCCCCTTCGCCCTCCGGCAGCGGCGATGAGGGACTGTTGCGTTCGCTGGGCATCTCTCCGGACGGACCCGGCCTTCTGACATATTTCCATGTGCGGGGCCGCGGCCAGGTCAAGCCGGAACAGCTGGCCGCCCTCATCGAGCAATTGGGAGACAAATCGCCTCTTGCGGCGCGGAAGGCGTGCGCAGAGCTGACGGCTATCGGAGCCGCAGCGGTCCCGGCGTTGCGGCAAGCAGTCAAAGATCCCGATCGCTACCAGATTGCTCGCCTGGCCCAGCGCTGTTTGCAAGTGTTGGAGCAGAACCCCGGCCAACTGTCTTCCTCCGCTGTACGGCTGATTGCTCAGCATCGTCCTGCCGGCGCCGCCGAGGCGCTCCTGGAGTTTGCGCCGCAAGCCGAGGATGACGGCGTCATCGAGGAAATCCGCCTTGCTCTGGCAGCCGTGGTCTCCCCCAGTGGACCGGGGGGGGCAGGACATTCGCAAGCGGATCGCGGAAGGGAGAAGGCTGCTCTGCTCAAGGCCATTCAGGACGAATCACCCATCCGCCGCGCCTTGGCCATCGATACCTTGTGCCATAACGGTATCACTCCCGCGCTGTTGCAACAGGTGCCGCTGCGGCAACTGCTGCAAGACTCCAATGGGTTGGTTCGATTGCACGCGGCACTGGCGTTGTCCCGAGGACACGATGCCAAGGCCGTCTCCACGCTTATCACTTTGTTTACCGAAGTACCACTCCAACAGGCGCGTCAGGTCGAGGAATTTCTGACCGAGTTTGCCGGCGATAACGCTCCCAAGGCGACGCTGGGCAGCGACTCCGCCGCTCGCTCGAAATGCCGCGACGCCTGGGCGACATGGTGGCAGGCCAGTGAAGACGATAATCGCCTACTCGACGAGGTGCGCAAACGGACGGTGACGGAGGCGCTGCGGAAAAAGTGCGAGGATCTCATCAAGAAGTTGGGCGACGCCGATTTCGCTATCCGCGAGAAGGCGCAGGCCGAAGTGAAAGCGATGGGGTCGTTGATCGTGCCGTTGCTGCGCCACGCGGCGCGGAATTCCGATCTGGAGATCCGCAGCCGCGCCCGCGACTGCCTCAGCCAAATGGAACGCGATAAGAACGTGCCGTTGGCGCCGATCACGCCGCGCTTGATCGCCCTGCGCAAGCCTGCCGGCGCCGCCGACACTCTGCTGGCTTACACTCCCTATGCTGACGAGGAAACATCGTTGCCCGAAGTGCAATTGGCCCTGAACGCGGTGGCTCTCCTACGCGGCAAGCCGGAGGAGGCCGTCGTCCGTGCCTTGAGCGATTCCCAAGCCGCCCGGCGAGCAGCGGCGGCCGAGGCGTTGTGCCTGGGCGGCGACCGCACGCACCTGCCGGCCATCCGCAAATTACTAGCGGACAGCAACCGATCCGTGCGTATGAAAGTGGCCTTGGCCCTGGCCGGCATCGGGCAACGCGATGCCGTGCCCGCGCTGATCGATGTCCTTGGCGAATTGCCCAGCGCTGAGTCGGAGCCGGCGGAAGAGTATCTGCAACGTCTCGCCGGCGACAAACCTCCGGCCAACCTGCCCAGCGGCGATGACAGCGCATCCCGTAAGAAACGCCAACAAGCCTGGGCCGCTTGGTGGAAAGCCAACGGCGAACGCATCGCTCTCGTCGATCGCTATCCGCCCGAGGGCACCGAACGCTATCTCGGCCACATTCTGCTGGCCATCGCCAACACCGGCGAAGCCCTGGAGTTGGATCGGGACCGCAAGGAGCGTTGGAAGTTGAGCGGCCTGGCCAACCCGCGCGACGTGCAGGTGACCGGCAACGATCGCATCCTCGTCGCTGAGTGGAGCGGCCAGCGTGTCACGGAACGCAATCGCAGGGGCGAAATCATCTGGCAGAAGCAAACGCCGGGTTGCAATCCGGTTGCCGCGCAAAGGCTGCGCAACGGCCACACCTTCATCGCCTGCCAAAACAAACTGATGGAAGTGGATCGCGCCGGCAACGAGGTCTATTCCATCAATCGGCAGCAGCACGACGTCGTCATGGCACGGCGGATGCGCGACGGCCAAATCGTGCTCGTCAGCTCTCAGCAGCAGTGCATCCGCATGGACACCACCGGCAAACAGCTCAAGAGTTTCCAGCACCAATGCCCCTGGCAGACCGGCGTGGACATCCTGCCCAACGGGCACATCATCATTCCCACCACCTGGTTCAATAAACTCACCGAGTACGACGCCGACGGCAAAATCGTTGTGGACCTGAACGTCAATCAGCCGTGGGCCGCCACCCGGCTGAAGAACGGCAATCTCCTGATGGCGCCGCAGCAGTGGCCTTCGGAGCTGATTGAAATGGATTCGACTGGAAAACAGTTGAGCAAGCTCAACCTTCCTAATTTCCCGTATTGTATCCGCACGCGCTAAGGAGTTTTTCAACAACCCGCTTCTCGTTTAGCCGCGACCCGCAGGGGAGCGCGAAGCCCGCGCTCCCCTGCGGGTCGCGGCTAAACGAAGGAATGAGGGATGCCAATCATGCGTGTTCGAGAAGGAGCCGACAATGCGTCGTTATCTGTTGGGATGGATCGTCTGCGTGCTTTTGCCCGCCGGGATACATGCCGCGGAATCGACGGCGGACGTAGACGTTTCCACACTTAAGGCGGCGGGCATCCCCACGGACGGGCCGGGTTTGGCGAACTATTTCAAAAAGCGCACCGTTACGGTCGCCAAACAGTCGCGCATCAAAGAGCTGGTGCGGCAGCTGGGCGACGATGACTTCAAGAAGCGAGAGGAGGCGTCGCGGCAACTGGTCATGTTCGGATCGCGCGCTCGTCCCTTTCTGCAATCCGCCCTCAAGGATGCCAATGCGGAGATCGTTCGCCGCGCTCAGGATTGTCTGGAACGCATCGAGCAGGGAACGTCTTCTTCGACGCTTTCAGCAGCCGTGCGTGTGCTGGCGCGGCGTAGACCATCCAACGCCGTCTCTGTTTTGCTCAATTACTTGCCCTCCGCCGAGGACGAGCGCGTCGCCGAGACCATTCATCAAGTGCTTCCGGATCTGGCTCTGCGCGACGGCAAGGCCGAGGCAACTATGGTTGAGGCGCTGACGGACGATTCGGCCGTCAAACGCGCCGCCGCCGGCGCCGCCCTGGCCGGGCTTCTTCTTCCTGATGTGATACCGAGGGTGCGCAAGCTCCTGCATGACCACGACTCCCAAGTCTGCCTGCGTGTCGGCTTGGCCTTGGCTGCACACGGCGAAAAGGATGCCGTTCCCGTCCTTATTCGCCTGATCGACGATGTTCCGCTGGAGCGCAACGGATTGGTGCTGGAACTGCTCGATCGCCTGGCGGCCGGAACTCCTCCGCCGGGGATGCCCGTTACCGATCAGGAGGCACGGCATAAGTGCCGCCTCGCCTGGGAAACGTGGTGGAAGGAGCATCAAGACAAGATCGAGCCGGCCCGCCTCAAAGAAGGCTCGCGCTCGCTCGGCTTCACTCTTATCGTCCTGCTCGACCTCAATACCATCGAATTTATCGACCGCTCCGAGGCGGTTCGCTGGAAAATTGCCAACGCCCAGCAGCCGCTCGATGCCCAATTGTTGCCGGGCGAACAGCGAGTGCTGCTCGCCGAATATCAAGCCGACCGCATTACGGAACGCAACCTCAAGGGTGAGATTGTGTGGAAAAAGAAGGTTGGCGGCCCGCTGATGGCCCAACGTCTTGCAAACGGCAACACCTTCATCGCTATGCGCAATCGGCTCATCGAAATCGATAAGGACGGCAAGGAAGTGCTCAGTTACAGCCGGCCCGACGGCGGCGACTTCATGCGGGCGGCGAAGCTGCCCGATGGCGACATCGCTTGCATCGTCCAGTTCGGCGGGGCTCTGACTCGATACGTGCGCTTGACGCCGGCGGGCAAGGATTTCAAGGAAATCAAGAACTGGGGCGTGCAGGTGCGTACGTCCGGCGGCCGCGTCGAGGTGCTGCCCAACGGTCATGTGCTCATCCCGGAGATGGACAACAACCGCGTGGTGGAATACGATGCAGACGGGCAAAACGTGTGGGAGACGGCGCTCGATCAACCCATCGCCGCGGTTCGTCTACCCAACGGCAACACGATTGTAACCTTGATGCGCGAAAACCGGGCTGTCGAAGTGGATCGCACGGGCAAGGAAGTTTGGCAGTTCAGAGCGGACTCGCGCGTCACTCGGGCTTTCCGCCGCTAGCAGAGTCGGATCGTCAGGGAGCGGTTGGGTTAACCGCTCCCTGACGGTCGCGGCTCGGAAAAAGGGGACGCAGCCATGCTGACCCGTTATGTTGCCTTGTTTCCCTTGCTGCTGCTGATGGGTATGTGCGGATCGTCCGCCGCTGTGGAAACAGACGCCGAGGCGGACGAGGAAACACTGCGGATGGCAAAGCTGCCGGCCGATGGGCCGAGTTTGTTGTTGCTGTTCCGCAAGCGGACTCCCGATGCCGATTCTCAAGCACGCATCAAGACCCTGATCGCTCAACTAGGCAGCGATTCGTTCTCGGAGCGCGAAGAGGCCAGCGAGGAATTGGCGGCTGGCGGCGTGGCGGCGGTGGGTCTGCTGCGTGCGGCGACGAAGCACGACGATCTCGAAGTTCGCTGGCGGGCGCGGGACGCACTAGCCGTCGTCGAACAGAACGACCTTTCCTCCGACGTGTTGATGGCGGCGCTGCGCGTATTGGGTCGCCGTAAACCGCCGCTGTTGACCAAGGTGCTGCTCGACTATGCTCCGCACGCCGCTGATGCCGACATCACCGAGGAATTGTGTTTGGCCCTCGCTTCGGCGGTTGGCGGCGATGCCGATCCGCAGCTGGTGCAAGCATTGACCGATAAATTGCCGATCAAACGAGCTATTGCCGGCGCGGCGCTGAGCCGCGGCGGTTGCCGCAAGCAGTTCCCCGCCGTGCGCCGGCTGCTGCGCGATCCCGATCTTCTGGTCCGCTGCCGTGTTGCCCTGGCGCTGTTGGAGGCGCGCGACAAGTCAGCCGTTCCCGTGCTCATCGAATTGCTCGCAGATCTGCCGCTCGCTGAAGCGGAACACGTCGAATCGATGCTCTTGCAGCTTGCCGCGGACTCGGCTCCCAAAGGCAGCCTCGACGACCGGCAAGACACCGGCCCCACGGCGCGCGGCAAATATCGCGACGCCTGGGCCGAGTGGTGGAAACAGCACGGCGAAGGACTCGATCTAGCGAAAGTCGAACTGGCGCCGCACTGGCGCGGCTACACGCTGGCAGTTTGCATGACAACCATGCGCGGACGAAGAATCATGGCCGCCGGTTGCATTCTCGAGTTCGATGCCTTGGGCCGCACGCGCTGGCAGATGAAGGGATTAACCTACCCCGTGGATGCCCAAGTCATCAATGAAAAACGCGTATTGGTGACGGAGTACCGTGCCGGCCAAGTGACCGAACGCAATCACGATGGCGACGTTCTGCGCCGCATCAATGTCCCCGATCTCCCTTTGGAAGCACGACGTTTGCCTAACGGCAACACTCTCATCACGACCCAAAACCGCGTCTTCGAGGTGGATCGCAACGACAAGGAAGTATGGACGACAAACGGCAATCGTGCGGGCATAATCGTCTCCTCTTGCCAGCTGCGCGGCGGAGAAATCGGCATCTGCTATCAAAGCGGCGATTTCGTTCGCATGGACAGAAGCGGCAAAATCCTGGACTCGTTTCACGTCGGCCGTCTGTTCCGTTCCTATGGATTGCACATTCAGGGGCTGCCCAACGGCCATGTTCTGGTTCCGCTGTACTACGACAATAAAGTGGTGGAATTTGATAAGAGCGGCCGGGAAGTTTGGTCAGCCTCATATGCACGGCCGATTAGCGTCCAGCGGTTGCCGAACGGCCGTACCCTAGTTGCGAGCTACGGAAGCAATCTCTTTGCGGAGCTAGACAAGAACGGTCGTGAAGTGAAGAGCCAGCGCTGCGAGGCTCCGCTGATGTCCGTGCGCGGCCGATAGACGACAAGAGAGGAGCCGGAAGCGTCAGCGACGGCACGACTGTCCGTCGCTTACGCTTCCGGCTCGTCTCTTCATTGTCCCTTGCCAACGCTGCCGTCATAATGCAGATAATTGAGATAGTGCAAGAAATCGCGCTCGAACGCCGCTAAGGGTTGTCCGGTTAGCTCGTGGAACGCTTCGAGCGGCTCGGCGCCGCGCTGCAACTGATGCACGTAGGCATCGAGCGCCGGCGTGCCCAGCAGCTTGCGATCGAAGGTCAAATAAAAGGCCAGCGCCCACGAAACCAGATAATAGCGATCCGATATTTGTTTATCGCCGTCGTGCGCCACCTGGAACTGTTTCGCTCCGGAGCGAAGCAGATCGGCCAGCGGCAGGAGCGCATTCTTGGCCAGCGCTTGACGCACCGCATCGAGACGTTCCTGGTCGGCGTGTCCGATACGCAGCTCTCCCACCTCGAAAACGGCCGTCTCGAATATTTGCGCCAATCCTTCGTTGAGCCAGCGCGGCAGTTCGCCGTCGCGCGGCGGATAGACGAAATTCAGCAAATAGGCGTGAAACGCTTCGTGGAACAAACGCTGAAAGAGCCGCCGGCGGGCGCGAGCGCACGTTTCTTGATTGCTCTTCTCGGCGTCGTGAATGCGGCGGCGCTGTTCGACCAAGTCTGCTTTCAGCTCGGCGGGAATATCGCCCTTGTAAGCCTTGCGCAGCTCCGCCTCGCACTTGTTCGCCCTTTCCCGCAGCTTGACGTGTTGGTCGTGAATGAGCTGAAGCTCTTCGCTCATCTGCTTCCAGTCGAAATCGCAGACGATCTGATTCTTGCCGGGATCGAAGAAAGCGGGATTCAGCAAAGTGCGGCCCTGGCCGCGCACGAGGGCTTGGTAGTCGGCCCGCGATTGTGGCAGAAGGATAGTAGTCCGCTGCCCTTTGGCTCGCGGGGGCAGTGAACGGACATAGGCGGCGTAGACCTGTTCGAGTTGGCCGGCGGCGACGAGGACGACGCGCCGCGCGGCGTTGGACTCCAGCTCGAAATAACTGGAACGATAGGCCAACGCCTTGGCGCCGGCCGCGCCGCGCCACTTCGTTTCATGGAGCGCGATTTTATTGGTTCCAGGAATGGCCGAATCGTCAAGCTCAATTGCTCTCCAGGGATCAGGCAGGCGGCGATGCTCTTCGCGCAGCGCCTCGAAGCGCTGCCGCAGTTTCTCGTGTTCGTCGTCGGGGAGCATCTCCACGCGCGCGACCTCCTCCTCGGAGAATTTTTCTTGATAGAAGACGGCGGGGCGGCCGGGATTGCGGACGATGCACCACATCCGCACGCCGCCGACGCGCTGGTAAACCAGACCGCGATAACACTCGCCCTTTTTAGGATAAACGATATCGTATTTCCAATCGTCGCCGCCCAGCGGAGCGTCCGGGCCGGCAGATCCGCTCGGCAACGCCAAAGCACCGGCGCAGATCAGCGACGACAGCAGCGAAACCAACGGGATGCGCTTCATGGAAATGACCTTT
>Ga0335075_10012656_pt1 | contig 12744 bp, 20 predicted proteins | sample Lox_Sample_24_FD_206723 | JGI IMG/M metagenome (GOLD analysis project Ga0335075, IMG submission 206723) | Soil microbial communities from Loxahatchee National Wildlife Refuge, Florida, United States - Lox_Sample_2.4 | ecosystem: Environmental > Terrestrial > Soil > Wetlands | place: USA... | reverse complement strand
CTCGGAAGAAAGTAAAAAGGAACAAAAGGTCTAATATAACATGACCTTGCGCCACTGTTATTCGAACCAAGTTCGAATTAATCAGGGAGAATAGCTGTCACCGAATTTATCCTGTTTCGAAGAGCTCTAAGTATTTCTTGAGGGTTTTCAGAGTCAGGTATGGATTTCATACTTCGACCTATCTCCCTCAGCATGGTGGATAGTCTGCATAGCTGCTTAGGGCAAGAGCAATGCAATCATCGCATACTTACCGTGTCCTGTGTTCACGCTCCTCCAATTCTTTGGACTTTTGCGTTGCCGAGGCCAGAACTGGTTCGGGGAGCCCAGCGTTTCGCCCACATTCAACTCCGAACGATCGAGTTGTTATACCTTGCTTAAGCTTGTAGCTATATAAGCCGTCTGAGTCAGCGCTCGTCACCTCTCTCGAAAGCGTACAGGAAATGTATTTCACGCCGACCATCTGCAGAAGCGTATCAACAATGAACTCGAGAGATCGAGGGTAGCTCCTTACCGACCAGCTCCTCCTCCATATAAGCCATGTGCGCATTGACGACAAGATCGGGATACTGAGCGTATCAAACCTATTATCGATAACCGCAAGCCGAAGGTTGGAACTTACCCTCTGAGACAGTTCAACACCTATCTGTGGGTAGTGAGTAATGAAAAGGGTCTTGCATTTTGTGTGAAGAACAGCGTGCTCCAATACAGAGCTGGCTATTGCTACCTACTGTCATTTAGAAAGAATAAAATTCGAACTTTGAACACTCACCCCATCATAGGTGGATGTTCCTCTACCCACTGGCTAAGATTCAGCATCGAACTCTTTGGCACTACCCCGCACTCACATTCATCTAGGAGAACCAAGCTTTTCTCTGTCGCCGTGCGAATAATTTCAGCGGTCTCACTCATCTCCACCATGAAAGTAGATCTTCCACGAATTATGTCGTCCAAAGCACCCATTCGAGTTAAAACGGCATCGTGTGCGGAGATTTTTGCGCTATCAGCAGGGATGTGGCAGCCGATTTGGGCCATAATCACGAGCAACGCTATCATTCTACGGCCATGAGGATACATAAACACAGCGAGACTGTCTTACTTACTTAACACATGAAGATTTCCCTCCCTTAACAATGTCGGATCAATTTCTCGCGAAAGCGTGGCATCCTTTCTTACCATATTAGGTCCTAAGAAAGTTCAGACGAGTGCTTGCTCAGCAAATGTGCACTCACCGGTAATAACCATCACTGGGTGTTTTTGACCACCGAGCGTGACGTCGTTTGGAACGAATGGCGACGACGAGATGGCCTCCACCATAGGATGACGACCTGCATCAAGGATGAATTCCCGATCGGGCGGTGTGTATTTATCGTCTATTTACCTTGTACTATCTTAAGATCGCTACCAGCAATCATTTGGGGCTTAACGTATCCCGGCAGTGTGGCAACATGCGCCAGACTGAGTAGGGCATCTATCATGGAAATTAGCGGGTCCCAGAGCTCCATAAATACGTACCTGCGACTCCTAGCTTGTTTACGACGTCCCGTAAGATATCATAATGTTCATTGATCTCGGCTTGGAACTTAAGGAATGCCTTTGCGGCGACTAGTGGATTTCCACGTTGACCGTGCATTTAGAGGAGTTTTAATATTTGCTCACCTGCATCCAATGTCTCTTTATACCGCTCTCTTTCTGCAATAGCATTTCGCGCCTCGGGAGTATGGAATCTCGTTACTTTTTTAGTCCCTTGCACCCGAGTCCAGCTCGCTGGCATTTTATTTTTTGCGGAGTCTGGCACCTCTATAAGGTACTGGATCAAGTGAGTATAGGCCTGGCTAAAGCTATTCGCGGCTTACATCCACTTCAGAGACGGTCACCCACTCGAGGCCGGGTCGTTTCAGTATTTTGCGAACTGGGGATGATCAGCGTTAACCTTGCACTGTCCTTTCACCCCTGACCTTCTTTCAAGTGGGCTTCCATGTTCATTTCGACAGACAAAATGGACTGTGTTGGACGGGCAGGTGAATTTTAAAAATTTATGCGGCACGTGCATAGCACTTACAAATCGCGCGTCCTCCACCTCAGGATACTTTTCTGGACTCGCCCAAAGGTTGCTGATGTCGCCTTCCTTCGCGCTTTTCAAATTCAGATCACCCAAGAGGCTTTTGACGGCGTCGCGAATGCGTGGCATGGCAAAGACAATATCGTTCAGAAGTGAACTCTTAAAGCCGACATCTTCCGGCTTTGTGAGAGGTTCAAATGTACTGGCGACTCTCTGAAGCGCCACAAGCACAGTCGCCACTTCTTTTGGACTGCTCTGAAATTACGTGAGAATTTACCAGGTAAAAGTGGATACCGGCGATACCTTTCCATACTGAATTCTACAGAGTCCTTTGACAATGTCTGGAAGACCTTTTAACAAAGTACGTAGTTTAATTATGTTGGCAGAGGGATTTTGGAGAATCTCGTCCACCGCTTCAAAGCGCTCCTGAAGCAATCTACGTGAACGTCAAAAAAACGCATGGATCTACCTGTATACACCTACGTTTGGTTAACCAGCGGGCGGCTGACCCACTGCCGAAGTTGTCTTGCCCCGAAGCGGGTAAGTGTCCGATCCAGGATCCAAATAAGTGAGCCCATTCTAGTGTAGTCGGTTTGGTTCTGGAAGATTTCTCTGCAAGCGAACCTTCAGAGAAATGGAATTCCATTTCGGGTGTTGACATACAGGTTTTCCAGTGTATTTGCATTTAGCAGCATATGCGAGCGCGTTAGAAATGTCGAAAAGAAGGTGGTCTTCTTGAAAGCTTCCGAAAGTCCGTATGATATAAGATGGCGCACTGCGTGGGCCAATGCCACGACTATGGCCTTCGGCAATCCGATTACATCGTTAAATGGCTGGCCTGAGTAACGATGAGTCAATTTGCGGACTATTCGGGTAGACGTTAGACCTACGACGCCTGAAAGTGGAGGAGGATGCGGTCGCTCTGCCGTCAGGCTCATCTTCTTGGTAAAACTTTTGTAGGTATTCAAAGCTGTTGGTATAATCAAGTTCCTCGTTCACTCTCTCGATTCGGGCCGATCCGTTATTGGCATAGTGAGCCAGCATCTTCTCGGTATGCTTGCTTAGCTTGGGTAACAGCAACTCGTATGGTTTGATATGCGCGAGGCGGGTCTACCAATTTTTAGTCGGTCGAAAGGGGGAATAAGGCAAACCCACCTCGAGCTCTGTACGCATCGCTGTGTCGATGAATTCGTCATACACCACTTCCCCAGTTGCAGGGGAAACGGAAACCAAGCCCAACCTCACTCTCTCGTCGGCTCCCATGCCACCCATGAGAGATTCAGAAAGAGAAACCAAGGCCGCATCAACTCCACCGAAAGCATCTACATCGTCTGTAGAATCCATTTCATCAACGAAACTGGGAAATATAAGTAGCTGTTGGACCAGAACGGCGCTACGCACGTGGCTGCGGTGTATAACTCCGTAACCTGTCGAGTGAAAGGGCCACTATGAGCTCCCGTGAGTGGAAGAACTTATATGTGACTATTTCCCCACCTTTTGTTGTCGCCGACCTTTTTCAGAGCCGCGGTTTCAGTCTGTCCAACAATTCCTACGCGATACCCAAGAGAGAGAAGCCTGTTTTACTGCTATTAGCTTGTGATATTAGTGGTTAGAGCTATACTCGCTTCTTGGTATGAATATTTTTCCGGTGAACTGGGATGGAACCCGTCAGGAAATTCCTATCCATCCAACAAGCTATTCCAAGGGCCTTAGACGCAATCCTAGCGTCTTCTCCGAAGAACCTAGGGCGATTTTGAGACATATAAACGGGTAAATGGGTTGACAAACCTATATTTATAGCCCACCTCGAACATCAGCAGCGTCCCTGGATTCTCTTCTTTCAACTGTTTGACCTGCAGCTGGAGAGGCGTATAGGGCTCTCCAGACGGCCCTATTTCTTTCGTCTTTCCCTTCTTCGCCTTGGCAGACGTGGCGCCAGCCCCATGCCTGCTTACAGTCACCCGGGAAGCGAATTGCTCTCTAAGTCTCCCAGCAGGGCTGCTGCTGTCACTTCCTTCGTCGTCCTCTTCTGTTTGCGTGTGCTCTGCTTCGTCTGCGGTCAAACTCGAACGGCCCCGGTTACTTGGTTTCGTAGTTTGCTTTAGAGCCTCCTGGAGCAGTTTTCTACGTGCCTCTTGCTGTTTCCCAATGACCGGTTCATCTGATGTCGAAGTGCTGGCGATGGTCGCATTTTCCGCGGGTACATAAGAGTATTGGCTCACTCGTGATGGGCTACTGGAAGACTGGGAGGTGGACGGCTGAGTAGGTGAGGTTCCGGCAAGTTTGACACGCTTAGTTGCGGGGGATTGCAGTTCCTCGTCGGAATCGAGAGTAAGGTCAACCGGGGACCTTGCTCGCTTTCTTGAGCTACCGTCGGCTGGTTTACTAGACGAGAAAAAACGAGAAATAGTGTGCTGGGTCCCACGCTGTCCTTGACTTTTGCTCCCCGTGGTCGTTGGAGCCATTGCATAAAATTATTCGGGCGCAGTTTAAAATGTGTTTGCCACTCTTGACCGAATTCCGAGGAAATTCGACGTTTATTTGGACTCTTTTGGAAGGTAGAATACATAAATCTAACAGTGATTACTATGTTGCTCGACTGCACGGGGTGTGGCAAATAATCTCCATCCATCACGTTGCATGATTGCGACTTTTTGGCCATCCAGGCGAGATAAATCGGTGATAAAGACCTGTTCATGTCACTTTCGCCCCTCTAGACGGCAGATTAAGGCGGAGAAGAGGCCGCCACCTCTCGCTTTCTTTCCTCTCGCCTTCGATCCTCAAATTCGGCAATTCGAGGAAAATAAATCCAACCAATCAACCCGGCGACCATCACAGCAATCCCAAACTCCAGACTTATCGCTGGGCCCTTTGGTTTTGTCGTGGGCAAGGGCGCTGTAGAGTTACTCCAAGTCAGTTCCAGGAAGGTGGATGAAAATGTGCCCAATACCTGTTATTGGCGCTTCCTCTTGTGTTCGGGAGGGCTCATTAGGGGCATGTCTATTGGGCTGAGTGGGGCCTGATGGCTTGTTGTCTCTATAAGGCCTTCTCCAAGCGCGAATAGGCCGTTCAAAGCCTCGAATCGATCTCGTAGATATAATAGCACCAACATTTTTTGATATCATGGCCCGTAGTGAAGAGGCCCTACTGCCGAGAGCTACAAAGTAGTCGGGGTTCAAGATGATTTTGACAAGGACGGTATGCACTTTGCGATTCTGCCGACAAGAAATAAGTGATGCCATAAAAACAACATTGTCCCGAAACCTCTGCCCTCAATCATCAGCAGCTGCAAACCCGCCCTTCTTCTTACGGGGACCACTCGCGACTCTCCCACTTCCACGACCGCGACCTCTGCCTCTGCCTCTGCCTCTGCCTGGACCACCTCCTCCGGAATTAAGGCAATCGTTGGCAAAGTGTCCCGATGCGCCACACTTGAAGCACTTGTTTCCTCCTGCTCCACTGCTTTGCAACCCACCACCCTGTCTTCCACCAGAGAAACTGTTGGAGAAACCTATGTTGTCAATTCCAGATGCTTTTTTGAGACGCTTGTTGGGCACCGCCCCCGCCTGAGAGCTCAGACAAGCTGCGATTTTCCAATATAAACAACGGCCTCTCCAAGGTAAGAGATTCCGGGCTCACCACTCGCCCAATGTCCCGTCTTTCCACACTTGTAGCAGGTGTTATCCCTTGCTTGGGAACCTCCTTGCTTAGAGGTGCCGGCTGCACTGGCATTGGGGCAGGCTGGACAAGTAGGTGAATCGTGCAAATCTCGTTGAAGACTGCATCACTCACAATTTGCCCAGTGACCTGGCTGGAGACATTTATAACACTCCCCTGAAACAGCCGCTGTCCTTGGCTCTTGAGTTGAAGGTTGTCTGCTTGAACCGGCAAGCATAGCCCCTGTTGCTGGTGGCTGATCGTCCCACTCAAAGAATTTGCATTGCGAGTCTTCAGGCTTCGAACACTTCCAAAACTTGCGCCCTGTATTTGCTCCTTCTTTCACCACTGTTCTCCTTATGGCGTCCTGTTTGCACAAACATTGACGAGGGGGCCCCTCGGCTTCCACATCTTCATGCTATGAAAAAGGCATATCAGTCTGCGTGCCGTTCCCGGCGTTGTAAGCTCACCCTGCGTTTTGCGGGTGCAGCATTTCCCGAGTCTCTCCGATCAGACCCACCACCGTGATCCTCAAAGTTACCGAGATTCCCGCTACCAAACTTTCCACCACCACCAATAGCCCCACCATTGGCCCCAGAGATCTGCCTATTCGGAGGAGTATCGACCCAATGGAAGAATTGACAATCCTCGCCACTCCCGCCGCATCTCCAAAATTTGCGACCCCGAGTGGTCTCTGTATTAGATTCTCGTTGCAGTGCCCGGACACCACAGTGGCAATTAATGGCACCCGGTTCCATTAAATGCGCCGGGTCCGCTCTGGATGCCTGTGGACGAGTTGCCCCTCCCCCAGGAGGCTGCGGTCCATCGTTGCCATCTAGAGGAACACCGACGATCAGCACGAATAGAAGAAATCATAAGAGGGCGAACCTTCGGAATCTGAAGAGATATGCCCTCTATTGGGTGCAGCGCCTTGTCCCCGTCTGTCCCCATTACGGCGCTGATATCCCCCATCATTTATCGGCTGTCCACCGCCTATGTAATTTTGAACGCTCTGCTGACACAATTAACCTTACTGCTTTGTTGTGGGGGCTACCAGACTTGCCTGCACTACCCTTTCAAACTCCCTTCGTACTAATGTGAATACTTCTTTGTATTGTTCTATACTCTCAAATAGCATCTCGTCTTTCGTCGTCATGCGCTCGCAAATTTGAACCATCTTTCTTTCAGTCTCGGGGAGGGTGAGTTCGAGGAAACTAAGAGGAGCGTTGGTTAGCTTCTTACCTCCCGGCGGAGCTGAGGTTTGTTCAGGCTCCTCTCTAATCCAATTTGATTGTAGCCATGCACGAGGCCAATACCAAGTGTAGACGGAACCAAGTATTTTGTGCTCCCTTCTTGGCGTTCCTTGACGTATTCCCTTTCCACGATGGTATTTATGTGCTGTGCAATCGTAGCGTCCGTGCCTGCGTGTGCAAGGTGAGGATCCAAGTCACGAGCTCCAGAGATATCTCACCAATTCCATTCTTGTCCATAAGCCCGACGAGATCAGCTTCGGTTAGAAGCTTTGGCCTTGTTGTCTGGCCCTCTTTTAATTCGCAGACACTAGGCATAAATTCCTCTCCCTCCTCAAAGTTTGGAAGTTCGTGACTAGTCCAATTATCATATGGGAACACCTCAAGATAATTGCGCTCCAAGACTAGTAGCCCTGTCTCCAATAGCATCAGTGTGACATTCGATTAACACTACAAAAAGTTGGTCGCACCGTTCGCCGAAAACTCCTCGTCGTTGACGTTCACCGTGATGGTCGTTTGAAAGCCTTCCGCATCCTTAGAGCAACTGGCTAAGAACCTTCTAGTGACATATTCGTACACCTTTTTCTCGTTCCCGGTCAGATTCCCAGCATAAGATGTTGGGTGGATAGGCGGATGTGCCTTGTCGTTCTTTTTCCCTTTGCGGGGTTTGCTGAAACCTCCCTCTTGCAATTGAGTAGCAAATGCACCCCATTGAGGGTCTGTGGTCTGCTTTTGAATGTACGTTCCGAAGTCGAACTGGTCGTCGAACTGATCCGTCTCTGTTCTGGGATATGATAGGATTCCCCGTTGATATAACGCGTCTGCCGTCTATCGGATGAACGCGTGAGCTGAGAAGTGGTCTGTAATAAAGGGACAACGCACGTCCAATATTTGCTTGGCTGACATGCGCAACAGTCGAGACCCAGACTTTTGCAAGTCAACTGTAGTTAATGGATACGGCTTCCTGCAAAAGTTGTTTAAAATACTTCGAAAATTTCATAGGCCCAACTTACCATTTCTTTGTATTCTTCTTAGTCACTTTGGTGACCCGAGCAGTAGGTCGTTCGAGCACCGTCTCATACAGCATCGCAGCAATGTCGAAGTCGAAGAGATGTCCCCTCTTCCAAGTAAACACAGTTTGCCTCTCGTTCTCTCTCTGGTTTTGGTCATCTCCTCCCGCTGGCCGAATCAAGGCTAAGTAGATGTACCAAAAGATTTCGGGAACAAAGGCCTTGACTTGCTCGTATCTGGACACCACAAATCCAAGAGTAGGAAATTGGCAAGGACCGTATGAGATGAGCTTCCCCTCTAACAGGTTCCCGATGCGGTTTTGGAGAACCAGGCACTGCATGCGAGTGAAAGCGGCACCCAGCCGCAAGTCGAGTATTTGACGTGCAATGACTGCATCTACCTGTGCATTGTCAAGTTCTACCGGATGTTGGGCAGCGTGGTGGATTTGCCTGGGCTAGTTCAACAAATGGTAGATTTAACGAGTGAGAACATGGGACACACTGGGGGATAATGGCACTAAAACGTGCCCTATTGACCCGAATTCTTGTATTAACCTTTCTGCAGACCTGTGCTATTTCGTGGCCAATATGTTCACCCTCGCGGTCGCAGTCGGTCCAGATCATGAGTACGTCCGCGTTCCTTGCTCTCATTTCAATATTCCTGACGAGTTCTGTTGCCGCTTTTTTGTGTTTTACCTCCACGGACGCGTCAAACAGGACGAACGGATCACATGCGTTCCATTTGCGATGTGTTTCGTGAAAGTCGAGTTCAGTGATATGACCTGCAACATAGGTGACAGTGAAAGTGGCATTTATCCGTGGATAGTCGAACGAATAGTTGCTTATGCGCCCGAGTCTGTCCTAGAAGGCAACAACTTGAGCGGACAAGAGGCGAGAAAGGGGATCTCAAGGATGCTAACGGTGTCATAACGACCTCCTGAGAGGATCTCGGTGATTGAACGTGCAATGGACGGCTTTTCCGCCACACAGAGCACCCTCATCGTCTGGCTTGACACGATCGACCAAAGTGGAAGGGGCCAAAGCTCAGTGACTGCCGACTCAAATAGCTGCCAACACGCTCAACAAAGATACATCCAGTAAATTTTAAGTGAATTCCGAAATTATGCTGATGATGAAGGACGATTCAAGTGCACGACTTATGTCTGGCCTTGACTCCACGACGTGACGATAGACGACAGGTGATAAGTTGAGGAGAACACACGTAAGCTCTACGATGGACAGGTCATTGGGTAACTGGTCAACACCGTTTCAACGTCATACGCACGGTATTGTATAATAGATAAATCCGTCCTGGCTAAGCAGACTTGCCAGCTCGTTTCAATTTCTTCTTCTGGGCTTCCTTCATCATCACCATCCCAATAAAACCTCCAATCCCAGTGAGTCCGACGAGCAGGATGAACGCTGGAAGCCTGACCGCCCACTCGCGGGGAGGAAACTTGTCATGTAGCCCAGAGTCGGGTGGAAAGAGGGGCTGCAAGTATGTGAGCAATCGCTCTCGTGTAGCGGATCTTATATTGACCAAAAGTAATGCCCATATCGTGTAATAGGTGAATACGAATGCCGCCGTGAGCAGCATCAATCCACCAAGAGCCTTGTCGCTGAGTCCCTAACCATCCTACGATTAAATTTCATCCGAAATTACGAGGAACTGGGTGATTGGCTGACCATGGCAGTTGAGGACGTGTCCGAAATGTTCCAAGTGAGCTTTCACCTTCGACCTCCTTGCTGTAAATTCGGACACTAAATGGAAACAAATGCATTTGCATCTCTCGCACATCTCAAAATTCTTATAATCCCTGTTGGTACAATACCGAAGCCATTATTCGATAAATGGTCTGCGGTCATCCGCACCTTTGAATCAATCCCCCACGTAGACATTCCCCCAGCGCGGTACGATGATAGAAGTCAGCTCCTGGTTATGATACCTATTATTTTACTTATCCCTGTCGTATTTCAGCTCGGTTCATGCCGACGACCTCCTCTACTGGGCATTTACACCTCGATTACACCTCCCATCCGCCACCGATATGGCATCACTCCCTGGCCCTATTCAGACCGTCCATGTTTCCCATAGGAGTCATAGGAATAACATCTTGCACGTCTTCGACATCGCTACAATCCGTACAAGTGGATTTTGTGCGAAAGATCAAGCACCTGTATCCGTACAACTCTCCCTACCCTTTGGCACGCAGTTGCTTCGCATTTGAAGGAAGCACCGATGGACTTCAATTGGCTGCCGAGGAAGCTGGCGTGGAAGTCATACCCAGCGTCTTAGGAAATAAAACGTCGGGTCATATCGGCATGCTGCTGGCCGGGTTCTGCTCCCAAATACTGACCAGTTTCTCATCTATGGCAAGTAGAGACCGCATCTTTGTGGCTTTATTGACGTCATATAGAGCAGGGCTTTGGATACACCAAGAGGGTGGGAGATTTTGCACTCTTCCTTGTTCCCAATCTCTCCAATAGACACCGAGCACGACCACCCACAAGATCTCACCATTCACGTCGAATCTCCCCGAGGCTCCTTTGAAAACAAACGCGCGTCTATGTCAGGACATTCTTCACCCACTCAAGTCGGTTCTTCGCGGGAGTCAGCCTCGCCTAGACCTCAAAGCATGTTATCGAGGTCAAGCACGATGACTGCCGCGTCAAGTCGCAGCTCTGCCCTTTTGTCGACTGCAAAGAAGCGTCAATCGATTATCAACGGCAGCAGCCCCCCAAATGCCCGTCTGAGCAAGCTCCTCGCAGACTTGTACCTACTCGCTGGCCGCCTTGCTGATGCCTCCACTTGGCAAGCCGTTCCACCTTCTCTGCTTTCACTGATGGGATAACATGTCTCACCTGCCTAGGTATAATGACGCACTCACACATCTCAAGTCCAACCCTGATCCAGTGTGGCATGCATCGGTATTGGAAGGGCTCTCAACTGTCGGCATTTTGGAAGCCTGGGCTAGTAGTGGGGGGCTTGTGAGTCCATCATGTTCAAAGAAACCAGGAGTGCTAACAAATCAGCCAGTCGGTATCTATATCAGCCAACAGTCTTCGTGATCCTTGGTCAGAGATCTCCGAACGTATGAACGCGGCTATTTCCACGTATTACAAGGCGCCATTACCCGATGGAAGCAACGATTATCCATCGGTAGTTCTACTCTACACCTCTTGCGTTCTCCGCTTCGCTCACTTCCTCTTCTCCATATGGAGCTCGAATGGGTGGGGCCCAGTTGCCTTTCTCACCATGCTTACTCCGGCACTACCACCCTCCTTCACTCCAGAGCCGCCATCCAGTGCAAGAAGATGGCGCATGACAAGCATGACGACCATAACGCGCACACAGATCGCAAATGTCGCTGCACAGGCACACGGCGCATGGATACTTCATTTGCAACCTCACGACCGCATTCGCCTCTTCTCACATCTCGCCGGAATCTATTCATGCTTGGGATTCCGACGAAAGGAAGTGTACGTGCTGAGGGAGTTGGCTTCTGTCATTATGGACCTATTGGTGCTTGGGAGGGAGGAGAAGCGCGAACAAAATGCGGCACGATTGGGGGTGAATGACTTCAACATGTCGGAAATTGTGGCCAATGCCCATGTGACTATCCGGGAACATCAAACTACGGAAGGAAATGAGAGCATCCTACGACTGGTGACATATATTTGTTCGATCTATGGAGTCAACTTGAAGGCCACTCGACTAAAGGACGAGGTTACAAAGGGTGACACCAGAGACGAAGCATGGGAGATGGAGGCAGAAAGTATTGACTTTGCCAAGCAACCGACTTATGGTTGGTCAGAGTTGCAGCTAGCAGTCGTGCAGGAATCCTTGGCCATGGCAGAAGCCTTGCCCGGTAACCATTTCACATATTGAGGTACTTTCGCATTAATCATCTGGCCACAGAGCTTTCGTCACTCGCACAGTTCTCGCTATCGGCGTTACGCACATTATATTCGCAGTTGAGTGCTCCTGAACAGTATTCGTTATATACTGCTGCGAAACACGCAATTCAAGTTTCGCAACGTCGTGGAGAGGATATCGTTCTAGAGTACTGGTCGGGCAGGCCGGTGGTCAGCATCGAAATAGTGCCGTAGGTATCTGACTAATTCTCCGACCTTCTCTAACATCACAACAAAGTTTACTATTCCCCCGTATTCCTGTGGAGCACTCGAAGTCGGAGCTGGCCCCTCGGGATACTGTTGCCAGTTCTTCAATGGCACCACGAGACCCGTTCATTTACAATCCCCGATTACGGTCATCAAAGACCCTCCAGGTGAGTGAGCTCTAAGGGAATGACATCTGTCAATAAGATAATGTGCAGACACTCCTTGTTCAAAACGAGCCGATCGAATTTATACTCACCCTGCAAAACCCCTTTTTATTCGATTTAGAGTTCACCAATGTATCATTAAGGTCAGGATATCCTGCTTCTCATTCTTCTTGTTCCTCAACAATTTGGGCAGCACCTCTGGCGCTGCCTTCCAGTCCCAACCGGTCGCAGTCACCATCCCAGCAAACAGCTTCTGCCCTGTGCACCTTTCCGGAACCGCCGAGGAACCCGGAATTCTCACAATTAGGGGTTGCTTTGTTCAGACAGTTGGCTGTGAGATTCGCGAGTTCCTCTTGCCACTCTCGACCGAGGAGGAGGAGTCGAAAATTGAAAAGAGAAGGAGTATCAAAGAAGCCGAGCTGGATCGCTTTAAACTTACGGGACTAGATGCCCGTCCAATGGAGAAGGAGAAGAAGCACCTC
>Ga0335075_10012655_pt1 | contig 12745 bp, 4 predicted proteins | sample Lox_Sample_24_FD_206723 | JGI IMG/M metagenome (GOLD analysis project Ga0335075, IMG submission 206723) | Soil microbial communities from Loxahatchee National Wildlife Refuge, Florida, United States - Lox_Sample_2.4 | ecosystem: Environmental > Terrestrial > Soil > Wetlands | place: USA: Florida... | reverse complement strand
TTGGGTGCTCAATCAGACTGTAGCCCAGACCGCGCTGGACAATTGGTGCAGTGAAGTGAAAGGAGGTCTGTACAATTTGAAGAACCTCATCACGAACGCCGGGGCAGCCTTGAATGATACAGGGGGTGTATCACCACTGGTCATTGACGACCCGATCCAGGGCTATCTTGCTCCCTGCGCACTGGTCCCCCGGCCCATCTTGTTACTCTCTCCGGCATCGCCACTGCTACTACTGTCGCCATGACCTTCTATTGGATGGCACTCACCATACTCGTCCATTTCGCAGGTGGTAAATGCTCAGCTCAGTACTCCGCGGCCGTCGAAAGGTGCACACCGAACTGACTCTTTAGCTGGGTGCGTCAAGCAACACACGAAGTTGGCAGCGCGCGAAACCGACGGAACTGGACGAGGGAATGGTGTTCTGGGCCCGTTCTTGGACAGGAAGATACTGGGCTTGTGCGCGTCGGTGGCCTTTATGAGCGGAGCGAACCATTGACCGCCGAAACCCGAATCAAGAGAAGCCGGTCCCAAGTACTTCGTATGTTGGCAATACCCCCTACTATAGCTAGCACTCCTGTACTTGAAACGCATGAATCGAAATCATCTTCTCTTTGTGTGCTATTGCGTAGCCAGCAGGCACCAACAGAGATTCTCCGTACACGAAAGCCAGAAACATCCCAAGGGCACGAGTACGGTTAGTCCAAGAAAGATACCCTGATGTCAGGAGGTGACTGATGGGCGGTGTTGGAATTCTCTGCCACAGCATCCCCATACTCAACCTCCCCACTTCCTAAGCAAGGCGGGAGCTTCATCTCGTCGCCTCTACACCTTAGCATCGCCTTGTTTCCGTACGGACCTAGCATTCGCCAACTCACTCTGCGCTTCTGCTTCAGCCCAAAGAGCTTAGTTTTGATGATCAAGCCACTGCAACAGGTTAGAGGAGAATTGCAGCCCAAACTTAGACGCTGATAGCTGTCCGAGTAGAGAGTGGGAACATTGGTGGCACTTATACCACGATTAGATGCAGAAAGTCCGATTTCGTTTCTCTAATGCCGATACGCTTGCAATGCTGCTTCCGCAACCCCGGTGAGGGATTGTCATATGCGACCAATGTTGATACATCTGCTTCCAGCAATTACCTCTCTTCCACGCTCGCCCGTTCTGCCAGACTGCTATCCATCTCTCCAATTGCAGGGTCTTTTTCTTTTTCTTTCTCTTTCTCTTTCTCTAGCTTACCCTCAGACCTCGTCTCTGGAAACACTTCCGAAAACAGATCCGGCAAAAATCTGTCCAACTTTTTCTTCGTCTCCACCCACATTTTCTCATTCTCCGGATTCTCTGACGGCCGCGACAGATATCCTGCTCCTCCCATCACCAGGATAATATTCTTCAGACTCTCCGGTACTGCCTCTTCAAGCGCGTCTCCCTGCCCGCTATTCATCATTCGGTCCAAGACGTCCAATATTCTCAACCACACGTCCAGCATTTGCTCACACTTGGCAAGCTCATCCAAATATCGAAGGAAGATCTTGCAGAGGAGGTTTGAGGCTTGGATCCTCGTCTCGCCCATACCCACCTGGTCGAGCTTATAAACTTCTGGCTTCAGCAGCCGCAGAACCAGTGGAAAAAGAACTTCACTAAAGATGGCAATCCATTCGGTGTGCTCTTCAGAAGCCAACTGACCCGACAGAAGGGATCTTTGCAACGTAGAGATGGCTTTGTGCCGAATTTCACGACACGGGTTGAGACATTGTGCCGACAGAGCTCGGAAAATGGGTGACCAGTATGCTGCCCATGCCTCATTGCGCTCCAAATGAGACTGCTGTATCAAGTCCGGAATGCGGCTCGTCAGATGTAATATGATGTTAATGGATTTCACGCCTCTATTGACGATAGGAGATTCCCTTCAAATGTCAGTCAGCGGGCAGATAAACACAGGTCAATACAACTTACTGCAGCCTGCCTTGCTTCGGCGGTTTGCCTCCCCGACGAGCGGCATCTTTCCTCTGTTCTTGCAGGGAACCGACGCTAGCGGCGGATGCAAAGTCGTTCGCAAGTTCAATGGTTGATTCGTAGTTGTCAGCGGTGACTGCTGTGGGCCGATTATCGGCAATGAAGTGCAGCAACATAAACACATTTTCCGCCTCGTCCTTGTGCTGATGAAGTCGATGCATAATTGACCAGAAATCTGGTGAATTCGTAATTTCTTTTCTGAGAGACTCGGCGCTGGCAACACATTTCTTGAGGCCATTGATAATTGCAGGAGCGGTGAAGTCAATGGTGGTGTCATCGAAGCTAGATATTGCATGCAGAACGACAGGCGCACGCATGAAATCGTGTTTCTGTCTGGGTCAGTCAAGCAACAACAGAGATCAGGTGGATGCCTTACAAATGCCGATCGCAGCAGTTCAAGTAGGTAGTGGACAATTCTCGATGATGTCAGAGGATGTAGATTAGAAGCGTCTCGAATAGCTGTCTGCAGGGACGCGGTCAGGGACTCTCCTGCCGCCGCCACTGTGTCTTCATCTCTCAAGGTCAACGTTGTGGCAAACTCCAAGAGAAATACCGTGCTCGGATTATAGGCCGCAGTAGAGCGAGAAGGTCGGGGTGAGTCATGACGGTTGGGCATTGGGATAGGGCGCTCAGGTTTGACAACCACAATGGGCGAGGGTTCTTCTGGCAGCTGGGAGAGGATGGCTGCCACCACCAATTGGACATTCTCCGTCGGGAGTTTGAAGATATTGTCAAGAACACGATCAGATCGGCAGGCCTTGATGCAGTCTACAGTGCATAATGTGTTTTCAAGCTCTTCGGGTGATGGGTCGGGCGGATCATCTGCGGCATAGCTTGAGATGTAAGATGTGAATGCGGAGAAGATTCCACTGTCACCCGTACGTTCCTCGCGATCGATGAGTTGTGACGGTATCTGAAGCGGGATCGGAGCAAGTCCCAAGTTGGCACCACCTTCTGGACCAGAGAACGATATCAAAGCGTTGACAAACAAATTCCTGAATATACGGATGATGTGGACCCAGCCCTCGCGGATGGCGTCTTCATGTCCATTGAGTATGCGGAAGAGTAGGACCGTTGCCAGTTGAGGTTTATATTCTCTACCATACCTGACGGCAAGCTCACTCACGATGACGCTCTTTTGATCAACCTGAACCTCAGTATTCAGCGAGGTATTGGGTGGCTTTTCGGACGCAAGCGAAGTAATAAAGCTCAGGACAGATACTATCCTGTCAAAAGCCTCCGTGACCTTATATTGAGCAGCAATCTGGGCGCACTGATGAAAACCATCTACCACACGTGATTGGACGGCGTCGTCGGTTGCAGACATGAAGACGAAGCACAAAGTTGCGATGATTGGCCTCCATGTGGCAGTAAACATATCCGCATCACAAGCATTTGTCTCGTGGATCGAAAGATTGCCAGCAGCTTCCGTTTTCATGAGAAGCTCTTTCCAGGCGTATTCAAAAGCATGCTTATTGTCGTGCTCGTCCGGCAGAATTATTTCTTCCTGCTTGATCGAATCGTATATCTCCTGTAGGTACTCCCGCGCGAAGTCTTTGCCGTGATTGACGCCACGGAGATTTCGAGAAAAGGCGTCGGAGGTCATGCGATTCTGCGGTTTTATACTCGGGTTGTACAGGTCCGTGTTCAACATTATAGTAGCGTATGTCAAGGTGTAGGCTGCATCTTTGTCGACGATATCTCCGGAGCCGTTGTCAGAACAGAACTTCTCCGTAAAAGCTTCGACAATACGTTCAATCAACTGAGATTCTCCAGGAAGGCGGAAGGTACTGAGAACCTCTCTCAAGGCTTCGTCAAGACGCTTGTGACGAAAGTCAAACAGCCCAATGAAGGCTTTGAGGAGACTCTCATTTGCTTTCTTAGAAAGGAAGTCACCAAGGACCTTTTTGGACACACGAGTTGTACCTTTCAGGAATCGTGCAACTTGTTCATGGTCGTCCGGACTGCCGATGATGCCATGCGTAACCAGGTACGCGATTCCGGCTTTTGGCTCCTCGTTGAACCTTGCGACTCCCTTTACTATGACCTTCTTGCGTGAGCGTTGTTCCCTCAATCTGATGAGCTCCGGGTTATTGTCGACATGCTGCAACGAAATTCGGTCGGCGACGAACTGGACATAGGTCAAGAGTGAATCAAGGCAGAGCGGAGGTACGTTTGTGGTGCTCCAAGTTGCCGAATCTGGAAAAGCATTCCGTGAAAGCAATGCAACCATATCTTCGCACAGATCTTCCCGGTCGACTTCACAATCGTAATTGACAAACAACTCGGCCATGTAACTTGGTATTCTGACCAGATTTCCAATACTTTCAACCATTGCTTCTCGAGCGTCAGGTTTCCTTATGCCACCTTCCAGCCCCAATGTTCGTCGGTCTTTCACAGGCACAGGCGTTGACCGGCCACTGCTAGGTTGAGATGATGCTGGTTTGACGAGCTTTGGTGCATGCGGAATGCCTTCATAGAGCGTCGGATCGATCCCTGGCTCGGCTGGGATGTCCGCCCGACTGTGCAAGCAGGCAATAAGATATGAAAGAAACATCTCCTGCTGAAGTTTGAGAACCTTTCGGCAGGTGGCCAATAGCGTGCCTGCCACTCGGAGCGAGCTGTTCAACAGGAACATGTTCTCGGATCTTACAAGTTGGAGGAGGTAACGACAAAGGTCATCGTTGGCGAGCTTCGCCAAAGTTGGCTGGTCAGCGACTGATGGTCCTGCTACTTCGAAGATCACATCGATGACCCTCAGCGCCATATATCGCATTGTGTCTGTATGCTTTCGATTGTGCGGATCGAGTAAATCAACAAGAGCTCTGAAGAGTTCTTTGATCGAAGGAAGCGAGTATGGCTTTACTTCGTCGTTTTCGCTGTCAACGTCCTGTATTTGACTCTCGGCCGCTGTGGAAATATTGTTGGCTTCCCCCAATGTGTCTCGTTCCAGGGAGTCCCTTCCCGTGGCAGGATCTTCAGCAGTCGTGGTCGCTGCAACATTCGAGGCCACGGCGTTGCCATCGACCGATGGCTGCATCTTCATTTCTTCCGAAACTTGTGTGGTAGTCAAGGTATTTGACCTGCTTCGGGTTGGGAGAGGTTCGATGTTCAAACCTTTTAATTTGCTGAAGATTACCTGACACATACTGATCATTGTGATCTCCGCAGCGCGTCTGAGAACTTCTGAGAGCCGCGCCTGGCAGCATATCTCTAAGCACGTCGACATCAAATCACAGACGCTCCCATCGCCAAGTAATCGACCTTCCGGGCGGCAAACCATGCATTCCATAAGCTTCAGAATCCGTAGCAAAACAATTTCCTCTGCAGCCGAGTCACTTGCTTCAAAACGGCAGTTTGTAATTGCAGCGGAAAGCAGCTGCATTGCAACCGATATCCTCGGGGAATTGATCGTGATGAGATTATAGGAGAAGAAGCGTGTTATGGAGGTGATGGCCAGAGATGTGATGGGAGCAGAGGCAGACGAGGAACGGATGACCTGCAGGAACGGATGTAGAAGTGATGGAGAGTCGAATGTCCTTATATCTTTGCAACTGGTAAGGTCACTCCTTAGTTGTCCAAAGGCAGACAAGAGGGGATTGTCCTGCATGCTCTTTCCCTTTTGGCCACGAAGACCCCATCTATTCGCCAGCGTAGGTGTGCCACCACCATTGGCAGTAACAGAGCCTGACCTTGCGGCGGAGGGCCCCATCGACTGATTTGCAACCCGACTAGGAAGAGGTCTTGCCGAATCCCCATTTTGCAGCCTTCTGCCTCCACCTCCTAGTATCGCAGATACTGACGACTGCGCCCATCGCGAGTGCTTGCGCATCGCCGAAGTTATAGCAATGCATTCTGCCGTGATCAGCGCGACTGGGTTTATGGTTATTGATATGGTATCCATGTTGGTAATGTTTGTCGGAAGGCCTGGGAAGTTCGAGAGCGAAGGAGAATATTGTTGTTGCACATCTTCGGCAAGAATATTTGCCTCTGTTCGGATCGTAGGATCAGAGTTGGTGAGGGAGTCATTGCTCATTTTCGAGAGGGTCACGTTGGACGTCGCCGTCGCCGTTGTCGATAGTTCCTTCTCCAGAATTGGTCGAACATGCACCTTCTAAGAGAAGTGAGCAAACTGTATTCCGGTTTCACGCCTCTGAATCCAGGGGCAATGTTTCTGCTCGTACCCAGCGACTTTCTGTCTGCCTTCGCCGCCTAGCACGTCACGTTCAGAGGGAACATCTATGCTGAATTCGCACCAAGAAATTATTTGGTTGCAATGCGGGCAAGGGACAACGATGCCAAAGCCACCTGGCTTGGCTTGTCTTGGCGAGGATACAGCTTGTTTATCTTCCGGGCCAGATAATTATAACGACAAAAGATACGGCTGCAAGACTATAGCATAATATGAACTGTGCATACTGTAGATAGTTCTCGGTCTGGAAAACTCTATGAAAACATGCAACCGGGGTATACCCTATCAGCAATGCTCTTGCTGGAATGGAAAGAAGGTGAACAAAGGTCCGTTGAAACGCTCAGCCCTGTAGACAAAACTCCCGACAAATGCCAAACATAATAACCGTCCCATGAACAAACGTGGGGTCTCAGTTACGACCACCGATACCTATTGCCCTTTGATGCCGAATAACTCACAACGTCTCCGCAGCTTCTACCATCTCCAGTTCATCCTCGTCCAGCATGTCGGAAACCCGCTTCAAGTCCCCAATGACAACTTGGCCCTGCTCAACAAGTAGCAGCTTCTCCGCATTTGCAGGTAAACCCAAGTATGTTGGAGGCTCTCTTTCCGGCAGCTTGGCCACCCAGGCCATGAAGTCTGGCATTGTTGTGCCTGACGGAACCCTCAGGCCGTCGTCATTTTCTCGAGGTTGTACCAGCTGGTGATTCAACTCATACGCCGCAGGGTCCACCACTTCTTTCACAATCTCCTTCAACTGCTCAAAATCATCTTCATTGTCCACCTTCCCACCATACATTTCGGAGACCAATGTCCGGAGAAGATCCCATGGTAGCTTAATCGGAGCGATATTCGATCGACCTTGAGCTACTGATTCAATCCAAGTATCAATGATGAAAGCACAGCATTCGTACTATATGAATGTGTTAGCAGAAATGCGACTGGGGGAGGAGTGTCAGAACGTACGTCACTGTCATTGAATTCCCAGAAGCCTTTCCAGCCAAGAGTTGGGGTATAGCGCAGCCTCTCTTGAAGAACCGCGTGGAGGAAACTCAACAGGAAATAAAGCCGTGCCTTCTCAACAGGAGCTTTGCTGGCCCTCAATGCCAGCACGGAAAGCGAATCTTTCATGTTCGCTCGAATACCGGCTGGTTGCTCATACATCAGCACTCTTGATGCACGAAGTAGGTTGACGGGTATTTTGGGGGTTGACTCCATTGACAAAAAGAGCCTGAACTCGCTGTGAGGATTGAGAGAGTTCAAACGTTTTTCCAAGCTTTGTAACCACTGTGGTGCAAGGTGAACGTTTTTCACCAATACCCAAGTTCCATTTGCCGCGGCTGAACTGATGGCTTTGTCGGCGCTTGTAAGACTCTCATTTGACCCCATGGCGACATTGGCACATGTGACACGCAGCCTCTCGACCAACGCATCAACTTTGTAGCTGGCATCGAAGCCAGGGCTGCAGCTAAGAGCGATTGGGGTTGTCGCGGAGACCTGCTCCACGACGCCTTTGAGATCATCATTGCTCTCGAACACATCAGGCCCAAAGACGGCACTGACGAAATTTTCCGCGGCAGGTATAAATCTATCCATCCTGCATAGTTTGACTAATAGCAGAGAGAGAAGGGACTGGTCCACAGAGGTTGTGTCTGGAGGCCATAGAGGAGGTGCTGACGTTTCTGCGCGTTCCCTGGTGAGAAATGACTTCCATGAGCTGTCTTTGGGTTCCCTTGCGTAGCCTTTGAAGAATGAAATTTGAGAGATTCTTGCAAAGGCTTGGTCTTGTTTCGGCGCGTCACTTGACAGATCCGAGCCCCTGAGCTTTTCATCGAGGACAGAATCAATGACCGACTTATTCATGTCGAAAGGAGCAGCTTGAGCCAACAGCATGGCCAGCGTGATCCGATCTTTCTGCAGCATGGACAGCGAAGTCCGTCTATAAGTTTCTGCGAAAATGTCTTTCAAAATGATGTCGCCTCTGGTCGCCAGATCTGTCTGTCCCGCAAGATGCTTATTCTGGTGCAACACAGAGTGAAATATGTCGAGGAAGAATTGCAACGAGAACTGGTAAGCATGATTCAGGTGATGTAGCAGCTCGAGAATCGCAAAGATGGTGCTGCAAGCGTGTGCGATACGAGAATAGTGACGTGTGATTTTCTCAACCTCGCTCATGACACCTTCAGTCTCATTCATCTTTCGTGAGATCACTGCGGCTTCCTTCTTGAGTGTCTCCAACGTCTCAATGACATTGTCATCATCCAAAATGTTTCCACGTGATTCGTTAAGGGCACGCAGAAGTTGCTTTTCGAGTTGACGCAGATTAGTGGTGAACTCTCCCTGCATCTTGATGAGATTGGTGCGTCTCTTATCGACATCTGGTCGTTCGGATTTGAGCACTTCATTCAGCGACTGGGTCTTAAGACTGCTTCGGGTGACTGTAAAATTGACGAAAGTGGTCCTGCTACACACATCTGGGGCGAAGACAGCAGAGGGATCACGAGTCGACAGGTAGAGTTTGAATGCAGGCGAGAAATCGATTTCCTGCTTTCCAAGTTGGATAAGCACTCTGCCTCCAGTCTTCTGATATTCCCTGTTCAAGACGTGGGTGAGAATCGGATCCAAGTGCTCTGCGTCCTGAATCAAAATTGGATTGCCAAATCTCAATGCGCTTTCCAGCTGTTTCACGAAGCTGTCGTCGAGGAAGCTTGTGACAGTGAGCTTCCGGTCTCGGTTTTCCCGCTTTAAGAACTCTGTGACACGGCCAGAGGGATCAATGATCAGTGGGTAGCGGTTGAAGCGTTTCAGAATGATGGCGTTCTCCGTACAAAGGTCGTCGACTGGCAAGGAATTGTGCTGCCACTCAAGTCTTTCGTCGGCAGTAGACAGATACTCCGTAACAGGGTTGTGCGGTTTGCAAGCAATCCCCGAGCGGGCTAGATGTTGCATCCAGTCCTCGATCATAGCCTTCCTCAGTTGTTGATCGTACAGACCTCCGTACGCAAGGAACGCCGCGGCAACGAGCACGTCGCCGATGAGAGTTGTGATTTGGCTTTCAAAAGATTTGCTGCTACTCTCCCACCTCATCCGCTCAGAAGCAAGACTGTCAAGTAGGCGCACACTCCTGTCGACCTTGAATTCCACGCGAGCCATCTCGGTCTTGATGCTTTGGGTCTCACTAATCAGGGTGGCGTATTCGCTCTTGTACGTCGCAATGCTATCTTCAAGCTTGGTAATCGTGTTCTCGATGGCCTTTGCCTCTGCCTTGGTTTGCAGCGCCTGTTCCTCAAGTTGGTCCACCTCTTCGCGTAAGGGCCCGACTCGATCCAGGATTTCAGAGTAGTTAACTTGAGCTTCAACCCATTGAACAAGAGGACCGCATGCCTTGCTGGCCCGGTTAACCCGTTCATAAGTGAAGTCCTCGTTTGACAAGAACTCGTTTCTCATCTTAATACGCAGTCCAGCAGTCATCTGTCTCTCATTGTCATAATTGACAATACTTGCAATGAAGTCTTCACGACGGACGATACCCTGAATAGTCTTCCAACTGTCCACTCTGTGTCCGAGGAGCGTACAAACAGATTCAAGCGCAAGCTTAACGCCGGCAGGAGGATTGCCCATCGAACGTACTTCTGTGAGATGCTGTCGTTTGATGTTGCTGACGCTTCTCTGGGCTTCCACAACAGCAGGTTCGGCTTTCGCCAAATCATTCAGAACAATTTTTCTGCGTTGCGCGACTTCTCTCTCTTGCTTTTCCAACGCGGTCTGAATCTCTAGGGAAGCCGCTTTCCTTGTTTCTGCTTCTCTTTGGTCGGCTACCATTCGCTGCAGTTTCTCATTCGCTTCTGCATCCTTCGCTTCCAATTGCGACTTCTTTTGAGCTAGGCTGGCGCGGAGATCTCGAACTTTGTCGACAGTATCTCGTAACTTCTCTAGACCGACATTGAGATGTCGCTGTTGTTCCTCAAGGTCTTCACGCTTTTCATGGAAGAGCCGTACATATTGCGCAACAAAATCAAGATAGTGCCGCGGTGTAAGATATGTAACTCTTCCCTGTTGCTTCTCAAGGCGGTGATTAGTACGATGCAATGAGAAATGGATGTAGACCATGGCATTGATGATAGTGTCTCGATGCGAAGCCGGGAGGACCAGGTCTCGATATGCTACTGGTATACTGTCAGGTGCTTTAAACTCTGCCTTGTCGAGATCAATCGACTGAGTGAGCTCAAACCCGACCTGATACAGGGCCTGGTCTGACCAGTCTCCCATCCAATTCAGCACGCAGCGATTGAACAAGGCCGGACTTGTTGCAGCTTTCGAGGACAAGCCCTCCTGGGGTGGGTTCATTGTGAACACGACGTGAAGATTCCTGACGATCTGCTGCGTAAACCACTTGTAGAGTTCTTCTTGAGAATCAAGCAGTAGACCCTGTCGTTGGGCTCCTTCCTTGCATGCTGTCATGAGTGACATGTACTCATCGCCTTCAAAAAGGCCTGGTACTTCTCCATTTGCGAGCAGCGTATTCATGCGCTCCAGAAATCCAGAATCCAGGACGTTTGACTCGTCCATTATGAAACAGATTTTTTGTCCGCGGCAGCCGCATGCTTTTAACACTCCTCGCAAATCCTCGTCGAAGTCCGCCGCAGAATACTTCCCATGGACTTTGATCTGGAAGACGCTGAGTCCATTCATCCATGCTACGAATCGCGAAAGAGTCGTCTTCCCGCTACCACTGGTCCCGATAAGAATCAAATGGCCCTGTGGCTGTCGGAAGACGCGGTCGATGCGAAGAGCGTTTTCAAGGACGTCGTTGAATAGGACAAGCGGAACATCCACCTCTTCGTCGCAGAATGTCTTCAGTCGCGCTTTGACAAATTCGCGCAGCTGTTCTTGGCCCACAGCCACGTAGTTCTTGGATAGCCAATTCGAAAATAGGATAGGACCTTTCAATGCTTGGTCGAGGTCAACGGTTGGGAAATACTCGGAAGCCACTCTCCTGATTAAGTCTGTTGTCCATATCCGCTCCGCTTCTTCAACAAGGCGATCCTGGAACAAGCGAAGCGCCTCATGAGCCCATATCCGGACAAGTCCCTCAATGGATAAATGCTCTAAAGGTCGAATGGCTTCATACACACCTCTCACCCACCGAGTCAATTCGCGCGGTGAGTAGACATAGTGAGGCTGGATCTTTGGGGTAAATTTGGCTTGTGACTCGAGGTAGAGGTGGACCATTGCTCGTGTTAGCGCGTCCGCATACCCACGTAGCGAAGGAATGACCTTGAGGACGGCAGCATTGAAAGTACCATAAATCTGAGTCAATGACAACTCTGCCGGATAATCGACCATGATGAGCGGCGCGTGTCGAAGGAAGCGTGCACCTAACGGATGCCGCCCAACGTCGGTGGGTGGATTGCAAGCGCCAACGAACTGTATTCTCTCGAGCGACACCCAGGCCTTGTCCGTTGTCCTCCAGAACCCATTCTGCTCAACGAGCTGTCGCAGGAAGGTAATTGCTCGCTGGGTCCCGTACCGATCTGGTGCAGGAAGATTGATCTCGTCGCAGAAGATGACAAGCCATCGACCAATCTGAGTTGGAGACAGAATAACTCCATTGAGCGTCTTTCTGTACTCGCAATACTGTTCGAATGTCTTGATAAGCAAGTCTGGTGTCGTAGCACTCGAAAAATTAAGACCAGCAACCTCCATGTTTGGAAGCTTCCGCAGAGCACTAAACAGTGTCATCGTCTTGCCAGAACCAGGTGGTCCACAGAGCAACAACGGCTTGTGTTCGGCAAGCCAAGAATAGAGGACTTCCTCGTGGCGAAGGGTATCCACGGTGGGAATGATGACATCTGTTTGTGTTACCGAATGCGTATTGAGTTCAATCGACGGAACTTGAGATTGCCACGACACCCAATTAGCCTGTGGCAGAGCAACATCATAGTCGATTAACGAATCTGCTTCTCCAAGAGTGGGAAGATCAAGATTTGTCAATGCACCTACGAAGTCGCCGAATCTCTTCCGTTCTGCCGTAGGGCAGTCCCCGGTGAATGCCCAAACAACAGCCAACAACAGCTTCTTAGAGATGAAAGCTTCCATCTGGTCGGAATCTAAAGCAAAATCGCTATGTTGGAGATTGTATTCGAGAATAGATCGACAGGCCTTCCCAAGCAAGCCAAAGAGACTGCCAATAGCGCGGATGATCGTGAATTCCATGATGTGTGTATATGATTCCGCTGCTTCTAATGACTTTAGAACGAAATCGTTGCGACGCAGTAGGTGGCCGAGGGTTTCGACCAGAGCCTTTTGTGTTTCAGTAGTCCTCGTGGAAGCTTGTCCAGGCCGCCCAGAATCGTCATCCAGGTCTTCAAAGTTTTTCGATTTCAAAGTTTCCAAGGCGTTCTCTATTATGAGATCTGGGGTAACAGTGTCATCGTTAAACCATACCATACCACAGCGACTCACAGTCGCAAGGGTTGCGTATTTGAGATTTTCCACTTCGAACATGATGCGGACATTGGGTGGTAGGTTCAATCGTTC
>Ga0335075_10012654_pt1 | contig 12745 bp, 10 predicted proteins | sample Lox_Sample_24_FD_206723 | JGI IMG/M metagenome (GOLD analysis project Ga0335075, IMG submission 206723) | Soil microbial communities from Loxahatchee National Wildlife Refuge, Florida, United States - Lox_Sample_2.4 | ecosystem: Environmental > Terrestrial > Soil > Wetlands | place: USA... | reverse complement strand
CTCATCGATCAGGTACCGCGCCGGCCGCCGCACCAGGTTCTCGTCCGCAAGCTGGATCCCGCGTGACAACGGCTCCAACCGCCGCATCTGATCCGCCGGCCACGCCAGCATCGCCTCGCTCTCGGCCGGATCGGTCCAGCCGCCGAACGCCGCGAGGTACAGCGTTCCCTGCACCGAGATCGCCGCGTCGGGCAGCGCCTGCTCACGCCACGCGTACCAGAACACGTGCGACGCGCCCTCGGGAATCGTGTCGTAGAGCTCGGCCACCGCGGGCACGAGCTCGTCCGGGCCGGCGTTCGTCCACATCCCGTCGGCACTCCAGTGAAAGCCCTCGGGCTCGACCGAGTCCGGGCCGTCGTAGAGCTCCACGAACGACCGCGACTGGGCCGGCAGAGCCACCGCGGCGCGCGAGCGCACCGGGCAGCCATCGAGCAGAGCCAACGCTGCCTGAGCCTCCTCATCCGAATCGGACATCACAGAGCACATGACGATCAGCGCGGGCGGGCCCGGAACCACCTCACCGAGCGGGCCGCGCGGGGTGGTCGCCATGATCGCGAATTCGAGCTCGTCCGGGAACGACGGCTCCTCTTCGAGCGCCCAGCGCAGCACCTGGTCACGGACCTCCATCGGGTAGACGTGATGTGTCTCCCAGATCGCGGCCGGTCGCTCGTGACAGCGCAGGTGGAACCGCGTGACGACGCCGAAGTAGCCCGCGCCGGCGCCGCGCGCCGCCCACAGCCACTCCGTGTTCTGATGCTCGTCGGCGTGGATCACCGACCCGTCCGCGGTGACGACGTCGACCGCGACCACCGACATGCAGGCGGGGCCGATCTTGCGCGAGAGCCAGCCCCAGCCACCCTGCAGCAGAAAGCCGCCGAGGCCGACGGTGGGGCAGTGGCCCGAGGGGAAGAACAGGTTGTGCTCGGCGAGCAGGCCATTGAGGTCACGGCCACGCGCGCCCGGGCCGACACGAGCGATCCCGGTCGACGCGTCGAACGCCACATCGTTCATGCGTGAGAGGTCGATGAGCAGCGCCCCGTCGCGCACGCTCGACGCCGTCCAAGAATGACCACCCGACCGTGCCTTGACCTTCAGACCATGATCCGCCGCATACCGCACGGCGTCGACGACGTCCTGCTCGGACTCGGCGAGCACGATCGCCGACGGGTAGCGGTGGGGCTTCAGCCCGTTCCAGACCGCGTCGCGCCGGGCGAGCTCGTACCCGTCGTCATCCCGGGCGAGGAGGTTCTCGGACTCGACAAGGGCCACCGACTCACGCTCCCAGCATCGAATAGCCGCCGTCGCAGATCATGTAGCTGCCGGTGATGTGCGCGGCCTCGTCGGTCGCCAGGTACAGCGCCGTCGGCGCGAGGTCCTCGGGCTCGGGAATGCGCCCTGCGGGAGTGTCGTGCTCCAGCTGCTCGCCGCGACCGGCCTTCCAGTCGGCGCGGCCCAGCACCCGCTCGGTCTTCATGAATCCGGGCGCGAACGTGTTCACGCGCACGTGCGGCGCGAACGCCTTCGCGTAGGACTTGGTGAGGCCGAGCAGCCCGTACTTGCCGGCGGCGTACTGGGGGGCGCGGGGTGAGCCGCGGACGATCACGGTCGAGCCGATGTTGACGATCGTGCCGTGCTCGCGCTCGACCATCCGCGTGCCGAACTCGTGGATCATCAGCATCGTGCCCTTGATGTCGACCGCGAGCGTGTGGTCGATCAGCTCCTCGGTGATGTGCCGCCAGGACTCCTGCTCGGAGGCCATGTCACCGACGTTGTTGATGAGCGCGTCGAGCGAGCCGAGCTCCTCGTCGACGGTGCTCGCCATCCGCTTGATGTCCTCCCAGCTGACGATGTCGCCCTGCACCAGCAGCGCGTCGGCCCCCGCCTCACGCACGCGTTCGGCGGTCTGCTCGGCGCCCGCCTTGGAGCTGCGGTAGTGCACGACGACGGTGCGGGCGCCCTCCTGGGCGGCACGGACGGCGATCTCGGCGCCGAACCCGGTGCCGGCGCCGGTCACCATGACCGTCCGATCGGCGAAGCGTTGGGGAATCTGGGGCATGTCTCTCTCCTTCACAAGAGCTCGGTCTGTCAGACGACCGTGCGGCCGCCGTCGATGTAGATCACCTGGCCGTTGACGAAGCTGGCCTGCCTCGACGCCAGGAACAGCACGGGGCCGACGACTTCGTGCAACTGGCCGAAGCGCCCAGCCGGGATCAGCGTGAGCAGTCGGGCGCGCTCCTCGGGATGCGCGTCGAGATACGCGGTGGTGAGGTTCGTCTCCATGTAGCCAGGCGCGACCGCGTTGACGGTGACCCCGTCGGCGGCGTACTCATGCGCCATCACCTTGGTGAGCTGGTTGATGGCGCCCTTCGTCGCGGCGTAGGGACCATGCTTCTGGTGGCCCATCAGCCCGGCGACCGAGGAGAAGAACACGACCCGCCCGTGGCCTTGGGCGCGCATCGGCTCAAGCGCCGCCTGCGCGGTGAAGAACGCGCTGGTCAGGTTGACCGCGATGAATCGCTCCCAGTCAGCGGGCGAGTACTCGGGGATCGGCCGGCGGTCGTTGATGCCGACGCCGTGGACGAACACGTCAAGGCCGCCGAGAGCCTGCCGCGCGCCCTCGATCGCTCCCGTGGAGCCGGTCGCGCTCGACAGGTCAGCGGCCAGGGTTCGGACGCCCGACATCCCGTCGGCAGACGCGAGCTCCGACAGCCGCTCCTCGCTGACGTCGATCGCGCACACCTGCGCGCCCGCACCCGTGAACCCCTCGACGAGCGCGGCGCCGAGGGTTCCGGCGCCCGCCACGATCACGCGCGCGCCGTCGAGGCCGAGCCAGTCGCTCACGCCTCGGCGCCGATCGGCGAGAGCTCCGGGTGGCCCTCCGCCCAGGAGATGACCGGATTGCGCAGCACGCCGATCCCCTCGATCTCCGCTTCGACGACGTCGCCGGGACGCAGGTACAGCGAGGCCGCGTCCTCGGAGAAGCCCGCGACTCCCGACACCGTCCCGGTCGAGATGATGTCGCCCGGGTTGAACCCCATCGCGGAGTAGTGGGAGATGATCTCCGGCACGGTCACCGACATGTTGCGGGTGTTCGACTCCTGGCGGCTCTCCCCGTTGACCCGCAGCGACATGTTCAGGTCACGCGGGTCGGGAATCTCGTCCGCGGTGACGATCCACGGTCCGATCGGGGAGAACGTGTCGATCGACTTCGACAGGCAGAAGACACCCGACTTCATCTCCTCGCGCTGGATGTCCCGCGCGGTGATGTCGTTGAAGACGATGTAACCGGCGATGTACTCCTCGGCCTCCTCGGGCGAGAAGAACTTGCCGCGCTTGCCGATGATGACCGCGAGCTCCAGCTCGTAGTCCATCTCGTTCGTCATCCCCTCGGGATAGATGATCGGCTCGTCGGGGCCGATGATCGCGTCGAGGTTCTGGAAGAACACGATCCACGGCAGCACCGGATGCGACCAGTTCACCCGCGTGGACTCCTCGTGGTGCTCGCGGAAGTTGCCGGCGGTGTGGAAGAACTTCTTGGGGATGATCGGCGCGCGCAGCGTGACGTCCGCGAGCGCGCTGGTCTCACCGGTCTCGGCGACGTCGCCGCCGCGCTCGAAGTACTCCCGCATTGTCGGGACGTCGTAGGCGACCACACGGTCGCCGTCGACCCGCCCCACCTTGCCGTCGTCGTAGGTGACGAGCTTCATCAGTCTGGCGTCTTTCTCCTGGAATCCTCCGGCCCTCCCGGGCCGCCACCGAGCGCATAGAATACAGAAAGCCAAACTGTATGCAACTCTAACTTTGGGATCGTGTCTGTTGTGGCACGTGACAGCATGGAAGGCACGGCATGAGACGAGGAGATTCAACGACGACATGGGGAGATCGCTGCGGGTCTCCGTTGCAAGGAGGACGGCGATGAGCGACCTGGTGCCGGAGGACGGCAACGGCGTTCCGGCGCGCCAGAGTGCCGAGTACGTGTACCGCCGCGTGCGCGAGGCGATCCTCAACGGCGAGCTGGCGCCGGGGGAGACGATGTCGCAGGTCGCGCTCGCCGACGAGCTCGGGGTCAGTCGCACGCCGCTGCGCGAGGCGCTGCGGATGCTCCAGGGCGAGGGGCTGATCGAGGCGCGCATGAATCGCCGGGTCCGCGTCGCCCCGGTGAGCGCCGACGATCTGGAGGAGCTGTACGCGGTCCGCGTGGCGCTCGAGGCGCAGGCGATGCGACTCTCGGTCCCCCGGATGCGCTCCGAGCACATCGCTCGACTGGAGGGCTCGATCGCCGAGATGGCGCACTACGCCGAGCAGCAGGACATGAGTCGATGGCTGATCCCGCACGCCGATTACCACCGGCAGCTCACCGAGCTCGCCGGCGGGCGCTTCACGGTGCTGCTCTCGCAGTTGTACGACCACTGTGAGCGCTATCGCCGGCTGCACATCGGCGCCGGCCCGAGTGCGTGGGCGATGGCCGACCACCGGACGATTCTCGATGTGGTGAAGACCGGCGACGAGAACCTCGCCGCCGCTCACCTGGCGCAGCATCTGTCGCGCATCGCCTTCGAGGTCGGCGAGATGCTCGAGCCCGGGCGTGACCTGGCGACGCTGCGCCGCGTGCTCTCGGACGCCGGGGCCGTCCCGCCGGTCCCGGTCGACTGACCGCGATCAGCGGTCTGAGCGCGTCCATCGGGGGCTCCGGGCGAGCCTGTGGGCCGCGGCACGGCGCCCCGGCCTCCGCGGCCGGCGAGCACCTTCCGGCAGTCGAAACGAGAGATTAACTTGCATACACTCTGAGGAAGTGCGTATACTCCGGCGAAACGCACACCGGGTGTGCATCTGTCGGTTCATCCACGTGGGGCCGCACGGTCCCGCGACGAGAGAGGGAAGAGAGATGACGTCACAGCTGAGGAGGCGTGGTGCCGTGTTCGGTATCTGCGCCGTGGCCGCGCTCGGGACAGCGGCCTGTGGGAGCTCCTCGAACTCCGGGTCCGGATCCGGCGGGAGCACCACCTCTGGAGGGGGCGCCAGCACGTCAGGCGGTTCGACGGCGACGACCGGCTCGAGCAGCGGCGGCTCCTCGTCATCGGCGCTTGGCACGCCCAAGGCCGCCACGGGCTCCCCGGTCACGTTCGGGATGATCAACATCGAGTCCAATCCCCAGGCGTCCTTCCCGGAGATCCGCGAGGCGGCCCAGGCCGCGGTGAAGTACGTCAACGCGTACGGCGGCGGCCTCGACGGTCATCCGATCAAGCTCGACGTCTGCATCACCGACAGCTCACCGGCGACCTCCACGCAGTGCGCCAACAAGCTGATCGCCGCCCACCCGACGGCCATCCTCGGCGCCGGTGACCTCGCCGCGGCGAACACGCTTCCGCTCTATCAGAAGGCCGGCCTGGCCTACATCGGCGGCGTCGACTTCACCCCCGCGGAGTCCACGGCGAAGAACGCCGTCATCTTCAACGACGTCGCCCAGAGCGGCAACTCGGACATCGCCGTGTATGCGGTGAAGAGCCTGCATGCGAAGAACGCGTCGGTGATCGATCTCGACAACACCCAGGGCAACAGCCAGGCCAACGCATTCGAGATCCCCGCGGTGAAGAAGTCGGGCGGGAGCGCGAAGCTGTTCTCGATTCCGCCGAACGCGTCGAGCGCCTCGTCCACGCTGGCGAGCGCGATCGCGAATCATCCCGACGCCTTCCTGCTCGAGGATCCCTCGCAGTGCGTGTCGATCCTGACCGGGCTGAAGAGCCTCGGGAACACCAAGCCGGTGCTGTCGATCGACCCCTGCTCCGCTCCTCCGGTGATCAAGGCCGCCGCCGGCGCCGCCAACGGGATGTACTGGTTCGAGCCCTTCCAGGACCTGTTCGCGGCCAAGCAGACTCCGGACACGAAGCTCGCGAAGGCGATCCTCGCGAAGTACGCGCCCGCGAACATCGTGATCGACTCGCCGGCGCTCGCCGGGCTCTCGACGGTGATGAACGTGTGGAACACATTCAAGAGCACGCCGACCAGCAAGCTGAAGACCGCGTACATCCTGAAGACGCTGCGGACCGGGACCCACAAGGCGTTCCTGTCGACCTCCTGGAACTGCTCGGCGCACCCGATCAAGAAGGAGCCGGCGATCTGCAACGCCGATCAGTACCTGTACCAGATCAAGAATGGGACGCCGACTCTGTTGCAGAGCGGGTACACCGCAGGTGCGAACATCGCCGGCTACTAGTAGGCCGTCACCGCTCGGACGCTGACCCTCAGTCATGTCCTCGTACATCCTGTTCCTGCTGCTGGGCCTCGGCTCGGGCGCCGTCTACGCGGTGCTCGGGCTGGGCCTGGTGCTCAAGTACCGCAGCGCGGGAGTCGTCGACTTCGGTCACGGCGCGGTCGCGATGTTCTGCGCGTACGTGTACATCGAGCTGCGCTCGAGCGGCGAATTGCAGTTCCCGTGGATCATCATTCCCCACCAGGTGCGGATCGCCTCGGCGGGCGGGCTGGGGACGGTTCCCTGCATCCTGATCACGCTCGTCTACTCGGCGGTGCTGGGGCTGTTGTTCTACATGGCGGTCTACCGGCCGCTGCGCACCGCGCCCGCGCTGGCAAGGGTGGGCGCCTCGATCGGCGTGCTGCTCGCGCTGCAGACGATCGCGCTGCTCAACTACTCGACGTTTGCGGTGAGCTCGCCGCCGATCCTGCCCGACACGACGTTCCACTTCGCCGGGCTGTTCGTCCCCTCCGCGCAGCTGTATCTGGCCGGGCTCACGGTGGTGCTCGGGCTGGTGCTGGCGGCGGTGTACCGGTTCACCAGGTTCGGCGTGGTCACCCGGGCGGCGGTGGAGAACGAGCGCGGCGCGGCGCTGCTCGGTCACTCCGCGAGCCGGATCGCGGCCTACAACTGGGTGCTGGCCACGGTGCTGGCGGCGGCCGCGGGCATCCTGATCCTGCCGATCACGACGCTGAACCCGGGCACGTACACGCTGTTCATCGTGCCCGCGCTCGGCGCCGCCCTGCTGGGGCGCTTCTCCTCCTTCGGCGCGGTCGTCTTCGGCGGGCTGGCGATCGGTGCGATCCAGTCCGAGACGGTGAAGCTGCAGACGGTCTGGACCTGGCTGCCGCAGACCGGCCTGCAGGACGGGCTGCCGTTCATCATCATCATGCTGACGATCATCGTGCTCGCCCGGCGGCTGTCCGCGCGCGGCGCGATCACCGATGTGCACAACCCGATGGTGGGCCGCCCGTCCCGCCCGGCGGCGAGCGCGGGCGGCGCCGTCGTCGTCGGGATCATCGCGCTTCTGGTGCTGAGCGCGCAGTACCGCGCGGCCGTCGACTCCTCGCTGATCACCGCCTGCATCTGCTTCTCGGTGGTGATCATCACCGGATACACCGGCCAGATCTCCCTGGCGCAGAACGGCATGGCGGGGGTGAGCGCGTTCATGCTCACCCACATCGCGGCCGGCCTCGGAATCGGCTTCCCGTTCGGGCTGATTCTCGCCGCGCTGTGCGCGGTGGTGCTCGGCGTCGCGGTCGGCCTTCCAGCGGTTCGTGTGCGGGGCGTCAATCTCGCGGTGGCGACGCTCGCGGTCGCGACCGCGCTCGATGCGCTGCTGTTCAACAACACGAGCTTCTCGGGCGGCTATACCGGGCGCAACGTCAAGGCGCCGCATCTGCTCGGCCTGAACCTCGGACCGGTGGGAACGGGTCAGGACACGCAGCGCCTGGCGTTCGGGATCATGGTGGTGCTGATCGTCGCGGCGATCGGGTTGTTCGTCGCACGGCTGCGGCTCGGCCGGCTGGGCCGGACATTCTTGGCGGTGCGCTCCAACGAGCGCGCGGCGGCCTCGGTCGGAATCGACGTGGCGCGGACGAAGCTGTTCGCGTTCGGGATCGCGGCGTTCATCGCCGGGATCGGCGGGGGCCTGTTGGCCTATCAGCAGCAGAACGTCAACGCGGCGACGTTCACCACCTGGACATCGCTGACGATCCTCGCGATCACCTACGTCGGCGGGGTGGGGCGGATCACCGGCGCGCTCGCCGCGGGCGCGCTGCTCGCGTCAAACGGCCTGGTGCCAACGCTGCTCAACAACCTGTTCAACTTCGGCCAGTATCAGAACCTGATCGCGGGAGTGCTGCTCACCATCACGGCGGTCGCCAACCCGGACGGCATGACCAAGGAGATGGGCGCGGGCTTCACCAAGCTCCGACGCGCGGCGATGCGAAGAGCCGGGATCGGAGGCGGCGGCGATGGTGGCGCGAGCCCCGCCGCGCCGTCCGCCCCTGAGCCGTCCGCGCCGTCGCCGGCGGCGGCCGGCAGACCGAAGGTGGCGGGACGGTGAGCGCCTCCGCCCCCGCAGCGGCGCCGCGCCCGGTCGGGATCGAGGACGTCGTCCTCGACGTCCAGAACCTCACGGTCAAATACGGCAACGTCGTCGCGCTGGGCGACATCAGCTTCTCGATCCCACGCGGATCGGTCACCGGGCTGATCGGCCCCAACGGTGCCGGGAAGACGACGCTGATCGATGCGCTCACCAACTACACGCGCGCCAGCTCGGGCTCGGTCACCTTCGAGGGCGAGTCGACTCACTCGGTCCGCGCCCATCGCCTGGCGCGCCGCGGGCTGATCCGCACCTTCCAGTCGGTCGAGCTGTTCAACGATCTCACGGTCGAGGAGAACCTGGCGGTCGCGGCACAGCCGCCGAGCCTGCTCGCCGCGCTCGGCAGCGTGTTCGCCGGCCGAGCCGAGACGCGTCATGAGGATGTCGAGTGGGCGCTGTCGGTGACCGAGCTGCAGGACGTCGCCGATCGCTACCCGACGGAGCTCTCGCACGGGCAGCGCAAGCTGGTCGGTGTCGGCCGCTCCCTGGCGCGACGGCCGTCGCTGCTGCTGCTCGACGAGCCCGCCGCGGGCCTGGACACGGCCGAGACGCTCGCGCTCGGCCAGCGGCTGCGCACGCTGCCCGACCACGGGGTGACCGTGCTGTTGATCGACCACGACATGGGGCTGGTGCTCGGGACCTGCGATCACGTGATGGTGCTGGACTTCGGCAACCTGATCGCCTCCGGCACCCCGGCCGAGATCCGCGCCGACGCGCGCGTGGTCGAGGCCTACCTGGGAAGCTCCCAGCAGACAGAGGGTGAAGCCGGAGATGAGTGAGCTTCTCGAAGTCGACACGCTGCACGCCGGTTACCTCGGCATTCCGGCGGTCCGTGACCTGTCGCTGAAGGTCGGTGCCGGTGAGGTGGTCGCGCTGCTCGGTCCCAACGGCGCGGGGAAGACCACGACGCTGTCGACGATCGCCGGGCTGCTTCAGCCGATCTCCGGCCAGGTTCGCTTCAAGGGCGATGAGATCCACGGCCGTCCTGCGTACAGGGTCGCGCGCCTGGGCCTGTCGCTGGTGCCGGAGGACCGCGCACTGTTCTACGGGCTGACCGTCCGGGAGAACCTGCGGCTGGGCCGCGGCCGCGACGCCGGGCTCGGCCAGGGCGAGCTGCTCGAGATGCTTCCCGAGCTGGAGAAATGCCTCGGCCGCAAGGCCGGCGTCCTCTCCGGAGGTGAGCAGCAGATGCTCGCCGTCGGCCGGGCGCTGATCGGCCGTCCGCGGCTGCTGCTCGTCGACGAGATGAGCCTCGGCCTGGCGCCGGTGATCGTCGAGCGCCTGCTGCCGATCCTGCGGCGCATCGCGGACGAGCTCGGAACCGGAGTGTTGTTCGTCGAGCAGCACATCGCGATGGCGCTCGAGATCGCCGATCGCGCGTATGTGCTCAATCACGGCGACCTTGTTCTCTCCGGAACCGCCGAGGAGCTTCGGGGCAGGCGTGATCTCGTCGAGGCCTCGTATCTCGGCGAGGCCAAGATCGAGGACATCGAGCCCGCCCACCCATGACGGCGACCGAGCCGACGGATGCGGCCCCAGCGCTCGCCGGCGGCGACCGCGTGCTCACCGCCTCCGAGGCGATCGTCGCGGGTCTCGTCGCCGCCGGGGTGAGCGACCTGTTCGGGATCGCGGGCGGCAAGTTCGCGCCGCTGCTTGCCGCCGTCGACCGCGAGCCGCGGCTGCGCTTCACCGGAGTCCGCCACGAGGCCGCCGCGGCGTTCATGGCCACCGCGGTCGCCCACCGCACCGGGCGGCTCGCCGCGTGCGTCGCCGAGATGGGGCCGGGGGCGCTCAACCTGGCAAGCGGGCTGGACACCGCCTACACGAACCACCTGCCCGTGATCGCGATCACCGTCGGCACGCCGGCGCGGCTGAGCGGTCCCGCCCACGGTCAGCTGATGGAGCTCGACGCGCCGTCCGTGTTCGGGGCGCTGACCCGGTGGAGGGCCACGCTTGCCGATCCGCGGCGGACAGGTGAGCTGCTCGCCCGCGCGGTGGCCGAGGCGCTCGGCTCAGGACGCGGCCCCGTCCACCTGGAGGTCGGCTACGACGTGCTCGCCTCGGAAGCGGCGGCCGGCTCGGCCGGCGAGATCGCTCGCTGGACCGCCGGCGCCGCGCAGATCGATCGCCCCCAGCCCGACCCCGGGGCGCTCGCCCGCGCGGCCGAGCTGTTGTGCGAGGCGCGGCGGCCGCTGCTCCTGGCGGGCGGTGGCGTGGTGGCCGCCGAGGGCGGCCCGCAGCTGCGCGCGCTTGCGGCGCTGCTCGACGCCCCGGTGATCGTCACCCAGATGGGCATCGGCCTGCTCGCCGACGACGACCCGGCGCTGGTCGGGCAGGGCGGGGTGGTGTTCGGCGACCAGGTGCTCCGCGCGCTGCGCGAGGCGGATGTGGTGCTCGCCGCCGGCTGCCGCTTCTCCTCGTGGCTGTGGGATGGTGCGCACCCCGCGGGTGCCGAGAACCCGGCGCAGCGTCTGATCCATCTCGACATCGAGCGTTCCGAGATCGGGCGGCTGCGCCCCGCCGAGGTCGCGCTGGTCGGCGACGCGCGCGCCGGTCTGGGTGCGCTGCGCTGCGCGCTCGGCGAGGGCGGTGCCGCGGATCCCGCCTGGCGGGCCGGTCTTGCCGAGGAGCGCGCCGTCTACCTGGAGCGGGTGGCAGAGCTCGGCCGCGACGGTTCCTCCGCGGCGCGGCCCGGAGCCGACCGCGAGCCGATGCACCCCGCCCAGCTCGCCCGCGCGCTCGGCGACGCGATCCCCGACGACGCACTCGTCGTCTACGACGGAGCCCACACGAGCTTCTGGTCCAACGACCTCACCCCGGTGAGCGGACCGCGGACGCGCTTTCACGATCCGGGCTCGGGTCACCTCGGCTTCGGCGTCCCGTACGCCCACGCGCTCGCGCTGCTCGAGCCGGGGCGGCCAGTGATCGACATCACCGGCGACGGCGCGTTCGGCTTCTCGGTCGCCGAGCTCGACACCGCGGTCCGGCTCGGCCTGCGCGTCGTGCACGTCATCCACGACAACCAGGCGTGGGGCGTGATCGGCTTCTCGCAACGCCGCCTCGGCTTCTCGCTCGGCACCGATCTGGCGGGCACCGACTACGCGGCGATCGCCCGCGGCTTCGGCGCCCATGGCGAGCGGGTCGATACGGTCGACCAGGTTGCGCCCGCCCTCGCCCGTGCGCTCGCCGCCGACGGGCCGTCGGTGATCGACGCGCGCGTCTCGTTCGTCCCCCACCCGGGTCTGCCGCGCTTCGGGGCGATGGGCCGCTTCCCGCAGGACTGACGCTGTGGTCGTTTCGACGGAACCCTTCAATAGAAGTGACCACACCGCCCTCGCCACCGGCCCGAAGGACTGAGGCTGTGGTCACTTCCATCGAACCCTCCAATGAAACTGACCACACCGCGCACACCGCGATGGTCACCGGCGCGGCAGACCCGACGGGCATCGGCGCCGCCTGCGCCCGGGCGCTGGCACAACGCGGCTGCCGCGTCGGCCTACTCGACCGCCGGCCCTGTGACGAGGTCGTCGCCGGGCTCCGTGAAGCCGGCGCCCCCGCCGCTGCCTCCGCCACGGTCGACCTCGCCGACGCCGCCACGATCTCCCCGGCCGTTGACCAGCTCGAGCACGAACTCGGCGGCGACGCGACGGCGATCCTCGTCAACTGCGCCGCCGATCTCACGCAGGCGCGCCTGGAGGACCTCGACCCGCAAATCCTCACCCGCGTCCTCTCCGTCAATGTCGTCGCGGCTGCGATGCTCGCCCGCCGCGTCGCGCCCGGCATGGCCCGCCGCCACTTCGGGCGCATCGTCAACATCGCCTCGGACACCTTCGATCGCCCTCCCGCTCCGGCGATGACCGCCTACATCACGTCCAAGGGTGGGCTGATCGGCCTCACCCGCAGCCTGGCGGTCGAGCTCGGCCCCCAAGGGATCACCGTCAACGCGATCTCACCCGGCCTCACCGAGACCGCCGGCGCCCGCGCCGGCCAACCCACAGAGCATTTCGACCGCGTGCGCGACACACAGGCGATCAAGCGCACCCTCCAGCCCGCCGACTACGCCGGGGTCCTCGGCCTGCTTGTCTCCGAGCAGGGCGGCGCGATCACCGGCCAGACGATCCGGGTCGACGGCGGCGTGGTGATGGTGTGAGCACGGGTGTGAGCACGCACGGCCGGCTCAAAGACAAGGTCGCCTTCATCAGCGGGACCGCCGGCGGCATGGGCCGCGCGGCCGCTCAGGTGTTCGCCGCCGAGGGCGCGACGGTGTTCGGCTGTGACGTCGACCCCGACGGCCAGCACGAGACCGAGCGGCTCGTCCGCAACGCCGGCGGCGAGATCGACTCACTGACTCCCGTCGATCTCTCCACCGCGGAGGGTGCGGCGGCGTG
>Ga0335075_10012653_pt1 | contig 12745 bp, 12 predicted proteins | sample Lox_Sample_24_FD_206723 | JGI IMG/M metagenome (GOLD analysis project Ga0335075, IMG submission 206723) | Soil microbial communities from Loxahatchee National Wildlife Refuge, Florida, United States - Lox_Sample_2.4 | ecosystem: Environmental > Terrestrial > Soil > Wetlands | place: USA... | reverse complement strand
AAGATCGTAAAAAGGCACGGTTTCGGGAAAAGCCATGCGCTCTTCGACGAATTCCGGCCTGAGCGTCGATTCGATCTCGAATTCGGCGAGTTTTTCGCTTCCGGTGCCCTGGCGGTAACGAGTTACCCCGTCAAGCACCCATTTGCCTGGCTTCAGTTCGGCGCGTTCAGCGTCGATTCGGTCGACGATGCTGCCATTGTCGTCGATCGTCAGAAATGTCGCGCCACTGAGCAGGAGGCCGTTCCTGGCGCTCTGGCCGGCTCCGATGATCATCGCCCCGTCGTCCAGCCGCTGGCGCAGCCACGGTGTCTGCTCGCGGCCAAAACGCGTCGGCCCCTTGCCGCCAAATGCCGTTTCCAGTTCCTGCGCGTGCGACAGCGCACGCGCGGCAAGCGGATTGAAGGCAAAGGTGATGAACAGCCCGATGACCAGGCTGGCGAGGCAGATCGGAAACAGGAACTGCCAGGCGGAAACGCCTGCGGAGCGCGCGATCACCAGTTCGTAACGCCTGTTCAGGGACATCAGCGAGGCGATCGCGGCGAAAAGGATGATGAACGGAACCGCGGTCTGCATGATGATCGGCACGCGGAGCGCCGAAATGAGCAGTGCTGCCGATACGGTGAACTCCGGCAGTGACGACCGCCCGCGTGAAAACTCGGTGAAGTCGACGAGATAAGCGATCAGGCAGATGCCGATGAAGAACTGCAGGAAGGTCGCAAGGTAGCGCCTGAAGAAGTAGACGGAGAGCGTTCTTCCGATCATCGTTGCTGCCCCGCGCTGGAGGGCGTGGTCGGTGAGATTCTCTCCATGAGGCGCACGAGCAGACCGCTGATCGTATCGGTGAGCCGACCCGAGATGCGGAACGATTTCTTTGTCAGCATCAGCGCTGCGACAACCAGGATTGTTCCGACCGGCACGGCGAAAGACAAGCCCGCGTGAAAAGCCGATGTCCCGGAATTGTTCATGAAATAGAAGCCAAGGCCACGCAGTGCGATCGCCAGTGCCGCGCCCGCGGTCAGGCCCCAGATGCGCTCCTCGCGGTTCGAGCTCGCACGTGCGCCAAATAGAACCGCGATCATTCCAAAGGCGATCGGGTAGAGCCAATCCGAGAAACGCCGGTTCAACTCGGCGCGAACTTCTTCCGGCTTGAATTTCTTGAAGTGATCATCGTTCTGATCGCCATAGAGCAGATCGTAGGTGTCCTGCTCGGTCGGGTCATAGGACGGTCCGCTCGCGGCCGAGGTGAACTGCGAAAGATCGACCACGTAGGACTGGAAACGGATGATCGACAGATCGCCCGTCTTGATCGTCTTGCGATGAACCTCGCCGTCTTCGAGCGCAAGGATGTCGGTGCCGTCGAGCTGGCGGATGGAGCCGCGCTTTGCGTAGTAGATGAGGTCTGTTCGCCTGTCGCGGGAATCGGCGATGAAGACGCCGGCGAAGTCGCCCGAGGGAAGCTGCTCGGACACCTGCAGATAGAGGCCGCGCGAGATGCGCTGGAAATTTCCCGACTGCACCGCGACGCTGATCAGGTCCGCGCTCGCCTTGGCGATGATGTCGCGCTTGTGACGGTCCGCCCAGGGCTCGACAAAAAGGCTAATCAGCAGCGCAGCGACCGCAAGCATTATGGCGAGGATCATGACCGGCCGCGCCGTCAGCGTCGGCGAGCCGCCGGACGCTTCGATGACGGCGAGTTCCGAATCCGTGTTCATCGTGTTCAGCGTCTGCGACGCGCCGATGAAAAGCGCGAAGGGCAGCACGATGTTGATCATTGAGGGAACGAGCGTGGCGGCGAGCGTGAAGAAGGTGCCGATCGCCTGGCCGGATGTCGTCAGCACGTTCACATAGATCAGCACCTGGGTGATGAGCACCATCACCGTCGTCGACACCAACGCGAGCATCGACAGCGAGAACGTTCGCTTGAAGATGTAGCGCTCGATCAGGCGCATCGTGCTTTCATTCGATTCGTCACCGGAAACCTTGCTTTCAGGCCGCCGCGGCGACGCGGGCCGATCATATCCGCCCCAATACGCGCATGGAACGCCGGAATGGCTAAATTTTGCGAAATAGACAGGGTAAACGCAACGTTAGCGCGGCGATTTGCCACCGGATTATGCCGAGAGTCCAAGGACTTGCCGGAACAAGTTTCAATTTTAACTGTTTCTCGCAATGCGGTTGGGCTTATTCATTCATCGCGCCAATGAATGGGTGGTGTGTCCGAAAAACCACTGCGCCCCTTGCGTGGACCAGGGAAAATCAAAATGATCGGCGGTTAACCCCTAGGAATCAGCAGAATTTCCGGAGCCTTCATGTCCAGCCTCGACATCAGTTTTTCGCGCACCCTGAAGCCGGGGGATGGGCTCACTGTCCTGCTGGCGGGGGCGGGCGGAAAGCTGAGCGATGCAGCCAAAACGGTCGATCGCGGCAAGACGCTCGCGAAAGCATTCAAGGTCGCGGGCTTTACGGGCAAATCTCTGTCGAGCGTCGATCTGCTGGCGCCGGCCGGCTCACCCGCCGACCGCATTCTCGTCGTGGGGATCGGTGATGGTATTTCGGGATATGACCTCCTGCGGCTTGGCGGCGCCGTGCAGGCGCAGTTCCGCAAATCATCGAAGGTGACGCTATATCTCGATGCACCGGACGTGAAATTCACCGCGGCGGACGCCGCGTCGGTGGCACTCGGCATGATGCTGAGAGCGTACAGGTTCACCAAGTACAAGACGAAGAAGGACGACAGCGACACCGAGGAGCCGGCCAAGACCAAGGTGACGATCGTCACGGAAGCGGCCGCTGCCGCGACCAAGGCGCTCGCCGATGCGCAGGCGGTTGCCGGTGGCGTGGCGCTGGCGCGCGATCTCGTCAACGAGCCGGCGAATGCGCTTGGCCCGGTCGAATTCGCCGCGCAGGCGAAGAACCTGCAGAGCCTCGGGGTCAAGGTCGAGATCCTGAACGAAAAGGACATGCGCAAGCTCGGCATGGGCGCGCTGCTTGGTGTGGCGCAAGGCTCGCCGCGGCCGCCGCGGCTGGTCGTCATGCAGTGGAACGGGGGCAAGGCGAAGGACAAGCCAATCGCCTTCGTCGGCAAGGGCGTGACCTTCGATACCGGCGGCAATTCGATGAAGCCGGCGTCGGGCATGGAGGACATGAAAGGCGACATGGGTGGCGCGGCCGCCGTCGTTGGCCTCATGCACGTGCTCGCCGCACGCAAGGCGAAGGCCAATGTCGTCGGCATCATCGGTTGCGTCGAGAACAGCGTTGACGGTTTGGCGCAGCGGCCCGGTGACATCGTGACGTCGATGTCGGGGCAGACGATCGAGGTGCTGAACACCGACGCCGAGGGCCGCCTCGTTCTCGCCGACGCGCTCTGGTACTGCAACCAGCGCTTCCAGCCGCAGTTCATGGTCAATCTGGCGACGCTGACCGGCGCGATCATGGTGGCGCTCGGCCAGTATCATGCCGGGCTTTTCTCCAACAATGACGAGCTTGCCGAGCGGCTCACCACAGCCGGACTGACGACGCAGGAGAAACTGTGGCGCATGCCGCTCGGCGCCGAATACGACAAGCTGATCGATTCCAAGAATGCCGACATGAAGAACATTGGCGGCCGTTACGGCGGCTCGATCACCGCAGCGCAATTCCTGCAGCGTTTCGTCAAGGACGCGCCCTGGGCGCATCTCGACGTCGCCGGAACCGCGATGGGCTCGCCGGCCAACGAGATCAACCAATCGTGGGGCTCCGGCTTCGGGGTCAGGCTGCTCGACCGGCTGGTGCGAGACCACTACGAGGCGTAAACCGGCAGCATGGCCGAAGTCCTGTTCTATCACCTGACCGAGTCGACGCTGGAAGATGCGCTTCCCGGCCTGCTCGAACGCAGCGTCGAGCGTGGCTGGAAGGCCGTCGTGCAGTCCGGCACCGAGGAGCGCCGCGATGCGCTCGATGCACATCTGTGGACCTTCCGCGAGGATTCGTTTCTCGCGCATGGCCGCGAGGGTGAGCCGTTCGCAGCGGATCAGCCCGTGCTTCTGACGACCGGCATGGATAATGCGAACGGCGCCGACATCCGCTTTCTGGTCGATGGTGCCGTGCCGCCGGATCTTTCGCCCTACAAGCGGGCGGTGTTCCTGTTTGATGGGCACGACCAGTCGCAGGTCGAGGCGGCGCGCGGCCACTGGACGGTAATGAAATCAGGTGGCCACGAGGTCACCTACTGGCAGCAGACGGCGGGCCGCTGGGAACGCAAGGCTTAGGGCAACATATCGATGCGGTGGATCCTCCGACTTTTCGCGGTGCTGATGATGCTTGGCGGGCTCGGCGCGGGCTTCGTCTATCCGCGACTGGCAGACAATACGACGCGCGAACTCGGCCGCTGGATCGTCTATGAACAATCGACCGGATTTGCGCCGGTCACCACCGAGCTACCGGCGCTCAACCAGCCGATCCGTGCGTTGCTTGAAATCAGGCTGAGCGCGCCGCTCGTGGTAGCGAGCGGCGGCGCGCTGATCACGGTGACCGGCGCGATCGAAGGGCAGACCGTGCTCGCCGCGGCCGTGAATGTCGACCAGATCCAGACACGGCTCGTCGATCCGCAATCGGGCCAGCTCGACGCAACGGTCGATCTCGGCGAGGTCAGCAATCCCAAGTCTGGCACATACACCTTTACCGCCGGTCCGGGCGACGCCGAGACGGACCGGCTCATGCGCGCCGCGCTTGTGATCGTCGAGGGCGGCATGCCGGTCGAGCCGAATGTTCAGCCGATCGGCCTTGTCGTGCTGGCGCTCGGCTTCGTCCTGCTCGTCGTGTCATTCCGACGCTCTGCCGCCAATCCGAACTCGCAGCCACCGGCGCCGAAATGGGGCAGGGGCGGGCGCTAGGCACATCTCTCCGTTGCCACGCTCCGGTTTTGCCGGCCTGGCCATTGTCAAAGAACACACCTCGGTACTCTGAGGGGGGAAGACGGGCGGCCGCCTGGTCGCTCATCTAGTTTTGGTAACGTGCAACCTCGCGGCCGCCCGCCCGGCGTTTCCTGTTTCCGCCTTGGCCCGCTGTTCCCGCCAGTCTCCCGGCGGGTGTGTGTGCCGTTCGGCACGCAGGGGTCGTAGTGCCCCCAAGGGGACCCTTGGCGAAACCTCTCCGGTCCCGCGGCTACGTTGGCCGCGAGGCGGAAGCGCCGGTTCCTCCCCACGCAATCACCGTCATGACCGGTGTTCCCATGGGAGGAACTGGCCGCAATTATCGCCCCGGGCGGCACCCCCGTGGACAGATTCAGAAAAAAGACTGCTGACAGTTCCTGACAGGCCTGCGGATCGGGAACGAATGGCGGCGCGGAGGATTGTGGGAACAAGCAACCCACAGGAGCATCCAATGGCCCGCGAAGAGAACACCGGCAAATCGAAGAAGGAACTCGAAGCGCGGGCATGGGAACTCGCCGAAGACATCCGCATCTGCATGTTCATCACCTGGGACGGCGAGAGGCAGTCGGCGCGTCCGATCGACGCCACTGTCGACCACGATGAGGGCGCGATCTATTTCCTCACGGATGTCAGCGCCGCCAAGGTCGATCAGGTCGAGCACTATCCCGAGGCGACACTCGCGTTCTCGGACACCAGCTCGTTCAAGTTCGTCACCTTCCGCGGCACTGCCGACGTCAGCAACGACCGAGCAAAGATCAAGGAGATCTGGACGGCGACGTCGAAGGCATGGTGGGAGTCGGAAGACGATCCGGCGATCCGTCTCGTCACCTTCGTGCCGGACGAAGCCGAGCTCTGGGACAGTCCGGGCAAGATCATTTCCGGCATCCTCATGCTGACAGCCGCGGTGACGGGCGCCAAGCCGAAGACCGGCGATCATGCAAAGCTCAATGTGAACTGATCATTTCGTCAGGGCGCAGTGTCAGCACGGACACGCCGGAAGCCGTGACGGCGACGGTGTGCTCGAACTGTGCCGAGAGCGATCCGTCCCGCGTGACGACGGTCCAGCCGTCCGCCTCGGTCCTCACGCTCCGCCGGCCGCGATTGAGCATCGGCTCGATCGTGAACACCATGCCCTCGCGCAGCGTGAGACCGGTTCCCGGTTTGCCGAAGTGCAGGACCTGCGGTTCCTCGTGCATCTCCCGGCCGATGCCGTGGCCGCAAAACTCGCGCACGACGGAATAGCCGTTGCGCTTGGCATGCCGTTCGATCGCCCAGCCAATGTCTCCGAGCCGCGCGCCGGGGCGTACCGCCTGGATGCCTTTCCACATCGCTTCGTGGGTGGTCTGCACGAGCTTCTTCGCGGCAGGATTCACCTCGCCGACAAGATAGGTCTTGCTGGAATCCGCGATGTAGCCGTTCTTCTCGAGCGTGATGTCGAAATTGACGATGTCGCCGTCGCGAAGCACATCCGCGTGTGACGGGATGCCGTGGCAGACCACATCGTTGATGGAGGAATTCAGCACAAAACCATAGCCATACTGGCCTTTGCTCGCAGGCCGGGCCTGGAGGTCGTGAACGATGAAACGCTCGACGATTTCGTTGATCTGCAGTGTCGATTTGCCGGCGAGCGGGGTCCGGTCCAGCAGGTCGAAGACGGACGCCAGCAGCCGCCCGGACTCAGCCAGCAATGCGAGCTCCTGCGGCTGCTTCGTCATGGTCAGTTCACGGCAGGCTGTTGAGCCGAAACGCCCGCGGAGCTCAGCTCGCGCTCGATGATCTCGCCGTAGCTCAGCGTCGGATTGGTCTCGCAAAGCATGCCGACCTTGATCCAGTAGGCGGCCTGCGCGTTGATCGAGCGAAACGACACTTTGCTCGCCTTGCGCAGCTGCTCGTGCAGATCGTCGTCAATGTTCACAATGCCCATTTCCGGCTCCATATACGATTCGTATATGGAGCATATATGCGGAGCGGGCGGGAAAGCCAAGGGCAGGGCGAGCCGCCCTCAAATCACGAGAAAATCGGCAACACCCATAAGCGGCTTATTGGAGACAACGGCGAACTGCACCATCGCGGTCGAACCGGTGCCATCGGCGTCATAATAGAGCGCGCCTTTTGAACGGTCGTAGATGATCCGGTCCTGAGCGTCGGCCGCCGCCCTCCCGACATGGAACGCATCGGCCAACATCCTCACCGGATTTGCGGCGGTACCGGAGCCGATCCCCTTGAAGATGGCGTTGTCGAGATGCACCGAATCCTCGGTGGCAAAATCCCGGATCACGTCGACATTGGCGCCGCCGAGCTTGCTCATGACGCCGAGCCTGGTGTCGAACACGAACGCATCCTTGCCGGCACTGCCGAAAAGCGTGTCACGGCCGCGGCCGCCATTGAGGATGTCGTTGCCGATGCCGCCGATCAGCACATCATACGCGTCGCTGCCGGTGATCTTGTCGTCGCCGGCGAGGCCGTTCAGCCTGTCGTCACCCTGCGTGCCGCGCATGACGTCGGCCTGCGCGGTGCCGTTGGCCGTCTTGCCGGGCAGAATCCGCTCGCTATCGATCACCTGGAAATCGATGCCGCGCACGCTGCCGAGCACCCGCAATGCGTCATTGTCCCACCCGCTGTGCGGCGAGCCGGAAATGTACCAATCGCTGCCATTGTCGGCGAGGATCATCCCGTACTTCTTCAGCGTGTTGAGGATGACCTTCACTTCGATCGGCGCGTTGGCAGGGATCTTGTAGCTCGCCTTCAGCCGGACATGCATGCCGAAGGGCGCTGCGCCATCGATCGAATCGGCGTGGTGGCTGGCCATGCCGACAAACGACATCGCCGTGTTGGCTTGGCTGAGCGTGAAGCGCAGTGCGTGGCCGAGCGTGGCATTGGCGCCATCCTTCTCGATGGCGTTCTGCATTTCGTCGTAGCGCGCGAGTCCCGGAAAAATCGGCAGGCCGGCCGCGTCGGCCGACGTCCAGCCCATCGGGCGCTGATGATCGCCGTCCTGCATGTCGAAGACCGAGCCTTGCCCCACCCAGCCGCTTCCTTGCCGATTGGCCTGGTAGATCTCGTAGAGATTGCCAAGGCCGTTCGGCGCATCTGGATCGCGCTGCACGACGATGACATGGCGGTCGCCACCGCCTTCGAACGGCGCATTCGCCGGAATGGGGTACGGGCCTCGATCGCCCTCCGACGGCCAGAGCGTGTTGGTGAAGCGCACCATGGGCTGGGATTCACTGACGACGACGTAAGGAATGCCGATCGGCTTGCCGTTCCACAGCCCCGATCCGAAATCGGCGTGCAGCCCTGTGCCCGGCGAGATCGCGGCGATGATCTTCGCGGAGTTAGGCGCGAGCGGCGCCTTGTCGATCCGGATGTTCCATTCGCTGTGCGTCGAGAACGGGATGTTGCCATTCAGGTCGGCGTTTATGCCGAGGCGCGGCAGTGCCATTGTTGCTCCCTCAAGCAAGCTTCAGTCCGGAGACACGCAGCTTGCTCGCGCAGCGTCAAGTATCGCGGCCGCAGACGGTTAAGGTTTTTTAGCGGCCAGTTCTGAAATTGGATGTGCTGCAGGCACAAATCGTGATTGAGCGCGGAGCTCCCCACGTTACCCGATGTCGCGCAGCAGCCCGGGTAACTCGGCGAGTGTCCCGATCTCGCGAAAGCGCGGGTTTGTCGTCGGTGGATCGACCTTTTCGACGACCCAGGTGAGTTCGTGCGGGACGAAAATTCCCCAGGCGCCGGCCTCGATCGACGGCACCACATCCGACTTCAGCGAGTTGCCGACCATCATCGCTTTGTCCGCGCCGTCGCCGTGGCGCGTGAAGATGCGCGTGTAAGTCGCGGCCGACTTGTCGGACACGATTTCGATGGCATTGAACAATTCGCCGAGACCGGACGCGGCAAGCTTGCGCTCCTGATCGAACAGATCGCCCTTGGTGATCATCACGAGGCGATAGTCCGGCGCGAGTTGCTCCAGTGTCTCGCGAACGTCCGGCAAGGTCTCGACCGGATGCGCCAGCATCTCGCGGCCGGCGGCGACGATCTCGCCGATGACGGACGAGGGGACGCGCCCTTCCGTGACTTCGAGTGCGGTCTCGACCATCGACAGGGTAAAACCCTTGATGCCGAAACCGTAGGTCGCGAGGTTCTTCTTCTCGGCTTCCAGCAGGCGCTCGAGCAGATGATCGCTTTCCGCATAATCCGCGAGCAGTGCGGCGAAACGCTTTTCGGTGAGGCGGAAGAACTGCTCGTTCTGCCAGAGCGTATCGTCCGCATCGAAACCGATCGTGGTGAGGGTTCTCGCCATCGCGATCAGATGTCTCCGAAATCGCCGGAGCGGCCTTTGCCCGACGCGAAACGCGCCGCGCCCGCTGCTCCGTCGGAGCGGATCGTGCTGGCGCTTCGCCATTCATTCGTGAGGGCGGCTGCGTTACCGAGCGACCATTGTTCCAGCGCCGAGGTGCGGTCGGCGCGCATCGTGGCCTGCGGGAAGCGCGCGAGTTCGCGGGCGAGCGCCAGCGCGTCGTCGATCGCTTTGCTGTCATCGCTCAGCCGGTTGGCGAGGCCGATCGCCATGCATTCCTCCGCCTCGACCTTGCGGCCGGTGAGGATGAGATCCATGGCGCGGCCATGGCCGACAATGCGGGGCAACCGGACCGTGCCGCCGTCGATCAGCGGCACGCCCCAGCGCCGGCAATAGACGCCCATATAGACTGAGCGCTCCATGACGCGCATGTCGCACCAGAGCGCCAGTTCCATTCCGCCGGCGACGGCAGGTCCCGTGACGGCGGCGATGACGGGCTTGGTGAGCTGCAGCCGCGTCGGCCCCATCGGTCCCTTGCGCGGCTGGTCGTTCTTGCCGTCGAAGCTGGTGTCGAGCCGGTGCTCCTCGAACCACGTCTCATCCATGCCGGTCGCCGCCTGCTTCAGATCGAAGCCGGCGCAGAAGGCGCCCGGAACGCCGGCAAGGATCGCGACCTTCTGGTTCTCGTCGCGGTCGAAGGCGACAAAGGCCTGGAAGAGCTGGTCCGCCATTTCCGAATTCACGGCATTGCGGGCCTCAGGCCGGTTGATGGTGACGATGGTGATGTCGTTGTCGGTCGTAACGCGGATCATTCGGCCATCCCTTCCTCATATTCGGCGGAGAGTGTCAGCCATTTCTCTTCATGGCCAGCCAGCGAGCCGTTGAGCTCGGCGCGCTCCTTCGAAAGCTGCGTCGCGGCCTTCGGATCGCGCTCGTAGAGCTTTGGGTCGGCGAGCTGGTCCTCGATGCCGTCGATGCGTTTGCGCAAACGCTCCATCAGCGCTTCGGTTGCCTTGATCTCCTTGGCAAGCGGTTCGAGGGCCGCGCGGCGCTGCGCGGCCTCGCGCCGGCGGTCGGCCTTCGACGCCTTGTCGGCCTCCTTGCGCTGGCGCCGGTCGCCGGCGTCGCCAAGGATCTCCTGGCGATAGTCCGACATGTCGCCCTCGAACGGCTGGACGTGGCTGTCCTTCACCAGCCAGAGCCGGTCGACGGTCGCGTCGATCAGGTGGCGGTCGTGCGAAATCAGGATCACCGCGCCGGAGAACTCGTTCAGCGCCTCGATCAGCTCCTCGCGGGAATCGATGTCGAGGTGGTTGGTCGGCTCGTCGAGGATGAAGAGGTTCGGCCCTTCGAAGGCCGACAGGCCCATCAACAGCCGCGCCTTCTCGCCGCCCGACAGGTCTTTCGCCGGCGTCGTCATCTTTTCGGTGCCGAGACCCATCTGCGCGACGCGCGAGCGCACTTTCGCTTCCGGCGCGTCCAGCATCAGGCGGCGCACATGCTCGATGGCGCTTTCCTCGGGCCGCAGATCGTCGAGCTGATGCTGCGCGAACATCGACACTTTCAGGCCGGGCGCGACCGTCATCGTGCCGGTTTCGAGCGTCAGCCGCTTCGACAATAGCTTGGCGAAGGTCGACTTGCCGTTGCCGTTGGCGCCGAGCAGCGCGATGCGGTCGTCGGCGTCGATGCGCAATGTCATCTGCTTCAGCACCGGCTTGCCCGGCGAGTAACCCACTGCGCCGCCATGCAGCGCGACGATGGGCGAAGCGACCGTCTTCACCGGCTCGGGAAACTGGAACGGCTTGGCATCGTCGCGCACGATTGCCGCGATCGGCGTCATCTTCTCCAGCGCCTTGATGCGCGACTGCGCCTGCCTGGCCTTCGACGCCTTGGCGCGGAAGCGGTCGACGAAATCCTGCATGTGTTTGCGCGCCGCTTCCTGCTTGACGCGCTGCTTTTCCTGCACGGCGAGCTGCTCGGCGCGCTGCCGTTCGAACTGGTCGTAACCGCCGCGCCAGAAGGTGAACTTCTTCTGGTCGAGATGGACGATCGAGGAGACGGCGCGGTTCAACAGGTCGCGGTCGTGGCTGATGAGCAAAACCGTGTGCGGATACTTCGCGACATAGTTCTCCAGCCACAGCGCGCCTTCGAGGTCGAGATAGTTGGTCGGCTCATCGAGCAGCAGCAGATCGGGTTCGGCGAAGAGCACGGCGGCGAGCGCAACGCGCATACGCCAACCGCCCGAGAAGGACGAGGCGGGCCGCTTCTGCGCATCCGTGTCGAAGCCGAGGCCGGCCAGAATGGTCGCGGCGCGCGCCTCGGCCGAATGCGCGTCGATGTCGGCGAGCCGCATGTGAATATCGGCGATGCGGTGCGGATCGGTCGCGGTCTTTTCCTCTTCGAGAAGTGCGGCGCGCTCCTTGTCGGCCGCGAGCACGATCTCGATCAGCGACTCCTCGGTGCCGGGCGCTTCCTGCGCGACCTGGCCGATGCGCGTGTTCTTCGGCATCGAGATCGAGCCGGTCTCGGACGGAAAATCGCCGGTGATGGCGCGAAACAGCGTCGTCTTGCCCGTGCCGTTGCGGCCGACGAGCCCGGCCTTCGTGCCGGCCGGCAGGGTGAGCGACGCATGGTCGATCAGAAGGCGTCCGGCGATGCGGAGCGAAAGGTCATTGATGATCAGCATGATGGCGGGCTTTTGCCCCGCCGAGCGGCAGATCGCAAGGGTTTGCGGTTGCGCCACAAAAAACGGCCCGCGCGAGGCGGGCCGTTTGGTCGGAATGGTGAACCATTCAGCGGGAGGCGATCTGACACAAAGCAACGAGCTCCGCATCGTAGCTCGCGGCGTTGCGCACGATTTCCTGACACCGGCGGCCATAGCGCGCCATGTCCGTTCGGTTGACGTTGAGGCCAGCGATGCCGGGCTGGCTGGGCGCGGGAACACGGCCGCCAGCAACCGGCGGAGTGTCATCCTCGTCGCCGGGGAGCGGCGGCAGACCGGTGACCGGCCGCTCATCGAAGCCCGGCAGATCGAGGCCGGGCACATCCAGATCGCCGATGCCAATCTCGACACCCGCATCGATGCCGTCATCGACACCGAGATCGACATCCGCGTTCACGCCGCTTCGGCCGCCGATCGATGCGGTAGCATTGGCGTCCAGCGCGCCATTCGAGCCGCCGATATCGACGTCGGCATCTGCATTGATGCCATTCCGTCCGCCAATCGATGCCGTCGCATCGACATTGGTGCCGCTGCGGCCGCCAGAGCCGAGACCGACGCTGGCGTCGACGGCGTTGCCGACCGTGGCGTCGACGCCGAGGCCGCGACCGCCATTGTCGTTCACGTCAACGTTGGCGATGCCGAGATCGACGGTCTGCGCCGAAAGGGGAAGGCAGGCTGCGGCCAGAAACACGCCGCCGGCGAGTGCTTTCGCAAAAGTTCTGGTGAGTGTTGCCATGACAGGCTCCTGTCTGTTTGGCCGGCCCGATGCCGGCTCTGAAGAAGCAAGTCGGGGCGCGCCGATCCGTTTCAGCGCGC
>Ga0335075_10012650_pt1 | contig 12746 bp, 6 predicted proteins | sample Lox_Sample_24_FD_206723 | JGI IMG/M metagenome (GOLD analysis project Ga0335075, IMG submission 206723) | Soil microbial communities from Loxahatchee National Wildlife Refuge, Florida, United States - Lox_Sample_2.4 | ecosystem: Environmental > Terrestrial > Soil > Wetlands | place: USA: Florida... | reverse complement strand
CAATGGTTGGCCTCAGGGACGCATCGACGAGCTCATGCCGTGGCGCTTGACGCCGGACGTACCCGCCTGACCTCGCCGAAATTCAAAGGGTGGCAAAACAGCGCTTACGGTCTAGCCGCGTACGGCTGCGGTCAAGATTGATCAAATGAATGGGAATCGCACTTTCGCGGACAGGGACAGCCGCCGCCCAGCTGGAAACCGGCACATCGTTGCGATGACAATCAGGTTTGCTTTCAACCATCGGTCCAGCCCCAGGTGTTAGAGGTTCCCAGTCGCACTCACTGCTGCTCCTAACAACCAGAGCACTGGAGAACAGCGACGCGCCGTTCCAGACCAGCGCCTCTCGCAGAATGCTGCCCGCACGGCGCTGCCTGAACGCACGAAATCCCACCTTCCCGAGCACACTTCACCGATTCGCATCATATGGCAGTCGAGGTTCAGGCCCGCTTTGAAGCACTGGACGTCGATGCTCGGCTCGACTTCCAGCGGTTCGTCCGCGTCCCCATCATCAGTACGTAATCGATGTACGTTCTCTGGCGCAATCGTGCCGGCACTGGCGAGCGGTTATGCGCGACATCGCACCATGGCTTCTCGAACATTTCGCCCGGCAGGCTTTCTCGTTCGAGATAGTCTTGCAGCCGAGCCAGTATCCTCGACAAGCACGTAATCGATCAGCGGCCGAGCGCTCTCGATGCACCTAAGGATGACATGTGCTTCGTTCTTGACGCTCATTTCGAGACCGATTGTTTTCGTGGGGTGCCACCCGCAACCATTCTTACTCCGCTCTCGCGAGAGCCGGCGAAACGCCCCCCGCCGGTGGCCGTGCTCCCGGCGTCACGGAAACTTCGACCGCAGGCGGCGAGCCATCATCGCCGCCGTCATGATGAAGGATATCGGCTGCCTCGGATTGAGCGCGCGCCTCCGCCGCCGCGTCGGCGATCCACTGCTCCGCGGCTTCAATCGATGCACCCGCCTCCGCAATACCTCCGAGCGCCTGCACCGCAGCCCGCGCATGCTTGCGGATACCGTCCCAGTCGATCGCTTCTACCTCGAACATGAACGCCCGTCGTCGCGGCTCGCGCGCATCGGCAAACGACAGGTTAAGACCCGCTCTGTCTCTAAGACAATGTTCGATATCGCTCCGGTAACCGGCGTCCTTTGCCATTCTCGTCGACTCCACGACGACGTCCGCGGCAAGCATGGCGTGCAAATAGAGATAGAGTTGCAGCCCCATGAACATCCCGAACGCATCGGGTTCCGCCAGCGAGCTGAGCACACGATAACCCTCCTCCGTGCCCACAAGGTCGTGGGCACAGAAATGGCCCCGTGCCCCCCCGCCGCACTCCACATAATGTCGTCCCAATGCCGCGAGGAACGGGTCGTCTCTTCTGTTCACGAGCAACGGCACCGTCTCATAAAAGAAAGGCTCCCCGCGCCGTCTGAACTCGACGTAGGAGGTCCATTGACTCCAGAGATTGCGAATCAGGAAGATATTCAGGCCGCCGAAGGCCCGCTTGATCGCCGAAATGCGTCCGAGTGACCGGCAGAATCCCAGGATAGGGGTTCTGCCCCGGATCTCGGCCTCGCGGAGGAGAAAGCCGAGATAGCGTTGCTCCACCGGTCTCAGTTTTCCCGCCAGCCCGCCCTCCGGTATGAACCACTCGTAGGGAATAGGTTCGCTGAACAGGCGCACACCGCCCGACCCCCGGATCAGCGGCACGTACTCGAGACAGTACGGATCCGTGTCGAAGTGGCCCGATGCCCACGACCTACTATCGAACTGCACTGCGTCAGTGCGGACGACCGTATTCAGGAGCATCGCGAACGGCTCATAGAACGCGAGCGTGCTCGGAAGCTGGCGGAATTTCGACCAGAACCACGTGCTCCCCGTCCGCCAGCTCGAATGGACGAAGATCGGCTGCGCGGCGCCGCTGCTGTCCTGGCTGCGCGCCTTTACCCTCGTCGCCGATATGTCCGCCCTTCTTGCCGCCATCACCAAGGGTGCGCCGAGCCATTTCGGCGCCTGACCCACTTCCTCGTCCAGAGTCAGCCAGCCATAGACATCCCGGTTATCGAGATATTGGGCCACGTTGTTTTTCCGAGCGCTGTCCGAGAAAATGACGTACTCGTGCCGTCCGCTTCCGTCATCGTACGAAAGTCTCGGGATCGCGTCACGCCGCACGAGATAGGTGCAATGCACCACCGGCACCTCGTTGAGGCCCTTGACACGCTGAAAGAGCAGCCAAAGATATTCCTCGCTGTCGAGATAATAGCCGTGCGCGTCGATCTTCTCGTGGTAATTTGAGTAGAATCGACGCCCGTCCTCATGCCGCAGCAAGGGCGCTACAATTGGTAGATTGGCCGCGACGAGCGACCGCAAGGTGTGCGGCTTCAGGAAGTTGTCCGTATCGACGACAAAGTAGAAATCGCAACCCCTGTCCCACGCGAACTGCAGGCTCGCCTGCCGGATTTGCGCCAGAACCTTGAAGCGAGTGGCATTCCACTCGTGCACGCCGAATTCCTGCACGGGCTCGGCGACATCCGAATCGTCGAATTCCACGTGAGCATATTGGTGCCGAACCCGCCCCAGCCAGCTCCGTAGAATCTCGGCCGTCTGATCCCTGTTGTTGTTTGTCCGAACGTAGAGAACGATCCTGTCCTTCGGGTAGTCCAACGCATCGATGCACGTCAGGTAGAAGGGGAGCACACGTTCCTTCTGCTTCGCCAGGATTGCCATCAGGACAATCGGCTCACGCCGCTCTTCGTCCGTGGCGTCACGGTGCACCCACGACTCGCCCTCCACCCCTAGCATCACCGGAGCACCGGGCTTGGCGGCCCGCCCATCCGCTATGGTCAACATTTGCCGAGCAAAACGGGCATTGCCTTCGATCCGCGCGCGCGTAGGCTCCGGAACGAACCCCTCGCGCAGCATGCGTTCGCATGCGTTCAAGCACTCCTCGTAACGCCCCGCCCAATAGGCATTCACGGCCAGCTCATCCAGCAGCCCATATTGATAAATCCAGGGCTCCATGAAGAGACCACCCGCCGGCTCCGGAACCTCCACGCCCTGCCGCGCCACCATGTGGCCCTGGTGAAAGTTCCTGGTGACACGGCAGTACCGCGCTGCCCCGTGCAGCGCTTCCGCCCGGTGCGGACAGGTCTCGAACGCCCGCAGATACATGCCGATGACCTCGGATGCGGGATGGCCCAATCTTTCCTTGAGCCGCGCCGCATTGTAGAGGCTGACAAAAACCTCCTCCTTCCAGCGGCCAAGCTCAGCGCACTGGAGATAGGCCGCAAGCGCCTTCTCGTTCTCGCCTGCATCACGCCAGCTCTGCGCGAGATAAAATACGTAGCGCGAGCGCAGCCCGGGATCCCCCTCCGTCTCCAGCGCTTTCTCGATTGCTCTCGCATCCTTCCGGTACTTGTCCGGGTCCTCGCTCCTCGCGCCCTCTACAAAGCGATTGATATAAAATCCTCTAGCAGTGACCCCGCTATGCTTGTCCGGGCCTTGGAGAAACTCGTGCACGACGCCCCGATAGCGAAACTCCAGCCGGTTGTTGCAGATTTGCGGCCGATGATATCTGACGGAACCATCACGGATCGCCACGGAATAAAGATCCGCCGTCATCCCCGCCTTGAAGGAAGCGGCGTCAAACCCCTCCTCGCAGACGAGAACGTCGTCCGCATCGATGATCAGCGCATAGTCAACCTCCGGCCGCTCACGCAGCCGCGCCAGAGCAACGGATCTATTGTGCGCGAAATCGTGCCACGGTTCGTCGAGCACCTCGCCCGGCAGATCTTCGCGCTCGAGATAGCTCCGGATGATATCCTGCGTTCCGTCGCTCGAGCCGGTATCCTCGATCAGAACATAATCGATCAACGGCCTCACGCTCTCGAGGCACCGCAAGATCACGCGGGACTCGTTCTTTACGATCATGCAAAGGCCGATTGTTTTCATGCAAACATCCGTGACCTTCGAATTCCTTCTGGCTTGCTCCTGGCACGCGTGAAGCCAGCATGCGTGAAGTCCCTCGTCACTCGTGCATCTGCACCCACCGATCGATGGTCTGCCGTGCCTCTGCGCGTTCACCGTCGGCGAGCAGCTTTCCCAGCACTGGCAGACCCTCCCAATCGCCGGAAATCGCCGGAACGGCCGGCGGCTTCACCTTTCCCATCAGATAGGCCCACCCCTCGTCGCTGATATCATATCGCTGACCGTCTTGCAGGATAACCCCGAGCGATGTGTTTCTGCCGACATAGGGGTCTCGTTCCGCGGCAATCTTCGCCTCAAGCGCGCGCATAAGGCATGGCAGCAGTTGCATGTCCTTGTCATGCGGCGCCTGGCAACGAACGGCCATTGCCATGGGGGCGCCGGATCCGATTGCCACGTAGCTCCTTTCCCAGAATACGCCGCCCCACTTACCGGTCCGCAGGATCAGAAGATCGCGATCCCCGGAATAGACGATGATCGTCTCCACGTCCAAATTGATCTGTTGTATCTCGGTCAATATTTTCTTGTAGATCCCCTTCCGCATCAGCTTGGACCCTTTCTTGTAGAACCGGTCCAACGAGATCCCGTAGTTCATCGCGACATGGTGTTCCGCGCGTAGCCGCTTGCGGCGAACTGCAACCTCGCGGAGTTTGGCTAGGTACTGGCCGATGCGCGGTTCGAAATCGCTCTTGGATCCGGCAATTTCGTCCAGTTCCGTGAGCACCTCGTACAGGTCGAAACAAAACGAGTCGGCCGCCCCGAGCTCGCCGCTGATCATCACCGTGGCATGCGGATAATGGCGCAGCTTGTAGTAATCCTCTGCGGCCGTGGATGGACCCGTGATCTGCCAGTCGGCGCACGTGACGACCGCGGCTTGGCCTTCATGGCGGCAGGCTGCCGCAATGCAAAGGGTCATTGGATTGAGGTCCCGCGCGCCAGGTCACGCCATATCAAGGAGCGTCTTCAACCGCGCCGGGAGCACCCCCGGCGCGGAGAGCTGCGCACAGCTTACCTGCCACACCGCCAGATATTCTTCGACCGGAATCCCGCACCGCCCTGGCCAGCGATTGACCGCGCCCATGTCCACGACACAACGCTTGTCACGCTCGAACTCGGCCAGGATCGCGACAATTGCCGGCCCCGCATTCCTGTTGAGGCCATGGTCGCGGTCGAGAGCCGCCCGGTTCGCGTGAAACCACTCGGCAAGATTGGACACCGGCTGACCGTCAGGCCCCCTTCGGTAACCCTCGATCAGGTTCTGCCGATAAGCTCGGATCGCCTTTGCATAGGCGGAATTTTGCGGAAAGGGCGGATCCTGTTCCCAGCTATCCGCAAGCAACCCAAGACCGCGGATCGAGAAAGCCTCGACCATCGATTCCTCAAGCCACCGCGTCGGCGGCTTCAGTTCCGCTTCCCAGATCCAGCTATTGCAGAGCACGTGCCCCAGCTCATGACCGAATTGGTAGGCGAGCTGAATCCAGTGTAGGTCTGCGAAGTCGACGACCACCCACCCCAGATCGGGCTGTCCTTCATGCAGCCAGACGTGCGGCGGGCCTGAGTGATGCTCGTCGACCCGAAGCTCTCGCGGCTGCTCGTCCGAGATGAGCTGGACCCCGGAGAGGCAAGCCTCCCGCATTCGCGAGATGACAACACGGGCGTCGCGCGGATCCCATCCTTCCCACTGCCCTCCGAGTAGCAGGGGCGCCGTGAGGAGATCGGGCCAAGGAGCGGGCGTCTGAGCGTTGCTATCGGTTACCAAGACTGGGCCGAACGCAAGGAATGCGCCGAACAGCGAAAGAAACGTGGAGCGGTTCATCCCGGTGTACGTCCACGAAATCGCCGATGCCGACGAGAAAGAACGCCAACAGAATATCGATCTGGCGTCCCGGAGTCCAGTATGAAGCGCCGGACTTGAATCTGTCTGCTGTGGTGGCCCGGTAAAGTAATCGATTTGGGAAATGCCGACCCTAGCCTGTATGCTCCTTAAGCGCTTCTTGCGACTTCTGTGTCTCCAGAATCTCCGGGCAGGAGCAAGCAGTTTCCAAATTGCTCCCTTGCGCAGTTTCATGCGGCAGATATTGCCTCAGAAGCATCTGCGCCTGATCATGCCCCCGCTCGGCTGCCGCTTGCAGCCATCGCCGCGCGGCGGCCGGATCGGGGGGCACATCGGCCTCGCCGCCCAGCATCACGCCGAGCGCATACATCGCCCCAACATGTCCGACCTCCGCCGCCTCACCGAACAAACCAAGCGCGCGCCGATGGTCCGACGCACCGCCAATGCCCTCGAACAGAAGCCCGGCCAGGGCAACTTTCGCCTCCATCATGCCGGCCTCCGCCGCGCGGGCAATCCAGGCTCGCCCCTCCTCGGCGGATGGCGCCACTCCCCTCCCCTCGATGAGCATCCGGCCGTACCAATATTGCGCGTCCACAACACCCTCGGCGGCACGGCGGAACCATTCGGCAGCCTCGTGCTCGTCCCGCTCAATGCCAAATCCTTCCGCCAGGCAGACACCGAAATTGAAGGCAGCCAACAGGTCGCCGGCACTGGCCCTACCCTCGAAGCTGGCGCGCACGCGGCTTGCGTCCTCCGCCGCGCCCTCGTCGCTAAGCAGCAAGTTGGCAAGATCGATCTCGGCCTGGCTATGGCCTCTTTCCGCAGCAATGCGCAGCCAGTGCGCAGCTTCCTCGGCATCGCGCGGCAGGCCGGCGCCGGTCAGATAGAGCATGCCGAGCGCCCGGGCCGCCCCCGCGTGCCCGGCAGCGGCGGCGCGACGGAACCAGGCCGTCGCCTCGGCATAGTTGGGCGGAAGCTCGCCCCCCCGGGCATAAAGATCACCGAGATGGGCAGCCGCTTCCGCTTCCCCCGCAAGTGCCGCCTCGCGCAGCCAGGATTCGCCTGCCGCCATGTCTCCCTTGACCTTCTCCCCCCGCAACAGGGCAAGCCCCCACCGGAGCTGGGCCGCATGGCTTCCCTGCTCCGCTGCCTCGCGGAAAAGCGCCAACGCCTGCACAGAATCGGCACGCACACCGGCACCACGGTCGGTCATGACCCCGAGCAGGTAGAGCGCGGTCGGCAAGCCGCCCTTGGCGGCCTGCCGCAGCCAATGCGCGACTTTCGCATATTGCGCCTCCGTTTTGGCCTGCCGCGCCAGGGCCAGGGCAAATCCCAAGGCACCTTGCGGACAGCCCGCCACCGCGGACGACCGGTACCAGTAGTCCGCGGCATCGAGATCACGCATCTCCACAGGGCCGGATGTAAAGATGAAGCCCAGGATCGCCTGGGCATCGGCGGAGCCGGCGGAAGCGGCGCGGTGCGCCCATTTCGCAGCCCCGGCAAAATCAGGTTCCGGCGCGAGGTCATTGCCGGAAAAGAGGGACCTCGGCTGCCCGGCGGCCTCCGCAGCCTTGCCGGATGTGAGCCCTTGCAGGCAAAGCGTGGCGAGCTGCGCCTGGGATTTCACATGGCCCTGCTCAGCGGCCCGCTCCAGCCAGCCCGCCGCCTCGCCGCGGTTCAGCGGTACCCCCTTGCCCTCCAGATAGCACATCCCAACACGGTATTGGGCTTCCGCGAGGCCCGCGCGCGCCGCCCGCCCAAGAAGCCGGAACGCCTCGGCGTCTTTGCCGCGATCCTTGAGCCGGTCGGCCTCGCCGAGCGCTGCCCGGGGAGAAAAGGATGCCGCGAGATTCTGCAGGAGAGCCAAATTCACCTCCCGCGCCAGCGGCGTCTCAACGGCAGCTCACCGTTCCTCATCCCGGTTCGTGCATCGCGTCACGGGCAACGGGCAAAACCTGTTGCAGAAGATATTGCAGAACCGTGCGGCGGCCGACCTTGATATCCGCCTCAACCGGCATGCCCGGAACGAGGCGCATACCTTGGGGTGTTCCGTGCAGATCCATCCGGTCGACCGTGATTCGCGCGCTGTAATAAGGCTCCATCTCACCCGGTGGAAGCGGCAGGTTGGTGCTCGTCTGATTTTGCTGCGCATCCTGGCTGGTGTAGCTATTCGCGCTAACCACGCGGAGCGTCCCGTATGCGAGGCCGTAGCGGGTGAAGGGGAAGGTTGCGAACTTGATCGCGACAGGATCGCCGACATGAACATAACCCGCCTGGTCGCCAGGGATGCTGGCTTCGATTTCCAGCGGTGCACCGGTCGGCACCAGAGTGAAGATCTGGTCACCCGTCTGCACGACAGAGCCGACGGAGATTTTCCCGACCGTCAGCACAATCGCGTCGCGGTCCGCCCGCAGCAAGATGAGCTTGTGGTGGAGCTCCGCCTTGCGCAGTTCTTCGCGCGCATCGGAAAGCTTGCTGAGCGCATCGGAAAGCTTCTGCGAGACATCGGCGTGCCAGGACTGCACATATCCGTTGCGCGCGGCAATCTCGGCGGCAAGGTTGTGCTGAGCGGCCTGGGCAGTCTGAACCGCGTTCATGTAGTTGCGCTGCATCTCGGCCCGATTGTCCACAGCCTCCAGCAGGCCGAGCTTGCTGCCGGCATTGAGATTCTCGAGCTCCAGGCGCATGGACTGGACAGTTTCTGCGATCTTGACCCGCTCGCTGAAGCCGGCCGCGTCCGATTGCGCGCGGGATATCTCTGACTTCAGCTCATCGATCGTTTGGTTGTAACTCTGAAGCTGATAATTGTAGTCGGCCCGTCGTTCGGTATAGATCGCCTCTTGCAGGGAAAGGTTTGGATCGGTTCCGGAATAGGTGAACGGCTTGTTCAACGCCTCCGCCTGCAGCCGCGTCACGAGGGCCTGGAGAGAGGCGACCTGCGCCGTGAGTGCCCCGAGATCGGCGGCAGCGAAGGTGGGATCAAGCCGCCCCAGCACTTGCCCGGCATGCACCGTCTCGCCCACATGGACATCGATGGAACGAACGATCGAAGTGTCGAACGGCTGGACGACCAGGGTTGGAAGCTTCGATACCGTCTCCCCCTGAGCAGTGACATCCTGATCGACCTTGATCAGACCGGTGGCAAGCACGACGGCCCCAAAGAGGCTTGCCACAATCCATACGAGGCCGCGGGCAAACCGCGGAACCGGTGCAGCAATAACGGCGCTCGACGGCGAACGAAACTCCAGGATCACCGGCAGCGCCGGATCTTTCCTGGCGCGCGAAAGGTCAATTTTCGCTGGCGAGTAGGACAGCAGGCGCGGGGGAGACATGGCGTGGGCCTTGAGACTGGAGATGGCGATTCTGCTGCGCCCAGAGCTGCCGGTAGAGCGCGCAGCGCTCGAGCAGGACGTGATGCGGTGCGATATCTTCGAGCGCGCCCTGCTCGAGCACGAGGATCTGATCGCAATCCGTGAGGGAGGAGAGACGGTGTGACACGATCACCATCGTCCGCCCGCTGGCGATGCGCTGCAGATTGGCGTTGACGAGGGCCTCGGAGTCGGGATCGAGCGCGCTGGTCGCTTCATCGAGAATGATGATGCGCGGATCGCAAATCAAAGCCCGGGCGATGGCAAGCCGCTGGCGCTGGCCGCCCGAGACATTGGGAGAGCCCTCCTCTATGTAGGTCTCATAGCCACCGGGCATCCTCTCGATGAACTCCTCCGCGCCTGCAAGGCGCGCCGCGCGGACGACATCCTCAAGCGTGAGGCCGGGGCGGCCGGCAATGATGTTCTCGCGGATCGATCCGCGGAAAAGAAAATTCTCCTGTAGGACGACCCCGAAACTCTGACGAAGATGGCGAAGATTGATTTCGCGCAGGTCAGATCCGTCGATCTTGATATAGCCGGAATAGTCGCGATTGATCCCCTGCAAGAGGCGCGTGAGCGTGGATTTACCCGAGCCGCTGCGCCCGACCACACCCAGCATCGTGCCCGGCGCAATCGCGAAGGAGAGGCGGTCGAGCGCGGGCCTCTTCGTGCCAGGATAGGCGAAGGTCACGTCGTCAAACATAATCGCGCCGGCGAATTTTGGCCGGAGCCCGCCGGATGCGGCGTCTGCCTCGAGCGGACGGTTCAGGACATAGGCCGCCTCTCCGATCGCGCAGCCGACTTCCTCGAAATCGGTGATCAGGTGGGCCAGCCCGGCAAGCGGCTGCGAGACACGTTGAGACAACATCATGAAGGCGAAAAGCCCTCCGACCATGTAGCCCGTGGTATCGGAAAGGGCAAAGTAAGCGCCGATCATGATGACACCGATCGACATGAAGCGCTGAAGTGGAGTGACGAGGGTTTCCGGCCAGTTGGCAAGCTTGCCCAGGGCGAGCCGGGCCTCTCCCGCCTCGGCGAGCCGGAGATCCCAAAGCGCCTTGCGTGCGGGCTCGAGCGCCAGCGCCTTCACCGTCTTCACGCCGAAGATGGTCTCGCCAAGCACGGCATGCTTGTTGATCTCGGACTGGATGACCTGATGCGTTTGCGCTCGCAACGGCTTCAGAAACGCAAGGATGACAAGCACGATCAGGCACGCACAGGCGAGCACGATCCAAGCGAGGGTGGCGCTGAGATAGAAGAGAAACGGGAGCAGCACGCAGAGCGTCATCAGGTCGAGGAAAGTGCTGAGAAGCTTGCCGCTCAGGAACTCGCGCACCTTCTGCACGTGGGCAACACGCGACATCGTCTCGCCGGCAGGATGACGTTCGAAATAGTCAAGCGAAAGTCGGACGAGGCGGTTGAATACATGCAAATTGAGCAGCGCGTCGATGCGCACGCCAACCGTCACCACGATGAGGCGACGCGCATAGCCGAGCAGGGTTTCGTAGAGAACGAAGATCGCAAGCAGCACAGACAGCAGGACCAGCGTCGAGTAGCTGTGGAAAACCAGCACCTTGTCGACGACCACCATCACCAGGAAGGGTGGAAAGATGGTGAGCGCGCTGATCGCGAGGGAAGCGGCACCGATGTCGCGGAGCAGCTTGCGCTCGCCGAGCACGAGATGGGCAAGCCACCCGAGCGAGAACGGAATATCGGCTTCGGCCTTGCCGCGGCGTGCGCGAAGCAAGACGGCCTCGCCCGACCATAGCTTCGTGAGGCGCATTTCGTCGACGGCGATCGGAGATTCACCTGCCGGCGCCGATGGATCCTTGATGAGAACGAAGCGTCGCTCGAGATTCGCCCCGACGAGAAGGCCAGCACCGCCGTCGTTGAGCAGCAGGACCACCGGTCCGGCATCGTGCAAATGCAAAAGATGGCGCCAGCGCAAGCGGACTGCCCGCGCCCACAAGCCAGCGTTTTGTGCCCAGGCCGAAAGCGAGGCCGCAGAAGGCGGCCTGCGGCTATCATCCGCTGCAAATTCCCCGGGGTCGAGCTCCATGCCGTAATAGCGGCCAGCCATGAGTACGGCCGCCAAACGGGGATGCAGCCCCTCACTGTCGGGCCCCAGTGGCGGAGGCGGGCGATCGGGTGGCCGGTCGAGATTTGTCACGATGCGCGGAACCAGGCGCGGCTCGATGCGCCTTTTAGAGCCCGGAACAATTCTTTTTGTCTTGTCCACGCTCCTTCCCTTCACGCCGAGCTCGCCGGAACCGCAGCCGCGACGGGAGAAACGCGACCATGTGCGCCGGTTCCCTGTCGCGCAGCACGCTCAAGTATGCTCCCTTTTTGTATCCATAGCGAAAGCAAATACGCTCTTCGTGCGCATGCCGTCGCGTCGCCGACGCATCCGAGCCGAAGCTGACAGCAGAGGCGGACGGACCTAGCCCAAAGGCTTAGGCCCGCCCCCTTGTCGCCCGCATGGCCGGCTAACCGGACCATTGCATCCCGTCAGTGCGGCGGCAGCGGCCAGAAGTGGCTCGGCTGCTCACCGGGGAAGCTCGACCCGTGACCGCTTCCGGACTGGGTTTGATCCGGCTGCAGTAGCGCCCCGCCGACCGAACCCGGATGCTGGTTGCTGGCAGCTCCGAAGGTGCTCCCGAGCGATTGCGTCCCGGCATCCTGCTGCGTCGTCAGAGCAGACTGGTTCGTGTTCGAACCGTTCTGATTGCTGGCGAAGCTCGGTCGTTGCGAGAGGCCGAGGAAGCCACCGCCGGACCCGCCGAAAAGCCCCCCCAGGAACCCACCGCGGCCGGTAGGACCGGTCGCGCCGGTTGGCCCTCTGGCTCCTGTTGGGCCGGTCGGCCCCCGGGATCCCGTTGGGCCCGTGCGCCCGGTCGGACCCGTCGAACCTGTGGCTCCTGTCGGGCCAGTGCGCCCACTTGGACCCGTTGGGCCCGTGCGCCCGGTCGGGCCAGTCGGTCCCGTGGGTCCGGTCGGGCCGGTGCGCCCACTTGGACCCGTTGGGCCCGTGCGTCCAGTCGGACCCGTTGGTCCTGTGGATCCCGTCGGGCCGGTGCGCCCACTTGGACCCGTTGGGCCCGTGCGCCCGGTCGGACCCGTCGGACCTGTGGCTCCTGTCGGGCCGGTGCGCCCACTTGGACCCGTTGGGCCCGTGCGCCCGGTCGGACCCGTCGGACCTGTGGCTCCTGTCGGACCTGTGGCTCCTGTCGGGCCGGTGCGACCCGTTGGACCGGTTGGTCCCGTTGCGCCGGTCGCACCCGTCGCGCCGGTGGCACCTGTGGCTCCGGTCGCACCCGTGGCTCCGGTAGCGCCGGTCGCACCCGTCGCACCAGTCGCGCCGGTGGCTCCCGTTACGCCGGTCGCTCCGGTGGCCCCAGTCGCGCCAGTCGCCCCAGTCGCACCGGTGGCACCCGTGGCACCCGTGGCACCGGTCGCACCCGTGGCTCCAGTCGCTCCGGTAGCGCCGGTGGCCCCAGTCGCCCCAGTGGCTCCGGTCGCACCCGTGGCTCCAGTCGCTCCCGTTGCGCCT
>Ga0335075_10012649_pt1 | contig 12746 bp, 11 predicted proteins | sample Lox_Sample_24_FD_206723 | JGI IMG/M metagenome (GOLD analysis project Ga0335075, IMG submission 206723) | Soil microbial communities from Loxahatchee National Wildlife Refuge, Florida, United States - Lox_Sample_2.4 | ecosystem: Environmental > Terrestrial > Soil > Wetlands | place: USA... | reverse complement strand
GGCTCAGCCCTGAGGACGACGTACCCGGCTACGCGGCTCCGGCGCGGGCCGGGGAACTTGCCGGGCTGCCGGCCACGTTCATCACCGTCGGCAACCTCGATGGCCTGATGGACGAGGACGTCGACTACGCCCGGCGGCTCATCGCGGCCGGAGTCCCGACCGACCTGCATGTCTTCGCCGACGCGCCGCATGCCTTCGACAGCATGCTGGCCGACACGGCGGTCGCGCGCCGGGCAGGCCGCGTGCTTGAAGACTGGCTGGAGTCGCACATGCACCCGAGTGACCGTCCCGCCAGTTGAGGCACTGTCAACCACCGGCGTGCCAGGGGGTGCGTGGCGGGTTCTTCAGGCTGCCGCCGGGGGTGCCGGATTCGGCGTACGGGGACAGCGTGAAGCCGTTGGGGAAGACCACCGGCCGGGCGCCGGAACCCCGGCAGCCGGATCGGCCGGCACCGCGCCAGGGGCGTGGGCGCCGGGCGGGGCGACATCGCCGGCGGCCATCGCGGCGCGCACCGCGTCCATTCCGCGGGAGGTGCGGATTTCCTCCAGCGCCGGGATGTCCCAGCACTCGGTCGCGTTCACCGACACGGCCATCGGGCCCGCGCCCGCGCGGCGGACGCGGCCGCGGGCCAGCAGCAGCCAGGAGCCGAACAGCCGTGCCGCGCAGCGGTCTTGCACCGACTCGAAGAACGCCAGGTCCACCAGGCCGGCCGCGTCGTCCAGGGTGGCGAAGATGATCCGCTGTCCCGAGCGGACGGCGGGAGTCTGGGTCACCCCGACGCGGGGCCGGAGGCGTTGACGTCCACCGGGAGCACCGGGACGCCGGCCAGCCGGGCGTCGTGCACGATCACCCGCTTGGGGTACATGCCAGGGTGGTGGGTGAGCACGCCGGCGTAGAACGCGGCCGGGTAGTACCGTTTGAGCCGCGCCGACTGGTACACGCCGATCGCGAACGCGGCGGCGTGCGCCTTGCAGAACCCGAACCCGCCGAACGCCGCGATCATCTGCCGCACCCGGCCGATGGTGACTGGGTGATAGCCGCGGCGCAGCGCCGTCGCACGGAACCACGGCCAGGCCCGCCGCGGGCCGTCTTCATCCGACAGCGTGCGGCGGACCAGGTCCGCCTCGGACAGGCCGCAGCCGGTCATCACGTCGATGATCGGAGTTGACCGGCCCGGGGCGGAACAGCGAGATGTCGGTGATCAGGTCGCCGATGTCGCGCGGCGCGAGCTTCTTCACCAGCTCCCGCTGGCCGGGTGGTGATGTGCCTGGCCCGGATATGCGGGAAGGCCCTACGGCCCGGACTGTGCCCGGACCGCCCGCGTTCGGACCCGATCACAGCCGCATGACCTCGGTCGGCTCTCCCTGTGCCGTTCCGGCGGATGCCTCGCTGGCAGATGCCTCGGCGGCACGGTCCCGAAGGAACTTCCCGGTGCGGGCCGCGCGGGCTGCCCACCACTGGCTGGTCTCGCCGACGCCGTCATCGTCGCCGCGGGCCCCGTCACCGCGAGCTGAGTGCAGTCGCTGCCAGCGGTCGGCTTCCGTGGCGAGCCAGCTGAGCGTGGCGGCCGGGTCCTGCTCGAGCATGGCGCGCATGGTGAACCGGCGTTCGCCGATTCGGTGGCCGACGCCGGCCAGCGCCGCGCCGAGGGCGAGGCGGCGCCTGGTGAGGATCATGCCGCTGCGCACCGGGGTAGTGAGGGCGGCGGTCAGCTCGCGCGAGCCGGCGCCCGGGCCAGCCTGCCGCGACACCAGCTGTGGCGCCTGCCGGAGCGCGAGCGGCAGCCGCGGGCAGGCCGGCTGCGTGCGGAACTCCGCGTCGATGACGCGGCGTGCCAGGTGCGCCCATCCGGCAAGCGCGGGCGCCCCCAGGTCCGTGACGGCGTCCAGGTAGCCGGGCAGCCATGGCCACAGATGTTCCCAGAACAGGGTCGCCCGGGACCGGGTCAGCGCGGCCACGGTGGCCGGCCGGCGCGCATCGAGCGCGGCCTCGCCCAGGTTCACGTACAGGCCGAGCAGGGCGGACAGGTGGTCGGGCTCGGCCGGCGGGGTGATTCCGACCGCCCGCCAGAACTCGGCGACGCGGTCGGCGCCCTCTCCGCCGAGTGCGCCGTCGGGGCCGAGGTAGACCGCGGCGTAGGGCGGCAGGTTCAGCACGAACACGTCGGTGTGCTCCGCGTCGCTCACCGGCTCCAGGCCGAGGGCGGGGCCGACGGCGCGTCCGGCGTCCGGGCCATCGGCGATGGCGGCCAGCGCCCGCATGAGCTCCCATCTATCTTTAACGGCGGCACTGGCTGTCATGAGGCGAATCCATTCCCGGGGCCGGCGGCATCGGGCAGCCTGAACGCGGCGGCGGCGGGCTTGAGCGGGCGCATGAGCCACTTCGGCCGCCTGGTGCCGTCAGGCGAGATGCTCCCCGCCGGGCGTGTCTTTTCCAGCCACTCGCGGTACACCTCGCGGGACTTGCCGGTGTCCACCGCGATGTCGCCGCGGGAGTCGCCTGGCAGCGCCGGGCGGACCCGGACGGCCTGGTGCCAGCAGTGCATGCCGGAGATCGGGTCGGGGTGCACGGGAAAGGTCAGGTTCTGGTGCACGCCGGTGTCCGACCACCAGATCCGGGCGGTGTCGGGGTCGGCGGACCGGTAGGGCCTGACGTGATCCCTGGCGCGCATGGCCCAGCCGTCGCCGCCCCGTTCCAGGTCGACGGTGGCCATCATGCCGCCGGCGCTCACCTGGCCGTGGCCGGACAGCTTCCAGCGGCCCATGTGATGAGAGCAGGCGATGACGCCCGGCCTGATGCCCTCGGTGATCCAGGCCTTGGCGACGAAGTACCCGATCTCGGTCTCCACCCGGACCAGGTCTCCGGTCCGATGGATCCCCAGCCGGGCGGCGTCTGCCGGGTTGATCCACACCGGGTTGGTGTGTGACAGCTCGTCCAGCCACTTGCTGTTCGCCGACCGGGTGTGGATCTGGGTGGGCAGCCGGAACGTGGACAGCAGCACCATCTGGTCCGGCGCCAGCTCGGAGGGGTGCACGTGGCTGCGGATGTAGCCGGGCAGCGCGTGCTCCGGCCAGCCCCAGCCGGCCAGCGTGGAGGACCAGAACTCCAGCAGCCCGGACGGGGTGGGGAAACCCCTGCGCACCACGCCGTCGATCATCACCCCGACTGGCCGGCGCCCCTCGCTGTCAGGGTCGGGCGCCGCCATCGGCACGATGTTCGCCCCGCCCGCCGGCGCGCTGCTGTAGACCCGCCCGGCGGGCGTGACCGCCACGCCGGTGAGCTGCGCGTCGGGCACCTCCTGCTCGTGCAGTGCGCCCTGACCGCGGGTGATCTCGAACGCGCCGTACCGGCGCATCCACTCCAGCGGGGACAGTCCATCGGCCCTGGCCCGTTCCGGCAGCCCGGGCACCGAGTTGGCGAACATCCAGCCGTAGTACTCGTCGACGGTGAGCTTCTCCCCTGGGTGCTCACGCGACTCGTGGTACTGGCGGATGCCGAGCGAGCCGTCCGGGTCGATCCGCCAGGACAGCTCGATCCAGAACTCGTTTTCCTCCCACACCTCGCCGGGGTTCACCTGGCGGGTGTCGGTGATCTTCTCGCCGCGGCGCTCGCGGGCGGCGCGCAGCACCGGCTGCCGGAACCCGATCCACTGGCCGTCGTATTGCTCGTAGGAGTGGGTGTCGTGCCGTTCCGACGCATGTCCCATCGGCAGCACGTAGTCGGCGAAGTAGGCGGACTCGTTCCAGGTAGGGGTCAGCGCGACGAAGCAGCCCACTTTCTGCTCGTCGGTGAGGACCTCCATCCAGGACAGCCCGTCGGGGTTGGTCCAGACCGGGTTGTAGACGCGGGTGAAGTAGGTGTCCAGCTTGCCGCGGCCGTCCTTGATGAAGTGCGGCAGCAGGAAGCTCATCTCGTTCTGGGCGAGCGGGTACTCCAGCGGCCACGACAGGTCCTGCCACACGCCGGGGTGCGGTGGCACGTGGATCGGCCGGGGCACGAACTTGTTCCAGGCGTTCGGGAACGTGCCGCCCTCGGTGGCGACCGCGCCGAGCAGCGCGGAGATCAGGAACAGCGTGCGGGACACCTGCCAGCCGCCCAGGTTGCCCGCCGCCGCCGACCGCCAGGAGTGACAGGAAAAACGTGTCCCCGCTCCGGCCACGACCTCGGCCACCTCGGCGATCACCGCGGCGTCGACGCCGGACTCGGCGGCGGCGAACTCGAAGGTGAACTCCGCGTAAAGCCCGGCCAGGATCTCCTGGAAGGTCTCGAACGCGGCCGGCCGGTCCGGGTGGCATTCGGTGAGGTACTCCTCCCAGTTCCACCACCTCCGGACGAATCCGGCATCATAGCGGCGGGTCTGGATCAGGTGGTTCGCCACGGCCAGGTTGATCGCGGCCTCGCTGCCGGGCTGCGGCGACAGCCAGTAGTCGGCGTGCGTGGCCGTGTTCGACAGCCGGGTGTCCAGCACGATGACCTTGGCGCCGTTGGCCCGCGCCTCGGTGATCCGCTGCGCGTGCGGGTTGAAGTAGTGCCCCGCTTCAAGGTGGGCGCTGATCAGGTAGATGACCTTGGCGTTGGCGTGGTCCGGGCTGGGCCGGTCGATGCCCATCCAGAACTGGAATCCGGTGCGCCCGCCGGAGGAGCACACGTTGGTGTGCGAGTTGTGCCCGTCCACCCCCCAGCTTGCCAGCACCCGCTCGGTGAACCCGTCCTCTCCGGGGCGGCCGAGGTGCACCATGAGCTCGTTGCGGCGGCCTTCGGTGATCGCGGCGCGGATCCGCGCGGCGAGCGCGTCCAGAGCGTCGTCCCAGCTGACCCGTTCCCATTTGCCCTCGCCGCGCCGCCCGGCGCGGCGCAGCGGGTACAGCACCCGGTCGGGGTCGGTGACCTGGTTAATCGTGGCCGGGCCCTTGGCGCAGTTGCGGCCGCGGGATCCGGGGTGCTCGGGGTTGCCCTCGAACTTGCGGACCTGTCCGGTGTCGGCGTCGACGTAGGCGAGCAGCCCGCAGGCTGACTCGCAGTTGAAGCAGGTGGTCGGCACCAGCATGTAGTGCCGTTCCTCCCGGGCCGGCCAGGCGCGTGAGGACAGCTCTACCCAGTCGTCCCACCGTTCTTTCGGCGGGAACGCGGCCAGGTGCACCCGGCTGGCGCCCTGGTAGAACGTCTCGCCCCTGGCCTCGGCCGCGGCTCGCGCCGCCGACACCCGGGCGCCCAGTTCCCCCAGCGAGCCCTGGCCGGGCCGGCCGTTGCCTGCGGGCACTTCGGCGTGGCGGGACATCTGGCCTCCTAAGCGAGCGGGACGGACTGGCCGGCCTGGACGTAGGCGTGCTCGTGCGCGAGCAGGCCGGCCAGGGCGAACGGGACCGCGACGGCGCCGATCCACGGCGCGGCGATGGCCACCGCGACCGCGGCCAGGCCTGGCCAGAAGAACCTCCAGTACCGGCCGCCGGTCATCGCGTGCGCGGCCAGCCGGGCATGCTCGGTCGGGTGCGTCACGCTGATCTCGCCGAGGACAAGCAGCACGTGAGCGGCTGCGGCGGCCGCGAGCAGCACCTCCGCGCCACCCGCCGCGGCGCGGGGGCTGAGCCATTCCGCGAACGGGAGGATGCCGGCGGCGCCGGCGAGCACCGCCTGGACGGCCAGGTGCGGGGCGAGCAGCGGGCTCTGCCACAGGTCTCTCGCCTTCGCCTGCGCGAACAGGTAGGCGGTGTAGCAGGCGACACCCAGCGACAGGGGCAGCGCGAAGCCTCCCGCTACCTGGCGGACAGCCACCGATCCGGCCAGCGACCCGATCGCGTACAGCGCGACCGCGCCGCCGTAGCCGCCGATGATGAACGAGCCGCGCACCAGCCAGCTCCGCCACTGATGCCTGGTGAAGATCAGGTAGAACCGCCAGGGATGCCGCAGGTCCCAGATCAGCAGGATGCCGGTCAGGCCGAGGAAGACCAGCGAGATTACCGGCGCCGCCCACCGGCCGGCATCGTCTGTCCACGACATCCGTCCGGCGAGCATGAGGATCAGCGGGACCAGCAGGCCGCCGGCGGCGAGGCCCTTGGTCCAGGTGTAGAGGCTGACCCGCCAGCCCCACGGCGCGTGGTGGCCGACATCGTAGGACAGCAGCGCCTCCGCGCTTGAGCTGGGCTGTCCCGGATGCCCGGCGGCGACATGACCGGGGCCGTCGGCGCCCTGAGTGGCCCAGGCGTACAGCCCGCCGTCCGGGCGGCGTGCGGCGAGCGGGTCCAGCGTCGCCTGGGTGGCACCCTTGTAGAACAGGCCGGGCCTGGTCCCCTTCTCCGGCCGCCGCACGGTGACCGGCTCCCGCTTGACGATCTCGGCGACCTTGGACGTGGGATCGTTCAGGTCGCCGACCATGATCGCCTGGGTGGGGCAGACGGTGACGCAGGCCGGCTCCAGCCCGATGTCCAGCCGGTGCGCGCACAGGTTGCACTTCTCCGCCGAGTTGTCCTCGGGGTTGATGAAGATCGCGTCGTACGGGCATGCCGCGATGCAGGCCTTGCAGCCGATGCACGCGTTCTTGTCGAAGTCGACGATCCCGTCTTCCCGCCGGTACATCGCCTGCGTCGGGCACGCGGCCACGCACGGCGCGTCCGCGCACTGGTTGCACCGGGTCACCTGGAATGCCCGCCGTACCTGCGGGAACGTGCCGGTTTCCACCGACTTCACGTAGGTCCTCGTGACCCCGAGCGGCACCTCGTTCTCGCTCTTGCACGCGGTCGTGCAGGCATGACAGCCGATGCACGAGTCCTGGTCGAGGACCTTGACCCAGCGCTGTAGCTGGTCATTCGGTACGGGCACACCTGCACGCTACGGTGCGTGCTGTCGGCCGGCTAGCCCCGATCTCGCTATGAGCTCATAACTAGCGCTTATGACGCGACCATGTTGAGCAGCCGGCGGGCCAGCGGCGCGAGCGGCCTGTCGGCCGGCCACACTGCCCGCAGCGCGCGGGACAGGTCGACCTCCTCGGTCCGCACCTGCACCAGCCGCCCGGCCTCGATGTCTTCCGCGACCGCCAGCGCGCTGAGCACCGCGGGTCCCTCACCGCGCCGCGCCGCGGCCAGGATCGTCGCGGTGGAGCCTAGCTCCAGCCACGAATGAGCGCCGCCCCATGAGCGCAGCGCGTGGTCAAGGACCTGCCGTGTGCCCGACTCCGGCTCGCGGACGATCAGGTCAGCGGCGGCCAGTTCGGCCCCGCCGACCGGGGTCGCGCGCCGGGCCCACGGATGGACGGGATCGACGACCACCACCAGGTGATCGCTGCGCACCGCGACCGTCGACATCCCGGCGGGCGGGACCTCGTAGCCTTCAACGAACCCGACGTCGGCGCTGGCGCCACGCACGCGGGCGATCACGCGCGTGGAATTGGCCACCTCGACCGCAAGCACGACGTTGGGGGCCTCCCGGTGCAGCGCGCCCAGCCAGCCGGGCAGCAGGTATTCGGCCACGGTCAGCGACGCCGCCACCCGCAGCCGCGAATCCTTCTCGGCGGCCAGCGCCGCCACCCCGGCCATCAGCGCCTGTACCTCGCCGAGCACGCGCCGGCCCATCGCCGCGACCCGCTCCCCCTCTGGCGTCAGCTCCGTGCCGGCCGGCGACCTCCGCAGCAGCTTCACCCCCAGGCTGCGCTCCAGCCGTGACATGCGCATGCTCACCGCGGGCTGCGACATTCCGTGCCGGGTCGCCGCCTGTCCGAGGCTGCCCAGATCCGCGATGGAATCCAGCAGGTCCAGCGCGACAAGATCCGGCGTAGATGGCGGCAACACGATCCCAGCGTAACTTAACCAGCACTTATGGCAGATGTGAGCGACCGGCAGGCTAACCGGCGGCCGCGGAGCCGTGTGACTCATGCGCGGCTTGGGGCCAGGCGGGTTCGCGTGACGCATGAGCATCTGGTAATAGTAGGGAACGACGAATTGGTATAGACCATGCGACAACCGCCCAAAGGTGACGCATGGTCTCTGCGGCAAGCGCAGTGACCCGGCTTCAAACAGAGGCCGCCGCTGATGCCTGCCGTGGCGGGCTCGCGGCACGCCGCACCGGTCCCTGGCGAGATCAGGCTATAAGTGCGATCGCACTGTGCTCTCCGGCAGGACTCGCTGCCCTACCCATGGGTCGTCTGCGGGGACTGCCAGTCCCCTGGTTATGGAGCGCGTACCCCGCGCTCTGCGCGAAGGAGAGACACCGTTGATCACCCGGATCACCGAGATCAACACCAAGCAGGACCTGTCCCGATGGACCCGTGCACACGAGAAGGCCTCAGGCATCACGTGGTCAGTCATGGCCGGGCCGGGCGGCACGATGATCATCGTTGAGCATGAGGAAGACCGCGCTTCCCTGTATGCGGGGAATGCCGCACCGGACGCGCTCGTCACTGTGGCCAATATCACTGAGAGTGCTGACGTCGTTGGCGCGGGTGAACTCGTGAGCCGGGCTGGCGAGCGTGATCGGGCGCGGCTACGGCGACGGCATCTACGAGTACACCAACGACCTCTGCTGCCCGAACTGGCTACACGAGGCGTGGCTATTGCCGGACGACCACGTTGGCCAGGCCTGGACACCACGGATCAGAGCCCTTGTTCCCTCCTCGGCGCCGGTCCCGGCGGAAGTGACGCGCCGGATTTGATTTGATAGGGCAGCCGGCCGCTCGCACTCAAGCTGGCCTGGCCAGTTGACCAGACCAGGGACGAGGCGGCCGCGGGAACCCCGAGCGCTCGGTGGCGGACCTGCTCTGGACCCGGGCCGACGAGCTTCCCGACCCGCAAGCCATCACCGGCCTGCTCGGCATCATCGTCGAGAACGGGAACCTGGACCAGGCCAAGGCAACCCCTGGCCGAGCGCATCAACCTGTCCTGAACCTCGCATCGAGCACGACCGGCTGACGCAGGGCAGGCTGTTCGGGGCAGGCTGGGTAAGTTGAGTGCATGGATGAGAACCGTGCCCGGCGCGTCGCCGACGCTCTCCGGGACCGCGGCATTGACGCGCATATGGAATCCGCGGGGATTGATGTCTACGGAGTCCGTGTCGTGCTCGGCGGCGGGCGCGAGGCGATCTGGGGTAACGAAGACACGTCGTCCCTGGCGGCTGAGGTGCTGCTCGACGGTGATCTGGTCGGCTTCATCCCGGAGATCCCGGGTTCTGATGCATTCGATGAGGCGCAGGTTGTGGATGCCATCGCGCGGGCTGACTACCATGAGCCCATCGGCCGGGAACTGCCGGAGGCTCCGCCGCCTGCCCCGCCGCTGACGCGGGAAGGCGGCCTGTTCCGGCGCTTTCTCGGCGGCTTCCGCGAGGACTCGAAGTAGTCCCTGGACGCTACGGCGCCGGAACCGCCGTCGGATTCGCCGGCGCGGATCTTAAGGCCGCGTGGTAGCCGAGCGCTTTGGCGATGACGGGTACTCGGAGAACCGTCTCCTCGCGCGGCCGGCGCCGCTTCCCCGGCCGTGGCGGGCCAGGTGTCCCCCTTACTCCTAGGTTTGACAGGACTCTGCCTGTTTCTGGGTTCATGGGGAAAGCTGGAAGCATGACAAGCGCATTCACTATGGCCCCGGATCTCACCGTCAATCGCATGGGTTACGGGGCGATGCAGTTGGCCGGGCCGCACGTGTTCGGACCGCCGGCCGACCGGGACGCCGCCATTGCCGTGCTCCGCGAGGCAATCGAGCTGGGCATAAACCACATCGACACGGCCGACTTCTACGGCCCGCACGTCACGAACCAGATTATTAAGGACGCTCTCCATCCATACCCTAAGGATCTGCACATCGTGACCAAGGTCGGGGCGGTACGGGACGCCGACGGCGGCTGGCCCCAGGCGCGGTCACCGCGGGAGTTGCGCGAGCAGGTCCACGACAACCTCCGCAACCTCGGGGTGGACGTGCTCGATGTGGTCAACATGCGCGTCGGGGGCTTCGACAGCCCAGAGCCCGGCTCGGTCGCTGAGCCGTTCGGTGCGCTGGCGGAGATGCGGAAGGAAGGGCTGATCAAGCACCTCGGCATCAGCACCGCCAGTGCGGAACAGGTCGCCGAAGCCCAGTCCATCGCGCCGGTCGTCTGTGTCCAGAACATGTACAACGTCGCCAACCGGGCCGACGACAACCTAGTCGACTCCCTGGCTAGGCAGGGCATCGCCTACGTGCCCTACTTCCCGCTCGGCGGTTTCACCCCGCTGCAGTCCGGCACGCTGGACACGGTGGCCGCCCGCCTCGGGACCACCCCGCTGGCCGTCGCCCTGGCCTGGCTGCTCCACCACTCGCCGAACATCCTGCTCATCCCAGGCACGTCCTCCGTCGAGCACCTGCGCGCGAACGTCGCCGCCGCGGACATAACCCTCCCCGACGACGTCCTGGCCGAGCTAGACGCGCTCTAACAGACCGCACCCCGTCCGCGCTCCACATCCCGCCGCGACGCTCCCCGCTAGCCTGGAGGTGTCACGAACCGGGAGGTAATGGCTGACATGAACGAGTCCGTCCCGCGCGTGCTGGCCGATGGCAACATCGGCCCCGTGGACGCCGCCCAGGTGCCGCGCTATGTCGGGGAAGCGACGTTCGCGAGGTTGCCGCGCATCGCCGAGGTGGAGCGCGCTGACGTCGCCGTGCTCGGGGTGCCATTTGACAGCGGAGTTAGCTACCGGCCGGGGGCACGCTTCGGCCCTGGCCATATCCGGGAGTCGTCCAGGCTGCTGCGGCCCTATAACCCGGCCGTTCAGATATCGCCATTCGCCAGCCAGCAGGTAGCGGACGCCGGTGACCTGGCGGTCAACCCGTTCAGCATCGACGAGGCCATATCCGCCATCGAGCGCGCCGCGCGTGGCTTGCTCGAGCGGGCCGGATCCTTGCTGACCCTGGGCGGCGACCACACGGTCGCGCTGCCGCTGCTGCGTGCGGTGTCGGCGGTGCACGGCCCGGTCGCCGTCGTGCACTTCGACGCCCACCTCGACACCTGGGATACCTACTTCGGCGCGGCTTACACACATGGCACGCCGTTCCGCCGCGCGTCCGAGGAGGGGCTGCTCGATCAGTCAGGATGCGTGCACGTGGGCATCCGTGGCCCGCTTTACAGCGACAACGACCTCCGCCAGGACGCCGCGCTGGGCTTCCAGGTGATCGGGGCCGCCGAGGTCGATGACCTCGGCGTGGCCGGAATGACTGAGCGCATCCGGGATCGGGTCGGTGACCGGCCGGTGTATGTCTCGGTCGACATCGACGTGCTCGACCCGGCGCATGCGCCGGGCACGGGCACTCCCGAAGCCGGCGGCCTGTCCAGCCGGGAACTGCTCGCCACCCTGCGTTCCTTCACTCAGCTGAACCTGATTGGCGCCGACATCGTCGAGGTTGCCCCCGCCTACGACCACGCACAGATCACCGGCATCGCGGCGGCGCACGTCGGGTTCGAGCTGCTGTCCGCGCTCGCGGCCCGGAAGGCCGCCCGGTGACTGCGTCCAGTACCGTCGTGGCCTGCTGCCAGCTCGCCCCGGTCCTAGGGGATCCGGCAGCGAACCGGCACCTCGTCGCTCAGGCCGTGTCGCAGGCCGCGGCGGCCGGGGCAGCTGTTGTGGTGCTGCCCGAGCTGGTTTCCAGCGGCTACGTCTTCGAAAGCCAGGCAGAGGCCAGGTCTTGCGCGGAGACCGCAGAAGGCGAGACCGTAACCAGCTGGGGGCGACTTGCCGCCAGCTACGGCATCGTGATCGTCGGCGGCTTCTGCGAGGCCGCCGACGGTGAGCTGTTCAACAGCGCAGCGGTCGTGGATCCCGGCGGCCTGCGGTGCGTCTACCGCAAGGTCCACCTGTGGGACAAAGAGCGCCTCTGGTTTACTCCGGGAAGCGCCGCGCCGCCGGTCATAACGACCCAGTTCGGCCGCATTGGCGTGCTGATCTGCTACGACCTCGAGTTCCCCGAATGGGTGCGGCTGCCAGCCCTCGACGGTGCGCAGCTGCTGTGCGCCCCGGTCAACTGGCCGGCGTCCCCGCATCCGTTCGGCGAGCGCCCGGCCGAAGTTATCAAGGCGCAGGCCAACGCGGCCGTCAACCGCGTGTTCATCGCGGTTTGCGACCGCACTGGTGAGGAACGCGGGGCCGACTGGGTGGCCGGCTCGGTGATCGTCGACGCGGACGGCTGGCCGCTGGCCGGCCCCGCGCAAACCGCTGGCGCCGTCACGATCACCGCCGCCTGCAAGCTCGGCGACGCGCTGGACAAGGCGGTCAGCCCGCTGAGCGACGTGCTCGCCGACCGGCGGCCTGAGCTGTACGGGCGAGTCAGCGAGAAGCCCGGCCGGCGGAACGATCTTCCTGAGGTTTCGGCCGGCTAGCCGGCTACCCGCACTACCTCACCTTGCAGGAGCAGGCAGGATCGCGTGGGTCCACAGGAACGTCCCGTCGAGTCGGAAGGATGACCAGCCGACGGCGGCACGCTCAGACACCAGAGCCCGTATCAGGAACTCACGCCACAGGGCCGGACAGCTTGCAGCCGTCCGGCACAGCGCACCGCCTCAGACGGTGCGCGGACGCTTGAAATAGCAGTAACCCACGACCCGGGAACATACCCGGTTAACAAGGCCGATAGCACGAGCCGGATGATCTTGGTGACGGATACCGCCGGGATGCCGCACCTATCGCTGGGGTCAAAGCGGCAGAGACTCGGCCTCGGCCTTGGCCCAGACCATCCGCACAAGACGGACCAGCAGCAGAGGCGAACCGGCAGCCTAGCCGTGAGGAGCATTGCTAAGGGCGGCCC
>Ga0335075_10012648_pt1 | contig 12746 bp, 10 predicted proteins | sample Lox_Sample_24_FD_206723 | JGI IMG/M metagenome (GOLD analysis project Ga0335075, IMG submission 206723) | Soil microbial communities from Loxahatchee National Wildlife Refuge, Florida, United States - Lox_Sample_2.4 | ecosystem: Environmental > Terrestrial > Soil > Wetlands | place: USA... | reverse complement strand
GCCGGGATCACCCAACGGTCGAAATCGGCGTCGTTCACGTAGCCGAGCCCAACGGCGGCTTGCTTGAGATTGGTACCCTCTTTGTGCGCCTTCTTGGCGATCTCGGCGGCCTTGTCGTAGCCGATGTGCGGCGAGAGCGCCGTTACGGTCATGAGCGAGTCGTCGAGATACCCCTTGATGACCTTCTCGTTTGCGATGAGCCCCTCGACGCAGTGTTCGCGGAACATCGTACACGCGTCGCGCAGCAACGTCGTGGAGTGCAAGAAATTATAGATCATCACTGGGTTGAAGACGTTGAGTTCGAAGTTCCCCTGCGAGGCGCCGAAGCTGATCGCGGTGTCGTTGCCGTAGACTTGCACGCAGACCATCGTCATCGCCTCGGCCTGCGTCGGGTTGACCTTCCCCGGCATGATCGAGCTGCCCGGCTCGTTCTCGGGGAGCGAGAGCTCGCCGATGCCGGCGCGCGGCCCCGATCCCAGCCAACGAATGTCGTTGGCGATCTTCATGAGCGCGGCGGCGAGCATCTTGAGGGCACCCGACGCGAAGACGAAGTCATCGTGCGACGCGAGCGCGGTGAACTTGTTGGGGTGCGAGCGCAGCGGAAGATTGGTGAGTTCGGCGAGTTTGCGCGCGGCACGCTCGGCAAATTCGGGGTGTGCGTTGAGCCCCGTGCCGACGGCCGTTCCGCCAATAGCGAGATCGTAGAGGTGATCCAGCGCCTCACGGCAGGCGACCATCGCCCGATCGAGCTGGCTGACGTAGCCGGAGAACTCTTGTCCGAGCGTGAGCGGCGTCGCATCTTGCAGGTGCGTGCGTCCGACCTTCACGATGCCGGTCCACTCTTTGGACTTCGCATCGAGCGCATCGCGCAGCTCCTTGACGGCGGGCAACATCTCCACCATCGCCTCGGCCGCCGCCATGTGCATCGCGGTCGGGAACGTGTCGTTCGAAGACTGCGACATGTTCACGTGATCGTTGGGATGGATCGGCTTCTTGGATCCCATCACACCGCCGGCTATCTCGATCGCGCGATTCGAGATCACTTCGTTGACGTTCATATTCGTCTGCGTACCGGATCCCGTCTGCCAGACGCGCAGCGGGAAGTGCTCGTTGAGCTTCCCCGCGATCACTTCGTCGGCGGCGGCCACGATGAGGTCGGTCTTCTCCTGATCCAATTTTCCGAGGTCGTGGTTTACGAGCGCGGCGGCTTTTTTGAGCTGCGCCATCGCTTTGATCACTTGGCGCGGCATGACGTCGCGCGGCGTCGCCCCGTCACCGATGTCGAAGTGGATCAGTGAACGCGCCGATTGCGCACCGTAGTACTTGTCGACCGGTACGTCGATCGGGCCCATGCTGTCGGTCTCGACGCGAGTCTTTGCGGCGCCGTTCAGTGTCGTCGTCACGAATTGGTCCTCAGTTTCTTTCAAAAGCGAAGACCGAAGAATTCGCATACGCGACGGCGCACCCTACCGGAAAGACAAACGTCGCAGCGGCGCACGGGCGACGCCGCGACTCACGCGGTCTCCCGGCGCACGAGAGGATGGCGCAGAAAGAACGCCATCGTCTCTTCACTTGCATGCGGGCCCGGTGGCCACGTAAACGCCGCGCGTGGGCTGCCGCCGCTCCACGCGTGCCGCATACCCGCGACACGCCATTCCTCCACCCGCACGATATCGTCCACCGGATCGCGCCACCGCCGGATTTCCACGTCACCGCGGTGATCGACGTGCGGGCTCACGCCGTTTTGGCCACACAGATCGAGGAATTGCTGTACCAGTAAGGTCGCGTTGATCGGCGCAACGATGTCGTCGCTCGCGCCTTGCCAAATCATCGCCCGCAGACGACGATAGGCGCGCGATGGGAACGCCGCATGAAGCGAAGGCGCAACGCTGCGCGCACCGGCCATGAGGGCCTGTGCACTCATGAGATCGTGTGCCGCATGCAGTGGAACACCCGCCATCGTCGCGACAGCGCCGAAGACGTCGGGCGCCTGCTCGGCAAGAATCGCCGCCATCACCGCCCCCGCCGAGAATCCGCAGACGAAGATGCGCCCCGGGTCGACCGGATGCTGTGCGCAGAGGTTCTCAATCAGCCGTAAGATCGCCGCCGGTTCACCGCCGGTGCGCAGTTGATGCTCGGGCGTGAACCAGTTCCAACAGCGCCGTGAGTTGGCGAGCGGCGACTGCTCGGGATACACGACGTACGCCCCGGCTCGTTGTGCGACGCGATCGAAGCGCGTCGCCACGGCGAAGTCGCCGGCGTCCTGTGCGCATCCATGCAACGCAACCACGAGCGGGGCGGCGAGATGCGGAGCGGGTTGGGGCGTAAAGAGGCGGTAGCGGATCGGCCTTATTTTACCAGCGGTAAGACGTCGCTCGGAAAGACCGGATACAGCCCCATCACCAGGACGGCAACCGCACACAGCGCGACCCCCACCCACGGTAGCGGCGCAGGCACCCGTTGCAACGTCGCGACCGAACCTGCAGGGCGCGCGTACATCGCATACACGATCTTGATGTAGGCGTAGATCGAGATGGCGGTGCCGACGACCAGCACACCGGCAAGCCATGCGTAGCCTGCATTCACCGAGCTGGCGAGGATCAGAATCTTTCCGGTAAAGCCGGCGGTGGGCGGCAGACCGGCGAGGCCGAGTAAGAAGAACGTCATCGCGGCGGCGAGGACCGGCCGGCGCGTTCCGAGCCCGACAAAAGAGCGCAGGCGCGAACCCTCGTCGTGGTGCGCCGAGAGCAGCGCGACGACGGCAAAGGCGCCGAGGTTCATGAACATGTACGCGACGATATAGAACATGGCATAGCGCAGCCCCAGCGGCGTCGCCCCCGCAAGCGCCGCGACGACGTACCCGATTTGCGCGATACCGGAATATGCGAGCAGCCGCTTCATATCGGTCTGTGCGAGTGCGGCAACGTTGCCCGCAATCATGGAGAGTGCCGCCAGGATCCAAAGCGGGGCGAGCAACGCCGCTGCATGTGCCGCCGGCACGGCGGCATAAATGAAGCGCGCGAGCACTGCGAGCGCCCCCGCTTTGGTCACGACGCTCATGAAGGCCGTTACCGAGAGCGGTGCGCCCTCGTAGACGTCCGGCGTCCAGACGTGGAACGGCACGAGGCTCAATTTGAATGCCAGACCGATGAGAAAGAGACCGATACCGATCGCGAAGAGCACTTGCGAGGCCGGCGGCAGAACCAGCGCGGCGAGTGCGACGCTGCCGGTGGCACCGAAGAGCAGCGCCATGCCGTAAAGCATGAACCCCGACGCCGTCGAGGAGAGTATCAAATATTTCAGCGCCGCCTCACGCGCCCCCGAACGCGAAGCGAAACCACACAGACAATACAGCGCAAGCGAGAGGATCTCCAAGCCCAGAAAGATCGTCATGAGATTCGCCGCGCCCGCCATGAGCATTGCCCCGCTCGCGCCCCAGAGCAAGAGCGCGACACCACCGGCAGCTTGATCCTCACGCCCGAGCGCATTCACCAGGCACAGCGTAAAAATCGTAGCGACGACGATGACCCCTTCGAAGACCAAGGTGAAGCCGCCGGTGATGAAGGCTCCGCCGAACGCAGAGACCGGATGCCCCCACTGCCCCGCGAGCAGCACGAGCGCGGGAATACAACCCACCAAGCCAACCGCCGTCGCAACCGCACGGCGCACCGCTCTCGGGACGAGCAGGTCGAAGACCAAGACGGCCAGCCCCGTTACGGCGAGCACGAAGAGCGGGACGGTCGCGTTCCAATCGCTAGTGCTGTATTGAAGTATCGGCATGGTGTTCTTTCATGGGGACGAGCAGCGTGCTGTCGCGCAGATAGTCGGCACGCACGGAGTCGAACGTCGCGAGCTCACCGGTACCGGCGATGGCGTAGCACGCCGAGAGCACGTCGGCGGTCTGATCGGCACTGAGCCCAGGCGCCGCCGTCACGCGCACGCCGACGGCCGCCGCAGCGCTGTTGCGCGGAAGACAACCGGCATCGAGCCCGACGACGTGCGTCAACTGCGGCTCGATTCGCGCGAGCGGCCCCGCGTCGACGCCGAGCCAGACGATCGCGATCACCAGCGGCGTCAGGGCGAGGCCCTCGAGCCACGTCAGATCGGGCCGTTGCGGCAGATCGGGAACTTCGGGACCGTTCATCGTCCCTTGGTAGAGCCGTAACATGTAGGCCGCTGCGAGCACGATCGGAATAAGCGCGATCGCCGCCGGCCAAACGTATCCGGCCTTGTAGACGCCCGTGAGGATGAGCAGCTCACCGGCGAAGCCGCAGAGCCCCGGCAGCCCGAGCGCTGCAAGCGCCGCGATGACCAGCGCCCCGGCGAGACGCGGGTTCCGCGCACCCAGACCACCGAGCCGCGCGAGCGAGCGCGTCTCTTCACGGCTTTCGATCCATCCCAAGATCAGGAAGAGCGCGGCACTGAAGAGTCCGTGCGCAATGATGTAGACGACGGCGCCCGCGAGCGCAACGGAGTTGAAGCTGAAGATCGCCAGGATGATGAGCCCGAGATGCGAGAGCGACGAGTACGCAACGATCCGTTTGAGATCGTCTTGCGTTAGCGCCACGAGCCCACCGTAGAGCAGCGAGATGAGCCCCAACACGAACATCACGGGCGCAGCCGCATGCATGTAGGTTGGAAAGAGTGCCAATCCGATCACGATGAAGCCGTAGAGTCCCGCCTTCGACTGGACCGCACTCACGGCCGCGACCACGGGCGGTGGAAGATCGGCGTACGTATCGGGCATCCACGTGTGCAACGGCCAAACCGGTGTCTTGATGAGAAACGCGAGCGCAAACCCCGCGAAGATCCACGGCCCGTAGATGTTGCCGATCGCCGTCGCACCCGCTCCGACCGACGTGCCGATCACGTCGGTCGAGCCGTTGATCACGCCGTAGGCCGCCGTTGCGAGCAGCAAGCCGAGGCCGCCGCTGAGATTGTAGATCAGATACCGCCAAGCGCTGCTCGTCGGCGGCCCCCACATGACGAGCACGAGGAAGACCGGGATGAGCATGAGATCGAAAAACAGCGCAAAGAGCAGCACGTCGCGCGCCACGAAGACGCCGGTCATCGCCGCCAGCAAAAAGAGCATCTGCGCCACGAAGTCGCGCTGGCGCGGCACCCGCGTCACCAGCAGCGCACATCCGGTGACCAGCGTGACGAGCAGCACCAGCCAGAACGAGATCCCCGAGCCCAAGCCAACGTGAAAGTTCGCCGTGAACGGCCGCTGGAACCAGCGCACGCTCTGATCGGGGGCATCACGCAACCCAAGTGCAGAGAGAAAGCTCGCAAAGGCAACTGCCGCCGCAATCCACGTCGCCGGACCTTCCGCGCGTCGCGGAAGCAGATAGAGGGCAGCTCCGGCGAGTAGCGGCCCGAGCACGAGCCCCCAAATCATCGCGGCACCCCAATCACCGCAAAGTACGCGACGAAGACCATGACAAAGCAGACGACGACAAACGCATACGAGCGCACCAGGCCGTTCTGCACCAAACGCACCCCATGCCCGACCCACTGCGCCAGATACGCAAAGTCGCGCACGATTCCGTCGATGATGACCGGATCCAGGTAGCGCCCGAAAAACTCGCCGATCCGAACCGCCGGCTTCACGAAGAGCACTTCGATCGCATCATCGAAGTAAAACGCCCGCGTCATGAACGCCGGCATGCGCTGCGTCTCCTGCGCCAGCCGGGACGCATCCGCCGACGCAACCGCAGCACTTCCATACCGTTGGTACGCAACCCCAAATCCAATCAAGACCACCACGAAGACGATCGCCGTCGAAACGAATTCCCCGAGCGGAGGCGTATACGTCGGCGCCACCGCGCCGGCAAACACCGGCGCGAGCCACCGCGCCCAGGGACTCGTATCTCCACCAAACGCGAGCCACCCGGCAAAGACCGTCGGCACCATCAAAATTGCCACCGGCGCCTCCATCACCCACGCTGGAACCACCCCATGGTGCGGATGTGCCGAGTGGTCGGTACGATCCGTCCCAAAGAAGACGACGAAAATCATGCGCGACATATAGTAAGCCGTGATTCCCGCGGTGACGACCGCAGACGCGTACAAGATCGGATGCCCGTGCATGAGCACGCCGTAGATCACCAAGTCCTTACTGAAGAACCCGCTGAACCCGGGCACTCCGCAGATCGCCAGCGTCCCCGTCACCATCGCCCAAAACGCAAGCGGCAGCTTCGTGCGAAGCCCCCCCATCTTGCGCACATCCTGCTCCCCCGCAAGCGCGTGAATCACGAGCCCCGACGCCAAGAAGAGCTGCGCCTTGAAAAAGGCATGCGTGAAGAAGTGCATCACGCCCGCCTCATATGCGCCGACGCCAACCCCCAAGATCATGTACCCGATCTGGCTCATCGTCGAATAGGCAAGGATCCGTTTGATATCCCACTGCCCAATCCCCAAGATCGCCCCGGTGAGTGCCGTCAGCGCCCCAATAACGCCGACCAACTCGCGCGCCCCAGCCGACGCACTCCACAGCGGAGCGCAGCGCGCAATGAGATAGACACCCGCCGTCACCATCGTCGCCGCATGAATGAGCGCCGAGACCGGCGTGGGCCCTTCCATCGCATCCGGCAACCACGTATGCAGCGGCACCTGCGCCGACTTCGCCGCACACCCCACAAAGATCGCCACGCACATCAAAAAGAGCGTCCCCGGCGAAAACAGCCCGACGTTCGAAAAGACGTCCGAATACACGACCGACCCGGTCACCGAAAACATCACGAAAATCGCAAAGAGCAGCCCGACGTCACCCACGACATTGATGACGAACGCCTTACGCGCCGCCGCCACCGCCGAAGGCCGATCGAAATAAAACCCAATCAAGAAGTAGGAAGCGAGCCCTACGAGGCCCCATCCAACCAGCAGCCCCGCAAAATTGTCCGAGAGCACCAACGTGAGCATCGCGAACACGAAGAAGTTCATGTACGCAAAGAAACGCGCCACCGCTTTATCTCCATCCATGTACCCAATCGAATACAGATGGATCAAGAACCCGACCCCGGTGATGATGAGCGTCCACACGAGCGAAAGCGGATCGAGCATCAACCCAAAGCGAAAGCCGGGAATCCAGGTAATCAGCGGCACTCCATAACCGCTCCCCGCCGCAGCCCCGAACTGCGCAAGCGTCAAAACGAACGCCACCGCCATAATCGCAGAAGCAATCCACCCCGCACGCTCACGAATCTGCGGCCCCAACGCCCACAACAGCACACCGCCCGACAGCGGCAAAAGCCAAATCGCGTAAAGCATCAGCAGAAACACCCCAGAGCGCCAGACGGCGAAGCCCCACCAGCCTGAGCGCTACCCCACTGTGATTGGGTCGTCGCGTGACGACGTTGTCCAGCGCAAGCTCGGACGAGGAGCGGAGCCCGGAGGGCGGGAGCGACGAGCCGCGCAGCAGCGATTTTTCCATGGATGGAAAAATCGTAGCGGTTGCGCCGGACAATGTCGTCACGCGACGACCCAATCACCCGCCAGCCACCGACGAACATCAAGCTCACCCGCGCAACCCCGCAGCCTCATCGACATCCACATACTGCGCCCGCCGAAACGCGACAACAACGATCGCAAGCCCAATAGCCGCCTCAGCCGCAGCCACCGTAATCACTAAAAACGCAAAGACATGCCCCACGTTATTCAGCCATGCCCGCGCAAAGGCAATGAACACAACATTCGCCGCATTCCACATCAGCTCGATAGCCATCAGCACGATCAACGGATTGCGCCGCGTCACAACCCCAATGACCCCGAGGAAAAACAGCGCCCCCGAGAGGACGACATAATACGTCGCCGGGATCATCCGACTTTCGCTTTCGTCTTGGTGATCGGCTCACGCACGCGCCGCGGCCGTTTGACATGATGCCCGCGCGTCTTGGCCGGCGCTGCGTCACTAGCCAGCATGATCACGCCGACGATGGCGATCACCAGAACGAGCGCCGTCATCTCGAACGGCAAAAGATACGGCCCAAAGAGCGCGCGCCCGAAATCTGCGACGCTGCCGAAGACGTCAGCAGCCCCCGGCGGCCCATTCGGTTGCGTCGGACCGACGCTCGGCGTAAACGGAACCTGAACGGCACCCCAGACCAACGCTCCGAAGGCAACGAGTGCGGTGACGATCGCCGGCATCCCAATGCGGGGCAGCTTGTTCGGCCCGCTATCGAACGGCTTCACCCCGCTCGAAAGCAGCGCGATGACGAAGACGAAGAGCACGAGAATCGCGCCGCTGTAGACGAGGATTTGAATGAGCGCCAAGAACTCCGCCGAGAGCGAGAGATAGAGCGCCGCCAGTGCAAGGAAGTTCAGCAGCAATCCGATGACGCTGTAGACCGGATGCTTGGCGGTAATCGTGAAGAGAGCGCTAGCGAGCAACGCGATCGCCAGAAGTACGAAGATCGTCACCCGGCAAGCCCCTTGCGATGCGTCTTGAGGATGCCTCCGCGCCAAGTGGCATCGTAGCCGGTGGTGATGTCGATCGTGCTCTTGCGCTCGCTGACGCTGCCGAGATCGGCGGGGATGCCGCCGGGGCGCTCATCGGGCGGCGTACCGACGCCGGCTTCAGGTGGCACCAGCAGACGATCCTTGGCGTAGATGAACGAGCCACGCCGGTAGTCGGCCATCTCAAAGCGCGGGGTGAGGACGATCGCGTCGGTCGGGCACGCCTCCTCGCAGAGGCCGCAGAAGATGCAGCGCAGCTCGTCGATCTCGTAGCGCGCCGCGTAGCGTTCGCCCGGCGAGCGCCGGTCCGCGGGCGTGTTCTCGGCACCGATGACCGTGATCGCATTGGCCGGACAGGCAATCTGGCAGAGCTCGCAACCGATGCAGCGCTCCTTTCCGTCGCCGTAGCGGCGCAGCTCGTGCAAGCCGTGAAAGCGCGGCGCGTGCTGCTTTTTGATCGTCGGATACTCGATCGTCGGCTTCTTCTTGAAGAAGAAACTGAACGTCGTCGCCATACCGGCGAGGATTGCGTAGATCGTCGCAAAGAGACTGCGCATAGAGCTATCCTATCCGGGCAACCAGGCGACGACTGCGGCCGTCACCATCAAATTGAGCGTCGCTACCGGCAACAGAAACTTCCAGCCGAACGTCATCAGCCGGTCGTAGCGGAAGCGCGGGAGCGTCGTCCGCAGCCAGATATACAGGAAGATGAAAAACGAGGCCTTGAGCAAGAACCAAATGATTCCCGGTATGAAGGCAAGGCCGAAGAGTGGATTCCATCCGCCCAGGAAGAGCAGCGTCGCCACGCACGAGACCGTGATCATGTTCAGGTATTCCGCGATGAAGAACAACCCAAAGCGCAGACCCGAGTACTCCGTATGGAAGCCGCCGACGAGTTCGGACTCGGCCTCCGTCAGGTCGAACGGCGCGCGGTTGGTCTCGGCGACGGCCGTCACGAGGTAGATGATGAAGCCGACGAGCTGCGGGACGACGAACCACAGGGTATTCTGCGCATGCACGATGCCGACCAGCGACGTCGTCCCCGCCAGGATCAGCACGCCCACCACCGACATCGTCATCGCCAGTTCGTAGCTGATCATCTGCGCGGTCGCGCGCACGCCACCTAAGATGGGATACTTCGAGCCCGAGGACCAGCCCGCCAGCGACGTGCCGTAGATCCCAATCGACGTCAGTGCGAAGATGAAGAGAATCCCCGCATTGACGTTTCCAACGTCCCATGGGCCGCCCGCGGTCTCGGAGAAGGGGATGACCGCGAACGCCGCCATCGCCGTCACGAGCGAGAGATAGGGTGCGAAGCGATAGATGAGCGGGTCGGCCGTACTCGGCGTCAGATCTTCCTTGAACAACATCTTTGCGGCGTCGGCGGCCGGCTGGAGCAAACCCCACGGCCCGACGCGATTGGGGCCGGGGCGCAACTGCATCCAGGCCATGACCTTACGCTCGGCGAGCATGGCGTACGCGAAGGTCGTGAGAACGACGAAGAGCACGAAGGCGGACTTGATGAGCGCCTGCGCCCACCAGACGCTCCAGACATCGGTGACGACATGCATCAGGCGGGTGCTCCTGCGAGTTCGTGATAGGCAGAGCGAATGTTCATCAGCGTGACGCTCTCGCCCGCGACAAAACTATTGGCGGGGGCATCGGGGATTCCGTCGACGATCGTCACCGTTCCGTCGCTGGCGGCGGCCGAGAGCACGACGAAGAGATCGGAGAGCGTCCGCTCCTCATCGACCAAGTCGACGACGTCACCTTCGGTCACACCGAGCACGAGCGCGGTGTGCGGCGAGAGCGTCACCGTCGGCAAATCGCGCAGACCCTCCACGCGCTCGTCGTGCGCAAGCGTACCGCCGCCGGTGAAGATCGAGGTCGCAATGCAGACGCGAAGCGCACCGGCATTCTCTTTGGAAGCAATCCGCCGCTGGCCCATCTCGCCGACGCTTTCCGCACGCGCCGGCGAGATACGCGCCGTCGCAGTCAGCACGTCGGGAGCAGGGATCTCGATCTCGAGTTCAGCCGCGAGAGCGACGAGCATCTCGCCGTCGGAGAGCGTCCCGGGCAGCGGTGCAAGGCCCGCATGCACCGGCAAAATATCGCCCGTCACACTCATCGTGTGGCCGCTCTTCTCGAAGGCGCCCTGTGCCGGGAGGACCAGCGTTGCGTGCTCCGCGGTCTGCGTCATGAAGAGGTCGCTGACGACGACGAACGGCAACTTCGCTAGTGCCTCGCGCGCGAGTGCTCCGTCCGCAAAGCGCAAGATCGGATTCGCCCCGAAGATGCAGAGCGCCGAGAGCTCACCGCGCCGCGCCGCCTCGAACATCCCCGCCGTTCCAAGGCCGCCTTGCGCCGGCAGCATGCCGAACGCCTCGGCGCCGCGCGCGTTCCCTTGTTCGCCACAGAGAAATTCGTGAACCGCCGGCGACCCGGCTGGGCGCTGCGCGTGCACCTGCTCCATCACGCTCTCGTAGAGCGAGACGTCGATGCCGTCCCAGACGACGGCGAGTCGATCGACCGTCAGCGCCTCTTGCGGAATCTGTGCTGCGCTGCCGACGTGCGTCTCCAAGACGAAGGAGGCCGCTGCAAAATCACCGACGCTGATCAGCCGCGCGTGATGCCGGGAGACGGCCTTCCGGATGCGCAGGTCGAGGACCGGCGCACTCTGCGAAGGGGGGACGCCGAGAACCAAGATGGTCTTCGCCATCTCGAGATCGTGCAAGGTCCCGCTGCCACGCGGCGTCGCCGACAGCTGGCGGCCGGCACGCCAATCGAGATTCTGCGTCCCGAGCGCGCGAAAGAGGTGCTGCGCGAGCACGATCTCTTCGTTCAAGAGTCGGCCGCCGCCGATCACACCAATTGCCTGCGGGCCTGCCGAAGCCAGTGCTTCTTTGAGCTTGCGGGCCCAAAGACCGATGGCGTCCTCCCACGAGATCTGCGTCCACTCGTTCCCCGAACGCAGCAGCGGCGAGACGAGGCGGCGCGCGTCACGATAGAAGCCGATGTTGTACCGGCCGCGATCGCATAGCCACCCGTCGGACTGCGCCTCGTCGCCCTCCTCCGACATCGTGCGCAAGACGTCGTCGTACCGCACGTCGATGTTGAGCGTGCAGCCGACACTGCACTGCGTGCAGGTCGACTGCGTCCGTGCAAGGTCCCACGGGCGCGATTTGAAGCGATACGTCTTCGACGTCAGCGCCCCGACCGGGCAGAGCTCGGTGACGTTTCCACTGAAATCCGAGCGGTACGGCGCCTGTGTGGCCGTCGCGATGACGTCTTTCTGCCCACGATCCTTGACCACCAGCGACTGTTCTTGCGTGATGATGTCGTCGAAGCGCACGCAGCGCTGGCAGACGATGCAGCGCTCCTCGTCGAGCACGATCGTCGGCCCGAGATCGACCGCCTTCGGCTTGGGATCCTTCGCCTCGAGTTTGCGCGACGCACCTTGACCGTAGGCCATCGAATAATCTTGAAGATCGCACTCGCCGCCCTTGTCGCAGATCGGACAATCCAAGGGGTGGTTGAGCAAGAGAAATTCGAGCACCGCGCGGCGTCCGTCGTCGACTTTCTCGTTTTGCGTGTGCACGACCATGCCTTCGGTCACGACGGTGTTGCAGGCAATCTGCAACTTCGGCGTCTTCTCCACTTCGACCAGACAGATGCGGCACAGACCCGCGGGGCCGAGTTTGGGATGATAGCAATAGACGGGGATGTCTTTGCGCACCCGTTTTGCGGCCTCGACGAGCAGCGTACCGGCGGGTACGGTGAGCTGCTCGCCGTCGATCGTGAGCGTAACCTCGCTAGCCATCGTTACTTTTTCTTTCTCAACTTCGGCGGCTTCACAGCGGCGGATTTGGTAGAGGCGGATTTCTTGGGCGTCGTCCAGATCACCAGAATCGCCCAGAAAACAGCCGCAACTCCGGCACTTGCCGCGAGCGCTCCCTTCTCCACGTAGCCGACGTAGACGTCGGCAAGGCAGAGCATCAGCAGCGTAAACCGCCCCCATTTGCTCGCAAGCCACGGGAAATTGGCAATCAGCTTGTCGAGCGGGTTCACGCCGTCACCGAAACCTTGGGCCGGACATAGGCGCGAAATTGCTCGGGGAAGCGCTTGACCACCGACGCCAAAAACGGCTCGATGGAATCGCCGAGCGGACAGAGATTGATGCCCGTCAGCTGATGGCTGACGGAGACGAGCATATCGACGTCGGACTCCACACCCTCGCCGTGCAGCATGCGTTCGAGTGTTTGCTCAAGCCAATGCCCACCCTCCCGGCACGG
>Ga0335075_10012647_pt1 | contig 12747 bp, 13 predicted proteins | sample Lox_Sample_24_FD_206723 | JGI IMG/M metagenome (GOLD analysis project Ga0335075, IMG submission 206723) | Soil microbial communities from Loxahatchee National Wildlife Refuge, Florida, United States - Lox_Sample_2.4 | ecosystem: Environmental > Terrestrial > Soil > Wetlands | place: USA... | reverse complement strand
GCGTGTCGTAGCCCGCGCCGAGCAGCACCAGCTGCCCGCAGCCCGCGGCGAGCGCGTCCACCACGAAGTCGTCGATCACGCGCGTGCGCACCACGCCGGACAGGCGCGGCCCGGGCCAGCGGCGGTCGATGTAGGCGCGGATCGCCGCCCGCAGCGCCGGCGCGCGGGCGGCGCTCGCCACCGCCTGCAGGCGCGGGCGCAGGAAGCGAGCTGCGTCACGGTCCTCGAACAGCCGCCGGCCGGGCGCCTCGGCCGACTCCAGCGCGCGGAACAGCGCCATGTATTCGGCGGTGCGCGACGGTTCGCCCGCGTTCACGGCGCCGCTGCCGCCGGAGTCCGAAGATCGCCGCGAGGCGCGCGCATGCGCATGCGGTAACTCTGCCAGGTGACGCGCGCAGCGCGCGGCGACATCCGGCCAGATCGCGTTCAGGCGCGGCGCTTTCGGCCGACTATGGGGGTGATGAGGCTGATCACGAGCCAGCCGTCCCCCGCCCGCGTCTACAGCGAGGCCACGCGCGAAACCATCCGCGTGCTGCAGGAGGTGCTGAGCGCCCACGACCGCGGCTTGATCCACGACCACCTGAGGGTGGCCCAGCTGGCGCGCGAGACCGCTCGCCGGCTCGGCTTCCCGCCTGACGCGGTCGTCCAGATCGAGCTGGCCGCGCGGCTGCACGACCTCGGCAAGGTCGCGATCCCCGACTCGATCCTGCACAAGCCGGGCCCGCTCACCGACGAGGAGTGGGCGCTGATGCGCACCCACACCGAGATCGGCGCGCGCATCATCGGCGCCGTCCCCGCGCTCGCCGAAGTGGCCGCGCTGGTGCGCTCGCATCACGAGCACTACGACGGCAGCGGCTACCCCGACGGGCTCTCGCGCGAGCGCGTGCCGCTCGGCGCCTACGTGATCGCGGTCTGCGACGCGTTCGTGGCGATGATGCGCCAGCGCTCCTATATCGACGCGATCACTGTCGCCGAGGCGCTGGCCGAGCTGCAGCGCGGGGTCGGCTCCCAGTTTCACCCCGACGTGGTGGAGGCCTTCGAGGAGGTCTTCGAGGAACTGTTCGACGCGCGTCCCGCGGGCACGCGCGCCGCGCTCTGACTCAGAGCCCCGCCGCCAGCGGCGAGGGCGGAATGCGCGTGCTGCCGTGCACCTGCGGGAGCAGCAGCCCCACTTCGTCGAGGAAGCACCACGACCAGTCTTCGCCCGGCTCGATCGAGCGGATGATGGGGTGGGCGCTCTCGTGCGCATGCGCGCGCGCATGGCGGTTGGGCGAGTCGTCGCAGCAGCCCACGCGCCCGCAGTGCAGGCAGATGCGAAGATGCAGCCACTTGCCGCCGCTGGCGAGGCAGTCCTCGCAGCCCATCACCGACTCCGGCAGCTCCGTCAGCCTCACTTCTCCGAGATGCGTGCAGCTCGTCATCGCGACCTCCCTTTCGGTTGAAGTCCAGACTAAACGAGCTCTGCCGACATCGCGGCGGCGTAGCCGCACGCAAGCAGCACCGGGAAGCTGATCAGCGTGCCGCTGCGCACCAGCGTGTTGATCGCGCCGGCGCCGAGGCCGGCCGGCGCGATCGCGACGAGTTCCGCTGTGCTCATCGCGGGGCGCCCGGCGCGACGGCGCTCAGGCGAGGAACTCGACGATCGAGCGCGCGAAGCGCGGGTCGGCCAGCGCGCGCATGTGATCCCCGCTCAGCAGCTGCAGTCGCGCATCCGGGAGCGCGTCCACCAGCACCTGCGGGCGCACCGCCAGCGGGTCCTCCGCGCCCGCCAGCACCAGCGTCGGCGCGTCGATCGAAGCCAGCGGGATCTCGCCACGGAAGACCGCCCGCGCCTGGGCCGCCAGCGCCTCGCGATCGGCGCCCAGCGCGTCCGCGAGCGCGCGGAAGGCGTGCGGCTCGCGTCCCGTGAGCGCCGCGGGGTCGGGCGCCGTGAGCGCCTCTATCAGCGACTCGTTGGACACCGCGCGCCGGTCCACGCCGCCGCACTCGAGCACGCCGGAGCCCACGCCGCCCACCACCAGCCGGCGCACGTGCGCCGCGCCGCTCGCGAAGATCAGCGCCACCACCGCCCCCATCGAGTAGCCCACCAGGTCGACCGTGTCCAGCTCGAGCGCCTCCAGCAGCGCGCCGAGGTCGCGCGCCATGCGCTGCTCGCCGTAGCGCGCCGGGTCGTGCGGCTTCTCCGAGCTCCCGTGCCCGCGCGCGTCGGGCGCGATCACCCTGCGCCCCGCATCGAGCAGCGCCCCCACCACGCCGGTGGCCAGCCAGTTCGCCTCCGCGTTCGCGACGAAGCCGTGGTGCAGCGCAACCGGCGGCCTCGCCGGGCCGGTCTCGTTGGCCTCGCCCCACACCCGGTAGGCGATGCGCAGCCCGTCCCAGCTCGTGAACGCCTTCGCTCTACCCTCGGCAGCCGCCATCGACGTCGGGAAGGCTATCCGCAGGCGCCGAGCGCGCCCGTGTGCGGCCCCGGCGCAGATTGGCGTGCGGGCCCGGAACGCGGCGCGTGGGCCCCGGCGCAGATCGGCGTGCGGCCTGGAGCACGGCGCGTGGCCCCGAGCGCGGATCGGCGTGCGTTAGCCTGCCCCGTATGAGATCCCGGCCGGCAGCGCTCGCGGCGGCCGCCGCCGTGGCGGCGCTGGCGCTCGCGCTCGTTTGCTCCTCGGCCTCGCCGGCGCTCGCCGCGGCGCTGCCGCGCACGCAGCTCGCAGCGCTGCCCGCGCGCACGGTGCTCAACGGCACCGCGCCGCTGACCGTGACGCTGTCCGCGCCGGTGGCGCCCGGCTCGCCGGTGCCGATGCTGCTGCCCAAGGTCGCCGGCAAGTGGCGCGTGTCGGGCCAGTCCTATGTGTTCACGCCCGTCTCCACGCTCGCGCCGTGCTCGCGCTACACCCTCACGGTGTGGTCGCTGACCGCCGCCGCCGGGCACTCGCCGCTGGGGCGCAGGCGCACGATTCCGCTGCGCGTCGCCTGTCCGCCGACGGCGGGCCTGCAGCAGGCGCTCGCGCGGCTCGGCTACCTCGGCGCCACGCTGCGTCCGCTGTACGACGTGCACTACGCGCCCGGCCGCGAGAGCCGTCGGGAAGCCGCCGAACACGCCTTCCACCCGCCGCGCGGCAGGCTCGCGCCCAAGCCCGCGGACGCGCCGCCGGTGAGCATGGGCGAGCTGGACGCGAGCACTCGCGGCGCGCTCGAGGTCTTCCAGGAGGACAACGGGCTCTCGCCCAGCGGCGAGGCCGAAAGCGCCACCTGGTCGAAGCTGCTGTTCGACGTGAGCGTCGACAAGCGCGACCGTCAGCCCTACACGTGGGTCACGGTGTCCGAGTCGCTGCCCGAGACGCTGTGGCTGCACCGCGGCCGGCGCACCGTGCTCAGCACGCCCGTCAACACGGGCGTGCCGGGGGCCGAAACCGAACGCGGCATCTTCGCCATCTACGCGCGCTACGCGTCCACGTCGATGTCCGGCGAAGACCCCGACGGCACCAAATACGACGTGCCCGACGTGCCCTGGGTGAACTACTTCAACGGCGGCGACGCGGTGCACGGCTACCCGCGCGCCTCCTACGGCTTTCCCCAGTCCAACGGCTGCGTGGAGCTGCCGATCGAAGCCGCCCGCAGCGTGTTCGGGCTGCTCGCCATCGGCGACGTCGTGTGGGTGCAGTGACGCGCGAGCGCGCGCTGCTCACTCTCCGCTGATCGGCGCCGGCTGCGGCTCCTGCGCGGAGGCCGGCCGCGGCTCCTCCGCGGAGCTCGACTGGCGCTCCTGGTCGGAGGTCCGCTGCGGCTCCTGCGCCGAGCTGGGCTGCGGATCCTCGGCCGTGGCCTGCTCCGGCGCCGCCGGCGCCTGCGCCCGCACTGCGCGCGCCGCGAACGCACCGAGGGCGCCGGTCGCGAGCGCCGCCAGCGCCCACTTCGGCCCGTGGCGCTCGTGCCCGAGCGCGGCGTCGAGCGAGAGGCTGCCCGGCCCCACCTCCGCCAGCGCCAGCGCCGCCGCGATCAGCACCACGTTGTACTCGTAGCCGCCCTTCGTCACCCACGGTCCGTTCTTCTTGTGCACCGTGTCGATCGCGGTGATCATCGTCGCCGTCAACGCCGAGGCCGCCAACGGCGTGGCGTAGCCGGCCACCAGCAGCGCACCGCCCCCGGCCTCCGCCGCGCCGGCGGCGATCGCGTTCGCCGTGCCGGGGCGCAGGCCCATCTGCTCGAAGCCCTGCGCGGTCGCCTCGAGGCCGTTGCCGCCGAACCAGCCGAGCAGCTTCTGCGTGCCGTGCCCGAAGAAGAAGCCGCCCACCGTCACCCGCAGCAGCAGTCGTCCGATCTTCATCTCACATCCTTTCGCGGTCGCCTACCTTGCCTGCCATCACCCTTAGCACTCCCGCCGCGGCGAGCGCCGAGAAACGCCGGCCCGCGAGCTGCGAGCGGCCCTCACGGCGCCGCCGGCACCACCACCAGCGGGCCTTCGCCGGGCGGCAGCTCGGAGGTCTCGAAGGCGCTGCCGTCGGGGCGGTGCACCCGCCCGTAGCGCTCGACGAAGGCGTCGGCGGGCTCCAGGAAGCCGATGCGCTCGGTGCGGTAGTGCATCGGCACCACCCAGCGCGGGCGCAGGCGCTCCACCACCAGCGCCGCCTGCTCGGCGCCGATCGTGGGGCCGCCGCCCACGGGCACGAACAGCAGGTCGACCTCGCCGATCGCGCCCGCCTGCTCCTCGCGCAGGCCCCGCTGCCCGAAGTCGCCCATGTGCGCCACGCGCAGCCCGTCCAGCGTGAACACGAAGATCGTGTTGGGCCCGCGTTCGGTGCCCGCGTTTTCGTCGTGCTCGGAGGCCACGCCGATGACCGCTCCGATCGGCGAGTCGTGCGTGCCCGCGGTCGCGCGCAGCGTCGCCGGTTCGCCGCCGATCGCGTCCACCCCGTTGTGGTCGCCGTGCTCGTGCGTCACCAGCAGCACGTCCGCGTCCGCGGAGATCGCCGGGTAGTCCCACTGGATGCCGCGGCCTGCGGTCATCGCCGACATGTCGGCGAAGGGGTCGATCGCCACCGAGCTGCCGCCCCCGCTCAGGTGAAAGGCGGACTGGCCGAACCACTCAACGCGCATGCTGCTCCTCTCTGGTCGTGACGCGCGCGCTCGCGCCCGCGTCCTCTTCGCTGATCGCGCGCGAGCGCGCGCCCGCGCCGTTCTCGCTTCCGTGGCCTGGTCGCGGCGCCGCGCGCTCGCCGCGCGCGCGCCCGTCGCCGGCGTCCGTGCCGGTCGGGGCCGGCCGTGCGGACGGCTCGGCGTGCTCGTAGCGCCCGCCGCGCAGCAGCGACGCCGCCGCCGCGATCAGGCACGCCGCGATCGCAAACGCGAACGCCTCGTGCAGGCCCGAGCTGAAGGGCGCAGAGATCAGCTTGGGAAAGAACGAGCGCCCCGTCACCAGCGCCCGGTTGGCGGGCGAGAGCGCCGCCAGCGCGTGGTGGCCGACGAGGTGTTCGACCGGGCTGTAGCCGAGGAAGGCCGCGAACAGCACCGACACCGGCGGCGCCTGCGCGGCGCCGCGGGCGGCCGCCGCGGACACGCCGTGGGCCTGCAGGCCGCTGCTCAGCGCGTGCGGCAGGTCGGAGGCGAGCCCCAGGATCATCAGCGTGAAGAACACCCCGATCGAGAGCACCTGTGCGGAGTTCTGGAAGGTCTGGTTCATGCCGCCGCCGGCGCCGCGGTCGCCCGCGGGCAGGCTGTTCATCACCGCCGCGCGGTTGGGCGAGGCGAACAGGCCCATCGCGGCGCCCATCAGCGCCAGCACCAGCGCGAACTGCACGTAGGAGAAGTCGATCGGCAGCGCCGCCAGCAGCACGAACGCCAGCGCCGCGCCGAGCATGCCGCCGGTGGCGAACGGACGCGCCCCGAAACGATCCGAGAGATAGCCCGAGAGCGGGCCGGCGACGAGCATGCCGATCGTCATCGGCAGCATGTAGATGCCCGCGCGCAGCGGCGTGTCGGTGAAGTTCACGCCGTGCTGCGGCAGCCAGATGCCCTGCAACCAGATGATCAGCATGAACATCAGCCCCCCGCGCGCCACCGCCGACAGGAAGGTGGAAAGCGTGCCGAACGTGAAAGCGCGGATGCGGAACAGCGGCAGGCGGAACATCGGGTTCTGCACGTGGCCCTCGATCGCCACGAACGCCGCCAGGCACGCCACGCCGCAGCCGAGCAGCGCGATCACCTTGGGGCTGCCCCAGCCGGTGCTGCTGGCGCCGTACGGGCGGATGCCGTAGGTGACCGACACCATGATCAGGATCAGCCCCAGCGCGAAGCTGAGGTTGCCGGCCCAGTCCACCGGCGCGCGCCGCGGCTGGCTGCGCTCCTCGAGCTTCAGGTACGCCCACACCGTGCCTGCGAGGCCCACCGGCACCGAGATCAAGAACACCAGCCGCCAGTCCACCGGCGCCAGCAGGCCGCCGAGCACCAGCCCCACGAACATGCCGCTCACTCCCACGATGTTGTTGATGCCCAGCGCCATCCCACGCTGGTTGGCGGGGAACGCGTCGGTGATGATCGCCGCCGCGTTGGCCAGCAGGAAGGCCGCGCCCACGCCCTGCACCACCCGGAAGGCGATCAGGTAGGTGGCGCCCGCGCGCCCGTCCAGCCAGTCCACCGTCAGCAGCAACGAGGCGAGCGTGTAGATCACGAAGCCGAGGTTGTACATGCGCACGCGCCCGTACATGTCCCCCAGCCGCCCCAGGCTCACGATCAGCACGCTGGAGACGACCAGGAAGCCCAGGATCATCCACAGCAGGTAGAAGCTGTTGGCCGGCGCCAGCGGGTCGAGATGGATGCCGCGGAAGATGTCCGGCATCGCGATCAGCGTGATCGACGCGTCGAGCGTCGCCAGCAGCACGCCCAGCGTCACGTTGGAGAGGGCGATCCACTTGTAGCGGTCGGAGCCGCCTGCGCTGTCAGCGTTTCCGCCTACCTGCGCCCTGGTGCCCACATCGATCGCCACTTAATCATTTATACAGGAAAACTGTGCAGTTTCCCTGCCGTTATCCAGGTATGATGCGCTACCAGTGTCCGGCGGCGTGGACCAAACCCTGCTCGCCAGCGAGCTGCGCCTGGTGCTCGGCCACCTGATGCGCCGGCTGCGCGCCGAGCACCGCTTCTCGCTCTCCCAAGGCGCCGTGCTGGGCCGCCTCGACCGCGAGGGCACGCAGTCGATCGGCGACCTCGCGCTGGCCGAGCGGGTGCGCCCGCAGTCGATGGCGCAGACGGTCAGCGACCTCGAGGCCGACGGCCTGATTGCCCGCCGCCCCGACCCGGCCGACGGGCGGCGCACGCTCGTCGAGCTCACCGCCCAGGGGCTCGCCACGCTCGAAGACGAGCGCCGCAAGCGCGAGGGCTGGCTCGCCGGCGCGCTCGACGAGCTCTCGCCGTCCGAGCAGCGCGTGCTGGCGCAGGCGCTCGGCCTGCTCCGGCGCATCTCCGAGGGCGCCGGCGAGCGCGAGCGCACCCCCGCGCGCTCCCAGCGGCGCTAGCGCTCCGCACGTCGCATGCCGCGCGGCGCCTCGCGCCCGCGCCACGCTCACGGCTTGCCGAAGACCAGCGTCACTTTGTCGAAGTTGCGTCGCTTGCGTGCTGGCATGAAGCGCGCGTGCCACTCGCTCACGCCCTCCTGGGCGAGCAGGCGCGCGAGGCGGTCGAGCGAGTAGGAGTTGAGCTCCATATACGGGTGCGACCACTCCTTGCCCATCATCAGGTTGGCCACGTTGGGGGCGAGCGGCAGCGACTTGCGCAGCCAGCGCGCCAGCGCGAGCCGCGTGTGGCTGGTCTTCAGCGTCAGCTGGATCGCCCCCACGCCGCCCGGGCGCAGCCCGCGTACGAGCATCGCGAACAGGCGCTCGCCCTCGCGCACGGGGATGTGCTGGAAGACGATCGCGGACAGGATCAGGTCATAGTTGCCGGCGAGCTCGCCCAGCTGCCCCGTCAGCACCCACTCCACGTTGCCTGCGCCTTTCGCCGCCGCGTTGCGCTCGGCCTCCGCCAGCATCGAGGGCGACACGTCCACGCCGTACACGTGGCTGCAGCGTTCCGCCAGCGCCAGGCTCAGGCGGCCCACGCCGCAGCCGAAGTCGAGCGCCCTGCGCTGCTGCGGCGAGGCGCCGGTGCGCGCCTCGATCTCCCCCAGCAACGCGTCCACCACCTGCCGGCCAGTCGCGAAGAAACGCTCGCGCGCGCCGTCGTCCAGCTGCTCGCGGTGATAGCGGGGCTCGGTGAGAACCGCGAAGTAGGGATCGCGCGCCCCGAAGCGCTCCCATTGCTCGTGGGGATCGTTGGGCATCGCGATTCGCGCGCAGTATAAGCCAGGCCGTCGCGGCCAGCCCGTGCCGGCCGGCCCGCGCAGGCGGGGCCCGCGCGGCCCGCGACGCCATGCGCCACGATCGCGGCGCAACCCTACGGCTCGGTGTGCACGATCACCTCCGCGATGCCCTCGACGCGCCGGCGCAGCTCGTCCTCGAGCTCGCCCGCGAGACGGTGCGCATCGCTGAGCGAGCCGCCGGCGTCCGCCGCCAGCGTCAGGAACAGCACCATCCCCGCGTCGGTGTCGAGCACGCGCAGGCTGAGCGGCTGCGCGCCGGTGCGCTCGCGCACCACCCGCGCCACCTGCTCGCGGGCGTCGCCGCGCCCGTGCGCGCGCTCCTCGCGGACCGCCAGCGGGCGCTCGAGCGGCTCCAGGTGCGTCTGCACGTCGACCACGCCGGGGCGCGCGCGGATCGCCTGCTCCACGCGCTCGGCGATCTCGTGCGCCGAGCGCAGGTCGAGCCCGGCGGGGAACTTCAGGTGCAGCGACACGCTGCGTGCGCCGTCGCGCTCGAAGATCGAGATGTCGTGCGCCTCCTTCACCAACGGCTCCGCCAGCGCGATCGCGAGCACGCGGTCGCGCAGGTCCAGCCCCCGCCGGCGCGGCTCCACGTGCACCACCACGTCGCTGCCCGGCAGCGCGCGCTCGAGCGCGCCCTCCACCAGATCCGCCGCGCGATGGCCCTCCACCACCGCCTGCCCGGCCGGCACGCTCACCACCACGTCGGCGAAGTAGCGCCCCGCCGACTCGCGCACGCGCAGCCGCTCGAGCTGCAGCTCGCCGCCGAGCGCGCGGATCGCCCGCTCGGCCGCCCGCTGCGCCTGCGCCGGCGCGCGGTCCATCAGCACGTTGGCGTTCTCCGCGACCAGCCTCAGCGCGGTGAGGAGGATGATCGCAGCCACCGCCAGGGCCGCCGCGGAGTCGCCTGCGTGAAAGCCCGCGCGCACCGCCAGCAGGCCCGCCAGCACCGCCAGCGAGCCGGCCATGTCGGCCGCGAAGTGGGCCGCGTTGGAGCGCAGCGCGGGGCTGCGCTCGCGCCGCGCCGCGCCGATCGCGACCACCATCCGCGCCGCTTCCAGGACGAGCGCCACCGCGATCACGACCAGCTCGTAGGAGCGCACCGCCGGTGGCGCGCCGCCGCGCGAGAGGCGCGCGATCGCGGCCACGCCCACCACCGCGGCGCCGGCGATCAGGATCGCCGCCTCCCCCAGCGCCCCCAGGTTCTCCGCGCGGCGATGCCCGTAGGGGTGCTCGCGGTCGGCCGGCCGCGCGCCGAGACGCACCGCGAACAGCGTCAGCGCCGCGGCCACCACGTCGCCGCTGGACTCGATGCCGCTCGAGACCAGCCCGAGGCTGGCGGTGGCGACGCCCACGCCCAGCTTCAACGCCACCAGCGTGCCCGCCAGCGCCAGCGAGGCCAGCGTGCTGCCGCGCCGTGTCAGCAGGCCGCTGGCGCTCGTGCGCGACATGCACAGAGACTAAGCGCAGTGCTCCCGGAACCTGCGCGGCGCGGTGGCGCCGCCCGCCTGCCGTCCACGCGGCGCCGGATGCCGTGGGCATGGCCACGTATCGTGAAGCTATGGCCCACGAGCACCGCGTCCCGCACGCGCACGGCGCCGGCGCGCACGTGCACGCCGCGTCCGCCGACGCCGATCGCAGGCAGCTGAGCGCGGCGCTCGCAGTGATCGCGCTGTTCATGGGCGTGGAGATCGCCGCGGGGGTGCTCGCGCACTCGCTCGCGCTGCTCTCCGACGCCGCGCACATGCTCACCGACGCCGCCATGCTCGGCCTCTCGATCGTGGCGCTGGCGCTGGCCGAGCGCCCCCCGCGCGGCGCGCTCACGTTCGGCCTGCGGCGCGTGGAGATCATCTCGGCGCTCGCCAACGGCGTCACGCTGCTGGTGCTGGCGGCGTTCGTCACCTACGACGCGGTCGCGCGGCTGGTGCACCCGCCGCGCGTGCACGGCGCGCTGGTGCTGGCGGTGGCGCTCGCGGGGGTGCTGGTCAACCTGGTGGTGGTGTGGATGATCGCGCGCGCCAACCGCCGCAGCCTCGGCGTCGAGGGCAGCTTCCAGCACCTGCTCACCGACCTCTACGGCTTCATCGGCACCGCGATCGCCGCCGGCGTGATCCTGGCGAGCGGCTTCCAGCGCGCCGACCCCATCGCCTCGCTGGTGATCGCCGCGCTGATGGCGCGCTCAGGCGTGGCGCTGGTCGCCGCCTCCGGGCGCGTGTTCCTCGAGGCCGCGCCCAAGGGCCTCGATCCGCAGCAGATCGGACGCGCGCTGGTCGCCGAGGACGGCGTCGTGGAGGTGCACGACCTGCACGTGTGGGAGGTCGCCAGCGGCTTCCCCGCGCTCTCCGCGCACGTGCTGGTGGGCGCCGACAGCGACTGCCACGCCGCGCGGCGGCGCATAGAGGCGATGCTGCGCGAGCGCTTTGCCCTCGAGCACACCACGCTGCAGGTCGACCACGCCGGCAGCGAACTGCTCGAGATCAGCCCGCCTGTGCGCTCGGGCGCACCAGCACCTCGTTGACGCTCACGTTGTCGGGCTGGCCGATCGCGTACAGGATCGCGCCGGCGATGTCCTCGGCAGACAGCGGCGTGACGCCCTGGAAGCGCTTCGCCATCTGCTCGAGCACCTCCCCGCGGTTGTGGCCGGCCAGCTCGGTGGACACGGCGCCGGGCTCGATCAGCGTGACGCGCACGCCCAGCGCCACGCCCTCCTGGCGCAGCGACTCCGAGAAGGCCCCCACGCCGAACTTCGTGAGGTTGTACACGCCCGAGCCCTGGCGCGCCACCCGCCCCGCCACGGAGCTCACGTTGACGATGTGCCCGCCGCCCTGCTCGCGCATCAGCGGCAGCGCGGCGTGCGTGCAGTAGAGCACGCCGAACACGTTGGCGTGGATCATCCGCCGCCACTCCTCCGTGGGCGCGTTCTCGATCGCTCCCAGCAGCATCACGCCGGCGTTGTTGACCAGCACGTCGAGGCGCCCCAGCTCGGCGTGTGCGCGCTGCACGAACGCTTGCGCCTGTCCCTCCTCGCCCACGTCGGTCTCGATCGCCAGCGCTCGCCCTCCGTCGGCCTCGATCCGCCGCGCCAGCTGCTCGATGCGCTCGGTGCGCCGCGCCGCCAGCGCCACCGCTGCGCCGGCGCGGGCGCAGGCCAGCGCGGTGGCCTCGCCGATGCCCGAGGAGGCGCCCGTGACCGCCACCACCTTGCCGTCCAGCTCCACGCCCATGCGCCGAGCTTATCCGCCCGGCCTCACAGATCCGGCGCTGCCGCCGATATCCGTGAGAGAGTCCCCGACCACGCACCTTTTCGCGCGCCCGCGGGTTTTATCGGGCACTCAGGCGGGCACGGTACTTATACGGCGTGGGAAGGTGACGGCACCCACGGCGTCGAACGAGCTACAAGCCTCCCAGAATTTCCTCCACACGAGTATAGACCCGGCAGACCAAGAATGGTTGACAACGCAACTATCCCGGCGTATAATTCCGACTCCAAGCATCGGATTAGAAGGACGCCCATGTCAGATTCACCCACAGACACCACCCTCACCCTGGAGCCCGGCCGTGATGAGCTGGTCGAGGCAGAGCCCGCAACCCCCACCGCTGCGCGGCTCGACAACCCGATCGAGCGCGTCGACATGTCCGCCTCCGACACCTTCATCCCCGAGTCGGTCGACCAGCTGCTGGCGCACTCGCGCCGCTACCCGCTGCTCACGCCCGCCCAGGAGATCGACCTGGCCAAGCGCATCGAGCGCGGCGACCTGCACGCCAAGGAACTGCTCGTCAACTCCAACCTGCGCCTCGTGGCATCGAACGCGCGGCGCTACCAGAACCAGGGCCTGCCCCTCGGCGACCTCGTGCAGGAGGGCATGCTCGGCCTGATCCGCGCGGCCGAGAAGTTCGACTGGCGCAAGGGCTTTCGCTTCTCCACGTACGCCACGCTGTGGATCCGCCAGGCGATCCAGCGCGGCCTCGAGAACTCGGGCCGCACGATCCGCCTGCCCGTGCACGTGGCGCAGCGCTCCCGCAAGGTCGGGCGCGTCGAGCGCGAGCTGTCCGTGAGGCTGGGGCGCGAGCCCACGCTCGAGGAGCTCGCCGAGGAGACCGGGCTGCCGATCGACCAGGTGGAAGAGGTTCGCCACCAGCGCGCCGCGCTCGTCAGCCTCGACCAGCAGATCGGCGAGGACGGCGACACCGCGCTCGGCGACCTGCTGCCCTCCGACGCCGAGGTGCCGGAGGAGACCGCCTGGGAGAACGAGCGCGAGCGGATCGTGCACCGCGCCATCGAGCAGCTGCCCGAAACCGAGCGCAAGGTGCTGACGCTGCGCTTCGGCACCGGCCGCGAGGAGCCGCAGACGCTGACCGCGATCGGCAAGCGCCTCGGCTTCTCCGCGGAGCGCGCCTCC
>Ga0335075_10012646_pt1 | contig 12747 bp, 12 predicted proteins | sample Lox_Sample_24_FD_206723 | JGI IMG/M metagenome (GOLD analysis project Ga0335075, IMG submission 206723) | Soil microbial communities from Loxahatchee National Wildlife Refuge, Florida, United States - Lox_Sample_2.4 | ecosystem: Environmental > Terrestrial > Soil > Wetlands | place: USA... | reverse complement strand
CACCGTCGCCGTCGACTGTGTGCCTGGTTATGGCCAGCTCACCGTGGCCGACGACGGACCTGGACTGACCGCCGAGCAAGCATCCCGCGTGTTCGAGCGGTTCTACCGGGCCGACGCCGCGCGCAGCCGCGCCCGTGGCGGGACCGGGCTCGGCCTGTCCATTGCCGCCGCACTCGTGGATGCCCACGGCGGAACCATCACCGTTGATCCCCGGCCGCCGGGCTCCGGAGCAACTTTCCGGGTCCGGCTCCCGCTCGCCACGCTCGCCTGACCCGGTGTCGCGTTCAGGGCGGCGTCACGTTCAGGAAAGTGCCAGTCAGCGATAACGAGATCACAAGGCCCGCTGAGTGAACTACACCCGGCTGGCTCCCGCATCTTGCCGCCGGATGGCACGGGGGGGACTCGATGGAAAGGGAAGGCAGATGTTTCTCACTTATCTGCGGCGCGAGCTGCGTCGGCGGATCCGGCAGGCCACCTTCATCGCGGTGGGCCTGGCCGTGGGAATTGGCCTGGTCATCACCGTGACCGCTGCGTCGTCCGGGGTGAAAACCGCGGAGGGCAGCGTGCTGAAGAACCTGTACGGGGTAGGCACCGACGCGACCGTCACCAAATCCCCGACCGCGGGCTCCTTCGCGGCGGGAAGGCCCGGCAACTTCAACTTCAAGGCGGGCTCGACCGTCAAGATCGACACACTGACCGCCACCCGCAGCCTGGGCAATCTTGACGACTCCGCGGTGACGACGATCTCCAGGCTCAAAGGCGTGGCCACCGCGTCCGGCGCGCTGACCGCCGACAGCGTGGACACCACATTCAAGATTCCCAACTTCAACAGCGGTGGTGGTGGCGGGGCGCCTGGGGGACGAGGTGGTAGCGGCGGCGGATTCAGCGGGCCCGGGTCGTTCAATACCGGAAACACGGTGACGGTCAGCGGCGTTGACCTGGCCTCGAGCGCGCAGGCGCTCGGCCCGCTGAGCAACGGGACGCTCAAGTCCGGGCGCACCCTGAAGTCCTCGGACGCCAAGTCCGACGTGGCGGTGATCGACTCCAGCTACGCCAAGTCGGCGAGCCTGAAGGTCGGGTCGGATGTCACGCTGGCCAGCACCAAGTTCACCGTGGTCGGGATCGTGACCGTATCGGCCAGCGATTCGTCGGCCGACGTGTACATCCCGCTGGCCCGGGCGCAGGCGCTGTCGTCGAGCACGGGAAAGGTCAACACGATCTACGTGGCGGCGGACAGTGCGACTGACATTTCGGCGGTGCAGAAGGAGATCCAGAAGGCGGTGCCCGGCGCGACCGTCACCACCTCCTCCGACCTGGCCAGCGAGGTGACTGGGTCGCTGTCCAGCGCGTCGAGCCTGGCCAACAACCTGGGCAAGTGGCTGGCGATCGCGGTGCTGGTCGCGGCGTTCCTGCTGGCCAGCTTGCTGACCATGTCGGCGGTGTCGCGCCGGGTGCGGGAGTTCGGCACGCTGAAGGCACTGGGCTGGCGCAGCCGCCGGGTGATTGGCCAGGTGATGGGCGAGTCGGTCACCATCGGCGCCATCGGCGGCGTCGTCGGCGTCGCGCTCGGGTTCGCCGGGGCCGGGATCGTCTCCGCCGTCGCCCCGGCCCTGTCCGCGTCCGTGGGGCCCACCACCGGCTCGGCGACACCGGGCGGTGCCCGGCAGTTCAGCGGCGGCGGGACCGGCGGCGGCGGCTTCAGCCCGCCCGGCGGCAGCAGCGGTGCCGCGCGTACCGCCGCGAACGCAAGCCAGTCCGTGCTGGTGCACCTCACCGCCTCGGTCACCGTGGACGCGGTCGTCCTCGCCGTGGTGCTGGCCCTGGCCGGGGGCCTGATCGCCGGCATGTTCGGCGGGTGGCGGGCAGCGCGGCTGCGCCCCGCCTCCGCGCTGTCCCGGGTTGAGTGAGCCGAGCGGAATGAAGACCGAAGGGAAGTCATGTACAAGCTGACCGATGTCAGGAAGGACTACCAGAAGGGCCGCGGCGTGGTGCACGCTCTGGCCGGGGTGGACACGGTAATCGAGGACGGGGAATGGCTGGCCATCCAGGGCCCGACCGGCCACGGCAAGAGCACGCTGCTGCAGATGCTCGGTGGCCTGGACCGCCCGACCTCGGGGACCGTGGAGTTCGACGGCCAGAACCTGGGCGCGATGCGGGAGAGCGAGGTCACCCGGGTCCGGGCCACCTCGATCGGCTTCATCTTCCAGACCTTCAACCTGATCCCGACGCTGAGCGCGCAGGAGAACGTCGAGGTCGCGCTCGCTCCGCTCGGCGTCGGATCGCCCACCCGCCGGGCCCAGGCCGCGGCGGCGCTGGCCAGCGTCGGGCTCGAGGAGCGGACGCGCCACCTGCCGTCCGAGCTCTCCGGCGGTCAGCAGCAGCGCGTGGCGATCGCCCGGGCGCTGGTGAAGGAGCCCAAGGTGGTGCTGGCCGACGAGCCGACCGGCAACCTCGACGAGGGCACCAGGGACGACATCATGGGGCTGCTGGAGAAACTGTGGCGCGAGCATGGGCTCACGCTGATCGTGGTGACCCACGACAGCACGGTGGCGCGCCGGGCCCAGCGCATCGGGATCATGCGCAAGGGCCGGCTCACGATCAAGTAGGTGAGCTGTCCGGGCCGTTGGCGGCGGGCGGCCGCCGCCGGCCCGGAGGCGGGCTCAGGCCAGAGCAGGTGCGAAGCCCGTTCGCAGCAAACGCGGAGCTTAGGGACCGAGACTGGCGGCACGGCACAGAGAGCGGGAGGGACAGCGCACATGGTGAGCCAAACGCTTGCGGACCGCCAGGCTTGGCCCGCGGACGAGCTGGTCAGCGAATTGTCGATCGCCGCGAAAGCGATCGGCATTGACGAATCAGCCCTGGCCACGGCGCTTACGGACGGCCTGACCATTGCTCAGGTAGCGCGGCTGAACGGGGTGAAGCCCCGCCGGATTGTCACCGCGCTGGTGAGTCACGTCGTGGCCGACGTGGCGGCCGACATACGCCGGGGGGATCTGAGCCCCGACCAGATCGAGTGGCTGGTCGCACTCGCGACCTGGCGGGCCGAGCACCAGGTCACCAGCGCCTTCCCGCCGATAGAGTTCCGGCCCGGTTCGCTGGCGTCACTGTAGCGGCGAAGCCGCCGGGCGCGACTGCCCCCCAGGCCGCTGGAACGGCCCCCAGGCTGAGGAGCAGGCGCTCCTCACCGCTCCCGGTCGCGGCGCAGCCGCTCCAGAACCTGGTCCGGGTTCTCAGCCGTGACACGGATCATGGCCCGCATGGCATCGGCCAGCGCGACACGGGGCACGTCGAGCGTGACCGCCGCCGAGTCCGTCCACTGGGTGAGCTGCCGGTAAAGCTCGGGGCTCAGGTCGAGAGTGATCCTGACCGGCTTCGACCGGATCGCGGTCCTCCCGGCCGGGCCGGCATCGGGTGTGCTGCGCCTGGCCGCGGCCGCCGTCATCTGGGCCTTCCGCTGCTGCCGCGGCGTGGTCATGACCGCACCGAGCAGACCGGGGCGCATCGCTCGATGAGGTCGTGGGCCACGTGCCGCCAGACCGCGCGCCCGGCCTCGGGGATCGGCATGCCGAAGCTCTGCGCATAGACCTCTAGCCGCGGCACCGCCGTTCCCAGCACGTCGTAGCCGAGACCCTGCAGCGCCTCTCGGGCGTCGCCCGTGGAACTCGCCCGTGTCACGCAGCGGTTCAGCAGCACCGCCGAGCGGGTGGGCCGGTCCCTGACCGCCCCGACCTCACTGATCTCGTCCCGCATCGGCGAGGTGCGGTTGATCTCGATAGGGCTCGGCGCGCACGGGATCAGGACCAGGTCGGCACAGCGCAGCGCCGACCGGGCAATGCCGACGTGGTCTTCGAGTTGCGGCGCATCGATGATCACGACGTCGTTGGCCTTGGCGATCTCGGGTACCCGGCGGTGCAGCTCGCGGGATGGCAGGGCGACGATCCGGAACGGAAATGCCGCCCGCGGCGGCAGCCCTGGGTACATCGCCGCGAGGTCGGACCACTCCAGAGCGCTGCCCGAAGGGTCCGCGTCCACCAGCAGCACGCTGTTCCCAGCCTCGGCGAAAACGTGCGCCAGCCATACCGCCGATGTTGTCTTGCCCGTGCCCGGCTTGAGGTTGGCAAGGGCGAGGCGGATCCCCGTCATCAAGGCAGTATTGCAGCGCATACGACATTGCGGTAGCCGGTCTTGCTCCTGCTGGCGGCCAGTGCCCGCGCCGGAACTGTGAGCTACCGGGAAGAAAACAGTCTCCACGTCATGCAGTATTGCAGTATCCACGGCATTACGGCAGGCTCGCTCTGGACTGTTTTCCACAGACCTCCCGACATGGCTGTGCATTTCATACGGTGTCTTGTACAGAATTACCCACAGCCTGTGGACGGTTGTGTGGAGCGAATTACAGCTATGTCAGCATGTCTTCATACAGCGTTCGCCCAGACCCCGCAAACGGCGGGCAGCCCGCCCCGGGACACCCGCCCTGGGAGGGAAGGCGGGATGTCCCGGGCCGGGCTGCCGGCCTGCATGCTGCTGCTAGCTACCCAGTTGAGCGAAGATTTGCTCGGCCACGGACGCCACCACATCGGAGTCAGTCACGGCCGGCTTCTCGAAATTCTGGGAGTAGAAGTCGGCCGCCTCGAGGGGGTCGCTGATGCTGTTCAGCTGAGTGACCTGAGCCTGGCCGATTTCGTTCGAGTTGTAGAACAGGAGGTCCTGCAGCTGGGTCATCATGTCCTGCTCGGCATTGCCGGTGATGATGTTCGAGTTGGGCGAGGCCGAGCCAATGGGCGTCCAGCCGATCAGGCCACCGCCGCCGGAACCGACCGACTCGGGGTTACCTCCGGACTCGCCGTCCACGCATGAGGCGACGCCCGCGGCGGCCGCCTTCGAGTAGCCGTTCTCCTCCAGGAACTGGGCAACGGCCAGCAGGTCATTGCCGCTGGCGATGTCCTTCTGCACAGCCGAGCTCAGGCTGGCGCTTGACGAGGACTGAGACTGCGTTCCCGTTGAGGCCTGCTGCGTCTGCTGGCCACCCTGTGAGCTCGAATTCACGTCAGCGGTGCTGGTCGCCGCGGGGTCGGTGCTCGCGCCCTGCGGGCTGCTGGGAATGGTCAGCACCTGGCCGGCGAAGATCAGATCCGGACGGCTGATCTTGGAACGGTTGGCCTGGTACAGCGTGTGCCAGAACCGGCCGTGGCCATAGAACCGCTTCGCAATCCCGTACAGCGTGTCTCCATGCCGGACCGTATAAGTACGTCTCGCCTGGTCCGCGTGCTGTACCACCGCGTCGAGGTGAAGGGTGGTCGTCTTCCCGGTGTCGCCCTTTACCGGAGGCGCGAGGTGCGCCGGGGTGGTAGCGGCCAGCGCCTGGGGTGCGGCCGCCAGCGCGCCCGTTACCGCGAGCGCCGGGGCGGCCATGCCCGCCCGCAGAGCGACCTTCTGAACCTGCGAGGGACGCCGGTGCCGCCCCTTACTGCTTTTCTTGCCCGTCTGGGTCACTGACCTCACGAACCTGCCTTACGTCCGATCTCCGCCCAGCTACTGAGCCCCTGCGCTTGTCACTGAGCCTGACTTTTCACCCATCGGCAGTTTGTCGGGGACGTTCGGCTCAGTGAGGACGAATTCCGGTAAATGACCCAGCAGGACTATGACCTGGGCAAACATGCAATCGACCCCTAGTACCCCTAGGGTAAGGGTTCTATAACGATTTGGTAAGGCTCACCGTGGGCGTCGCTAGTCCCTCAGATGGCCCGATTGGGCCATCTGAGGGATCACCCGCGGCGGGGTACCCCCTAGGCACATCGACAGCAGCGACTGCGGCCAGCCCGTGCCCCCTCCTCGGCCCGTGCACCCCCTAGGGTTCCGGTTGAGACATCAGGGACGCTTCAGGAATCATCCAGCGGACGCACAGATCGGGTTCCTAGGCTCGTGAACACGACGGGTGACCTGAGCATGGAGGGCTGGAACCTTGCGTGAGAATGTCACCATCTCGTACCGGGGAGCGGGTTACGAGATCGGACGAGGAGAGCATTTCTACGGGATCTGGCCTGTGGGGGCGCCGCAGCCACAGCCGCTGGAGTGGTGGCCCGAAACCCCCGAAGGCTGGACTGGGGCATGGTCCCGGTTCACGGCCATCGAGGCGCCCGGCACCATCGTCCCGGTCAGCCCGGGTGCTCCGCCAGCCGGTCCAGGCGCTGTCCCAGCCGGTTCGGGCGCTGCGCCAGCCGGTCCAGGCGCTGTCCCAGCCGGCCTGAGCACTGCCCCAGTCAGCCCGGGCACCGCTCCGGTTTCCGGCCCCAGCATCGGCGTCCTCGTGTCGGCGGCGCTGCTGGTCATCGGCGTCGTTTGCGGGATCGTCGGGCTGTTCCCCGGTTATCTCGACGGGGCGAGCCTGGCCCAGCAGCCGGCCGAACTCGTTCCTCACCTGATCTACCTCGCCGTGTGGGGCGCGAGCGCAGCGCTCATCCTGCTTGGCGGTACCAAGACGCGGGTCGGGGCGTTCCTCGGCCTGGGGGCGAGCATCGTCACGTTCGGCCTCTTCTTCGCCGACGCTGGCCAGGCGATCGCGGGTGGAGCGCACGTCATGGGCGCTGGCCTCGTGCTCGGGCTGGTGGGCTGGCCGGCGTGTGCCGCCGGCTCCGCGGTGGCCTTCCGGCTGCGGTCGATCGGCAGGCTGGGCAAGCCGCGCGGCGATGAGGTCGGCCCCGTGGTCATGCTGATGCTCGCTGCCCTTGGCGCGGCGATCGCGTTCGCGCCCTCGTGGGACAGCTACCTCCTCCGGACCGCGACCGGGGCCTCGCAGTCGGTCACCTTGGGCAACGCGTTCTCGAACCCGGCGGCGGTGATCGTCGGAGACGTCGCGGCGATGGTGGCGCTCGTCGCCGTGGTCGCCGGGGCCGCGCTGTGGCGCCCGATCCGCTTCGGGGCAGCGTTGCTCGCCGGTGCCATCATCCCCATGGTGGCTCAAGCGATCTCGGCGTTCATCCAGGTGGGCGAGACCACCTCGCCGGCCTTGTTCGGCTTCTCGTCGGCGCAGGCCGCGGCGGCCGGACTCACGATCAGCAATGGCCTCACGGCGGTGTTCTGGATCTACTGCGCGTTCGTCGTCGCGATGATCGCGTCATGCGCGTGGATGCTGATGACCCCGCACTCGGCCTCGCCAGCGCCTGCCGTCCCCCCGCAGCCGCCGCAGGCCGCGGCGTGGCCTGCCTCGGCGCCGGATGCCGCGGAGATGAGTGCGATCCCCGCACCGGACAGCAGCTCCAGCGCCTGAGCTGATCAAACAGCCTTGGCGCGACGGCCCTGCCTGATCAGGACGCGTGCCCTGGCCGCCCGCACCGCGTCGGACAGCGCGCCGAGGTCGTAGGCGCCAGGGTGGCGCTTTCCGTTGATGAAGAACGTCGGCGTGCCGGATACCCCGCTCAGGTCGGCGGAGTCCACGTCTTCCGCGATCCTGGCCGCACCGGCTGCTCCGGCCAGGTCCTTGGCGAACCGCTCGGTGGCCAGGCCGAGTTCGCCGGCGTACCCGATCAGGTCCTCGGCGGTCAGCCGCCCCTGATGGGTGAGAAGCTGGTCGTACATCTCCCAGAACTTGCCCTGAATGGCCGCGGCCTCGGCGCCCTCGGCGGCTAGCTGCGCATGCGGGTGCACGTCGTTGAGCGGCAGATGCCGCCAGACGTAGCGGACATCGCCATAGTCGGCCAGGATTTCCCGGACCACCGGCTCGGCCTGGCCGCAGTACGGGCACTCGAAGTCGCCGTACTCGACCACCGTGACCGGCGCCTTGGCCGGGCCGCGCACGTGGTCACGGCGAGGGTCGACCGGCACCGCGAGGTCGATGATGCTCTCGGCCGTGCCAAGCAGTGCGCGCAGCCGCAGCCGCTTCGGCAGCAGCTTGGTCAGCCGGAAGACGACCCAGGTGAGCGTGGAAGCGCAGAGCGCGGCGGACAGGATGCCGAGCTTTGCCTCGGCGAGTTCGGTGCCGTGGAAGGCCAGCGAGGCGATCAGCAAGGCCACGATGAAGCCGATTCCGGCGATGGCGCCCGCCCCGGTCACCGCGGCCCAGCCGACCGGCGGGCGGATCCGTCCCCGGCTGATCATGGTCAGTAGCCACGCCGCGCCGACCGTGCCGACCGGCTTGCCGACCACATAGCCGATCAGGATCCCCAGGGTGACCGGCGCGGCATAGGCGCGGGCCAGGAAGCTGGGGCTGATCGCGATCCCCGCGTTGGCCAGCGCGAACAACGGCACGATCAGGTAGCTGGTCCAGGGATGGAAGAGCTGCTGCAGCCGGTCGTTGGGGGACAGCGCGGTCCGCACGCCTTCCCGTGCCGAGCGGGCCAGATCCGGTGTCGGCTGCTCCCGGAACAGCCGGAACACCTCGGATGCCCGCTCCAGGTCACCCCGGGAGGCCGGATAGGCCACCGCGATCAGGCCCATGACCAGCCCGACCAGCACCGGGTCGACGCCGGATTTGAAGAACGCGATCCAGGCCGCCAGCCCGAGCAGCACGTAGAGCATGCCGTGCCGGACGCGCCAGACCCGGGCCAGCACGGCCACGGCCAGGATGGCCACCCCGACAGCCAGCGCTACCAGGTCGATGTGCTCGCTGTAGGCCACCGCGATGACCACGATCCCGGCCACATCATCGACGATCGCGAACGTGAGCAGGTAGGTGCGTACCCGGTCGGGGAAGCCGGAGCCGACCAGCGCAAGCATGCCGAGCGCGAACGCGGTGTCGGTAGACATGGCCGTGCCCCAGCCCGCCGCCGACGGGCGGCCGGCATTGATGGCCAGGTAGATCCCCACCGGGAAGATCATCCCGCCGAGCCCCACCACCAGCGGAAGCGCGAGCCGCGCCCGCTCGCGCAGCTCACCCATGTCGAACTCGCGGCGCGCCTCAAGACCAGCCACCAGGAAGAAGAACGCCATCAGCCCGGAGTTCACCCAGCCGTGCAGATCGTCGGCCAGGCCCGCCGTGCCCAGCCGGATTGACAGCTGCGTGCCCCAGCACGCCACGTAGCCCGACGGATTCAGGTTCGCCCAGGCCAGTGCGGCGATCGTCGCAGCCAGCAGGACCACCGCGCTGCCGGTCTCGGTGCGGACGAATTGGCGCAGCGGCGTCTGGCGGCTCGGTGCCCACACCGTGCTCAGCGACAACGGCGCGGCGGGTGGTCCAGAACCGCTTCCCCCGTTCATCTCGCTCACCGTAACCATCCTCTCCCAGCACACCGGTCACCCGCCAGCGCCATCGCCGCGCGCTATAGGGTGAATTGATGTCTTCGACCAGGACGGATGCTGAGTCCGGGGAGCCGCGCGAGGCGGTGGGTGACTATGGCTTCGTAGTGGTCGCCAGCCGGCTGCCGGTCGACCGGGTTGACGAACCCGGCGCCGAGGAAGAGTGGCGGCCGAGCCCGGGCGGGCTCGTCACCGCGCTCGAGCCGGTCATGCGCGAGGCGCACGGCGTGTGGATCGGCTGGCCGGGCTCGGCCGGCCCGCCGCCCGAGCCCTTCGACGTGGCTGGCATGCACCTGGTCAGCGTCGGCCTGTCCGAGGCGGAGGTCGCCGACTTCTACGAGGGCTTCTGCAATGCCACCCTGTGGCCGCTGTACCACGACGTGATCGTGCCAGCGGAGTTCCGCCGCCCATGGTGGGACGCCTACGTGAGGGTCAACCGGCGCTTCGCCAGGGCCGCGGCCGAGCAGGCCGCCTCCGGCGCCACCGTCTGGGTGAACGACTACCAGCTCCAGCTGGTACCCGGGATGCTGCGGGAGATACGCAGCGACGTCCGCATCGGTTTCTTCAACCACATCCCGTTTCCCGGCTACGAGATCTTCGCGCAGCTGCCCTGGCGCCGCCAGATCGTGCAGGGCCTGCTCGGCGCGGACTTGCTGGGCTTTCAGCGCACCGGTGACGCCGCGAACTTCCAGCGGGCGTGCCGGCGGGGTGCCGGGCTGGCGACCAGAGGGTCGCTGGTCAGGGTCCCGGCCGAGGGTGGTGTCGTGCGGGAGGTCCTGGCGGCCGCGTTCCCGGTCTCGATCGACTCGGCCGCGTTCGGCGAACTGGCCAGCCGTGAAGACGTCAGGGAACGGGCCGGCGAGATCCGGCAGGCGGTGGGCGACCCCGACGTGGTCTTGCTGGGGGTCGATCGTCTTGACTACACCAAGGGAATACCCAACCGCCTCAACGCCTACAGCGAGCTGCTCGACGAGGGGCGGTTGTCCGCGCCGCGGATGGTCCTCATCCAGGTGGCCAGTCCCAGCCGGGAACGCGTCGAGCAGTACCGCCTGCTGCGCGACGAGGTCGAGGTCACGGTGGGCCGGATCAACGGACAGCACGGGGAGCTGGGCAGTCCTCCGGTGGAGTACCTTCACCAGTCATATCCGCGGGAGGAGATGGCCGCGCTTTACCTGGCCGCCGACGTGATGCTGGTGACCGCGCTGCGTGACGGCATGAATCTCGTGGCCAAGGAATACGTCGCCTGCCGGAACGATGAGAGCGGCGTCCTGGTCTTGAGCGAGTTCACCGGTGCCGCCGACGAACTGGTCGGCGCCCTCCTGGTTAACCCCCACGACATCGATGGGGTGAAGGACGCGATCGTCCGCGCGGCCACGATGTCACCCCAGGAAGCCAGGCGCCGGATGCGCTCGATGCGCCGCAGGGTCCGCGAGAACGACGTGGCGCACTGGGCGGCCACCTTCCTCGATGCCCTGAAGCAGGTGCCCGGCCAGCCTTAGCCTGCCGGGCTCGGTGCGCCGATCCTCACGGCGTCTTCGCCCAGCTGATCGTAAACTCATCGAGCATATAGCCGAACGCGTTCACTGTCGGCTGGACGAAGTTGTCCCGGATGGTCTGCTCGGCCTCGGTTTCCGCCGCGTTTATCAGGGGCCGCGTGATCTGCTCGACGTGAGTTGACTTATAAAAGGCGAGCTGCTGCGCCTCCGCGTACAGCACGGACTCGGCAAACTGAGGCCGCAGCAGCACGCCACAGCCGAATCCCGGATAGGTCCAGCTATGCTGCGTGGCTATCGGCTTCGACGGCATGTTGTCGATCGAGACGTCGTGCACGGACTGCGGCAATTGCGGTAGCGGAAGGGTCATCGTGACCGCGACGTGACCGGGCTTGCCGTCCACTGGGCGGCTCAGCACCTGCAGCCGGTAGTGGCCTGATGCCGGTGCCCACCAGGCGGGGCCGGGATTGAGATCGACCGTGGCGGACGCGTAGCCCACCGCGTAGAAGGTGCTCGCGTACCAGCAGGGCCACATGCCAATGCTCTTGGACACCTTGTGGGTGAACAGGAAGCTGAAGTTCACCCGGCCCAGCGCGGGCTTGGAGATCCCCTCGATCTTCTGCAGCACCCACGGGCCCAGGTCGGTATTCGTGGTGGTGGTGCCGACCACGCTCGTGCTGGCCTGCCACGGCCAGGCGAACTTGATGCTCGGCAGGTGAACGTTGACCCCCACCACGTGCAGGGCCGCCGACAGCGCGATCAGGGCAACCGAGGCGATCGCCTTGCGGAAGATCAGCCCCATGGCGATCACGGCGGCCCACTTGGCCCACCGCGGGACGCGCCGCCGCCTGGGTGGCCTGGGATCGCCCGGGTCGTCAGGATCCGGCCACTCCGGACTGGGCCGGGCGGGCCTGCCGTCCCCGTCCGCAGGCCCGGCTGGTTCCGGCGACGGCGCCACCGGATACCGGCCGTAGTGGCCGCCCGCTGGCTGCCAGGCTAGTTCCCGCTGCGTCGCCTGGTTATCGGTCAGCAAGTTCAGCAGAAAACGCAGGAGACGAACCACGGATTCCCACCCTCTTTCTATACGACGCGCCGACCGTCAGTCGGTCGCCGGATAATTGAGAAACAGTGTCACCGGCACGGCCCCGAAGGGCCCGCGGAATCGCGCCCCCGGCTTGTCCGGCGTATTCCGCACACCAATGTTGGGCCAGCGCATGTTGAGGTGCTGGACGGTGAGGCCGGCCACGGAATACGGGAATTCCATGGCCGATGTGTGGTGCTGCTGGAGCAGGCCGCCCCAGCGGAATGCGGCGAAAACACGGGCCAGGTCGCGAACTGACAACGCGGCCGCCGTGGCCAGGTCGATCCCGTAGACCGCCCCGGCCAGCTCGGCCAGCTCGGTGGCGCACTGTTCCAGCGCTTCCGACTTCGTCCGGTAGACCGTGCCGTCGGGGTTCGGAGTGCCGAGCTTCTCGCCGTGGACCGGTGAATGGCGGGGCCGGGCTTCGCACTGCATCCAGTCGCAGGCCGCGAGCAGCTGCCAGCTGATGCCAGCGCTGCTGGCGACGTCCCGGTACAGCAGCTCCGCGTGCATCAGCGGTGCTTTGGCCAATGCGACGAGGTCGTTCTTGACCGACGTGGGCAGGCGGTGATGATACGGCTTGGCCGCGGCGCGGGGCCCGGGTGACGGAGCCGTCCGGGGGTGGCTTTCGGCGGGTGCTGGCATCTGCTGGACCGAGAAGGTCAGGGTCGAAGACATCCCGCTTGGGAGAGGCCGGTAAGCGTCCGCCTGCGCAGCCGGCTGCGGTCTGGTCGCGGATGCTGGCCTGACTGAGCTCTCCTTGCTGATGAGCCTGGCCGAGATGGTGGGCCTCGGGGTGGCTGGCCGGGGAGAGCTGGTGGGCCTGGGGGAGCTGCCAGCCGGGCCGGTGGGCGTCGGTGTGGGCGTGGGCGTCGGTGTGGGCGTGGGCGTGGGTGAGCTCGTGGGGCGCGGTGTCCTGGTAGCGCGGGGGGACGGCGCCGG
>Ga0335075_10012645_pt1 | contig 12748 bp, 10 predicted proteins | sample Lox_Sample_24_FD_206723 | JGI IMG/M metagenome (GOLD analysis project Ga0335075, IMG submission 206723) | Soil microbial communities from Loxahatchee National Wildlife Refuge, Florida, United States - Lox_Sample_2.4 | ecosystem: Environmental > Terrestrial > Soil > Wetlands | place: USA... | reverse complement strand
AAGGACTACGACATCTTCTACTTCGATCCGTCCGATCGCAGCGAGGCCGCAGAGACAGACGTGCAGGCGCACACGGCGTCGGTGCTCGGTGATCTCGGCGTCACCATCGAGGTCGCCAACCAGGCGCGTGTTCACCTGTGGTATCCGTCCTACTTCGGACGTCCGTACCCTGAGCTCACGTCCGCGGAAGACGGCATCGGCCGCTTCCTGGTGCTCGAGACGTGCGTCGGCGTGCGTCCGCACGAGTGCCACGCGCCGTACGGCCTGCACGGCCTCTACGCCGGCACGCTGACGCCCAACCCCGCCACTCCGTATCGCGACCTCTTCGCCAGCAAGGTGGCAAGCTATCAGGAGCGTTGGCAGTGGTTGACGGTTGCCGGCCCGCCAGGCGACTGGCCGCCAGAGGCATCCGGCCTCGAGCATCACGCCGAGGCGCACGCTTCAACCGTCGGTCAGAGTCGGCATCCCCTCATCGTCAGTGCATCGTCACCGGCTGGCGGTCGGTGCCGCGCCGCACCTGGAGGAACCGTGAAATTCGACTACCGGATTCCAGCGATGAAGTTCTCGGGGGTGTACGCGCTGTACGTCCAGAAAGCGGAAAAGAAGCACCGCACGAAGGAGGAGGTCGACCAGGTGATCCGCTGGTTGACCGGCTACAGCCAGGCAGGGCTCGAGCAGCAGATCGAGAAGCAGAGCACCTTCGAGTCCTTCTTCGCCGACGCGCCGGCGATACACCTCAACAGCGCACTGATTCGCGGCGTGGTCTGCGGGGTGCGCGTCGAGGAGATCGACGATCCTCTCGTGCAGAAGGTGCGCTGGCTGGACAAGTTGATCGACGAGCTCGCCAAGGGCAAGTCCCTCGAGAAGGTGATGCGATGAAGCGCTACATGATCTCGTTCGACGATGGCGCCATGAGCATTCCGGAGGAGGACCTCCCGGCGGTTGGCGAGGCGGCACATGCGGTCGCTGCAGACGCGAAGCGGGCCGGCGTCTGGATCTTCGGTGGCGGCATCCAGTCGCAGCGCGCCAGCATCATCAGCACTGACGGGGCCGTCGAGGAGGGTCCGTCGCCAGACGAGAAAGTCTTCGTCGGCGGATTCTCGATTATCGAGGTCGCCTCGGAGGAAGAGGCGCTTGCGTGGGCGGCCAAGTTCGCGGTGGCCTGTCGCTGCGCACAGGAAGTGCGAGAGATCATGTTCGACCCTGAGTCGTAGGCTACGTCGTGAGCGCGAGGTGTCGCATCACGCGAGCCGGCGATACAGCTCGGTGTTCTTCCTCTGCTCGCGCTCCCCGGCCTGCTGAAGTCATCGCGTTCGGCCAGAAGTTCCGTCACCGCCGCGCGCGCGCCAGTTCTGCGGGCGAACGCCAGGATGTTCGCAGCGCGCTGAAGACTCTCCGCTGGCGCAGGCGACAACTCGAACGTGACGGTCATGCCCACTGTACCGCTGATGCGTCCCTCGAGACGGTAACCGTGCAGCTGGCGCGTTGTCCGGCCCACCATCCGGGACCGCAGTAGGATGTCGCCAGCGCAAACGGGATCGGAACGATGCTGACTGCCACTCCGAAGCGATGGTTCTCGTGGGACTTCACGATCGAAGAAGGGGACCGGCAAGTCGCCGCGATCGACGTGTCGAGCTGGCGCGAACGAGGCACGCTGACCGTCGATGGCGTTGACCATCGCGTCTATCGCGAGGGGATACTGACCGGCGACTTCATCCTCGAGGCGGCTGGCACGGTGGTGGCCCGCGCAGAGAAGCCCAGCGCATTCCGTCGTGTATTTCTCATCGAGTACCACGGGCGTCGGTACGTGTTGCAGCCCACATCCGTGCTGAGCCGAGGCATGACGCTGCTCGAGGGCGATCGGAGCGTCGGCGTCATTGCACCGGGCGGTATCCTTACGCGGCGGGCCGATGTCGAACTGCCGGAAGACATGCCTCTGGCCGTCAGGGTGTTCGTCATCTGGCTGACCGTCATCCTGTGGAAGCGCGACTCCGATGCTGGTGCTGCGAGTGCGGGCTAGCGAGCGAGTCGTCGTCCCTCGTGATATGCGTGAGGCGATGCATGAGTGAAGCAGGCTGGCGCGCCTTTCTGGCCTCCGAGCAGGTCGAGGACTGGGTGGTGTTGCATGGCGGCGCCACGGCCGTCTTCCGGGTCGACTCCCTGAGCGCCGGTGCCGCCCTGGCATCGGCGATGGCGGTCGCTCCAGGCATGGCCGGCGCCGGCGCGGTGATCACCCTCGGTGACGATCGCCTCACCGTGCGCCTGACGCGCGATCTCTGGACGCTGGAAGCCAAGCACATCGAGTTGGCACGGGCGCTGTCGGCCGTGGCACGCGGGAACGGCGCGGTTGCCGACCGTGCGGCGGTGCAGGAGGTGCAGGTGGCGATCGCGTCGAAGCGCGAGACCTCGCACGTCGACTTCTGGCGCGCCGTCCTCGGCTACGTGCCGATGGCCGACGACAATGCCGTCGATCCGCTCGGCCACGGCTCCACGGTGTGGATGCAGGAACTCGACGAGGCCAAGCCATTGCGCCACGCCATGCACATCGATGTCTCGGTCGCACGCGAGCACGTCGAGGCGCGACTGAACGTGGCCGTCGCCGCCGGTGGACGCATCGTCGACGCCTCGCACGCACCAGCGCACTGGACGCTGTCCGATCGGGCAGGCAATCGGGTCTGCATCTGCGCCTGGCCCGACACGCCTCCCACCGACTGATCTCGCGCAGACCGGAGACGCGGCACAATTGACTGCATGAACCACACCGTCCAGCAGCACGAGGCCGGCTCCAAGGGCGCTTTCTTCATCGCCGATGCCGCCGGCGAGCACATCGCCACGATGTCGTTCAGCCGCGCCAACGACACGCTCGTGATCATCGACCACACCGACGTGCACCCATCGCTGGCCGGCCAGGGCGTCGGCCGCCTGTTGCTGAACGCACTGGTCGAATGGGCTCGCAGTACCGGCACGAAGGTGATGCCGCTCTGCCCGTTCGCGAGCGCACAGTTCAAGAAGGACGCGTCCATCCAGGACGTCCTGATGTAGCGCGGCGTGCCGCAGGGCACCGACACCATCAGAGCGCCCAAACACGACGAGGCCGCGCGATAGTGTCGTACCCGTACTCCGTACTCCGTACCCCGTACCCCGTACCCCGTACCCCGTACCCGGAACCCGGTGAGATACGTGTGACCATCGAACAATCGCGCGTGACGATTCACATGGTGGCCAGTCTCGACGGCTTCATCGCGCGCCGCGACGGCCGCGTCGACTGGCTCGAGACGACCGACACGTTCCCTGACGGCGCGACGCTCACGCAGGAGGAGGTCGAGGCCTTTCTCGCGACGGTCGACTGCTATGTGATGGGGTCACACACCTACGAGACGGCGCTGCGCTTCGACGCCGCGGGTGCCGGTTGGGCGTACGGCGACGTGCCGACGTTCGTGCTGACGACGCGCGAGCTGCCGAGGCCGCGCGCCTCCGTGGAGTTCCGCTCCGGGGATCTCGCCGCGGTGCTCGGCGGCGAACTTCGGGCTCGCTTCAGGAACATCTGGGTGGTCGGCGGTAGTGCAGTTGCGGGTGCGTGCCTGCAGCAGGGACTCGCCGACGAGATCTGCTACTCGATGGTGCCATTCGTGCTCGGCGACGGCGTACCGTCCTTCGGCAACCTCGACCGCGATGTCGCCCTGCATCTCACGAAAGTGACTCCCTACGCGAATGGCATGATCGAGCTGCGGTACGAAGTGCGGCGTGCGTCGAGCTGACCTGTCCACCGTAGCCTTGACGAAGGTGGACGCTCGACGCCTCCGGGAGTGACGAGACGACCGCCCGCCTGATACCGTACCCGGTACCCCGCACCCGGTCTCCGGTTCCCGTTTCCCGGTTCCCGATCCCATGGTGATTCCCCGTGCTATTGATGGCCGATGCGTCTCGCGACCGCGTGCCTGTTCGCGCTGCTGACCTCCACCACCCCCGCCGCAGCTCAGGGCCTGCTCACGCCATCTCCCAACACACCGCCGGCTGACGACAAGACCGGCACCAACCCGCTCAACCTCCAGCACCAGATCGACGGATCGTCCACGTACGTGACGCTGACGTCGCTCCATCTCACGACCACGGCCTACAAGCACGGGGTGCCGCTCTTCAATCGACGGCTGCGCATCTCGGGCAGCGTGCCCCTCGCCAGCACGAACCTGACCGGTGAGACGACAACCGGCCTCGGCGACGTCGGTGCCGACGTCGAGTGGCTGCCGCGGCTCGGCGCGCGCAGCGGCCTGGTGGTTGGCGTGCGCACGACCTGGGACACGGCAGGCAGCGACCTCGGCCTGGCCACCAACACGCTGCTGCCCTACGCGCAGTGGGTCCGCCATCTCTCGTCGCGGGTGACGGTCGCGCCATTCGTCGGCCACCGCACCAGCATCGGCGGTGACGACTTCGTGCCCGGCTACAACGACACACTGCTCGGCGTGTACCTGGTGTGGCGCCCCTCGGACCGCCTGTGGGTCTCGACGCAGCCGCAGCTGATCCTCGACCACGAGCGCGACCTGACGTACGGCGACGTGGGCGGAGAAGTCGGCTATCTGCTGACTCGACGGTTGTCGGTATACGGACGTCCGTCTTTCGGCTATGGGCTCGACCAGTCGAAACCGTATGCCTGGGGCATCGCCGGCGGGGTCAAGTTCGTCATGTAGCGACGAACGACGAACGACGAACACGGCAACCGGGTACCAGGAACCGGAGAACGGATTGTCGGAGGCCGTCAGGTCACGGGGAGGCTCAGGAACCGGCCGACAAGTCGGCCGGCTACGCCACGAGAGGTGAGACTGCCCGCCCAAGGCCCAAGGCCCAAGGCCCAAGGCCCAAGGCCCAAGGCCCGGCCGTCTGCGGTCCAGCGCCGTCGCGCAGGCTGAGGCTACACGTGAGCCGTCGGCCGTGATAGGTTTCCCGGCACACATTTCAGTCGCCGGGTGCACGTCCGCTGACTCACGCCATGCCGAAGAACCGCCTTTCGCAACGTGCCGCCGGTGCGGCGCTCGTCCTCCTTGCCTGCGCCGTCATCCCCTGGTGGTCGCTCGAGGCCCGTCGCCAGACGCCGGCGCCGAAGGGCGCGGCCCCAGCCAGTCGACCGGGCAGCCTCGCTGCTCCTGCCGGCCCGAAACTGACGGTCCCTCCCGGGTTTTCGGCCAAAGAGGTCTACCCAGCGGCGCAGGCCGGATCGATCGTCAACCTCACCTTCGATGCCAATGGCGAGCTCGTCGTGGCCAAGGAGCAGGGGCCGATCGTCCGGTTGCGCGATACCAACAAGGACGGCATCTACGACGCCGAGCAGGTCATCACCGGCGCCATCACCAACTGCCAGGGGCTGCTGTTCTCGGGCAACGACCTGTTTGCCACCTGCGACGGGCCCGAGAAGCCGACGATTGCGTCGTTGTACCGGGTGCCCGACGCCAATGGCGACGGCGTCGGCGAAGCGCCAATCCTGGTCGCCCGCAGCACGTTCGCGATCAGCGAGCACGGCGCGCACGCTCTGGTCTTCGGTCCCGAGGGTGACGTCTACTGGATGATCGGCAACTTCGGCGGCGTCGAGGCCTCCTTCGCGCCACTGTCGCCGTTCCAGAACTTCAGCGAGGAACAGCTGCTGCCCGTGATGGGCGACGCGCGCGGGCACGGCAACCAGGTGCGCGCGCCGGCCGGCTTCATCTCGCGCATCCCGCTCTCCGCACTGATGGCGGCGACGCCGACGACGCAGATCGGCGACGTGGAAATCGTCGCCGGCGGCTTCCGCAATTCGTACGACGCCGCGTTCAACCTCGCCGGCGAGCTCTTCACGTTCGACTCCGACATGGAGTGGGACATCCAGCTCCCGTGGTACCGGCCGGTCCGCACGCTGCACCTGATTCCCGGCGCCGACTTCGGCTTCCGCTACGGCTCCGGTCCGTTCCCGACCGCGTACCCCGACACGCTGCCCTCGATGTCCGAGATGGGCCGTGGCTCGCCGGTCGGCATCGCCTTCTACCAGGGCGAGGCCTTCCCCGAGGAGTATCGCGACGCGTTCCTGCTGGGTGACTGGTCGCGCGGCCGCATCCTCGCCGGTCGCCAGGTGCGCAAGGGTGCGAGCTACACGGAGACAATTTCCGACTTCGTCCTCGGTACGCCCCTCAACGTGACCGACCTCGAGGTCGGCCCTGACGGCTCGGTGCTCTTCTCGCTGGGCGGCCGTCGCACGCGCGGCGGCCTCTACCGCGTGTGGCACGAGGCTGCCGCGAAGGCCCGGCCGGCGCCGCCGTCCGATCCGATCGCCCGCGCGCTCGCACAGCCGCAGCCGCGGTCCGCCTACGGGCGCAAGGCGATCGAAGACGCGCGCAAGGCGAGCGCCAACGGCTGGGACAGCGGCTTGAAGGCGATCGTCGACGGGGCCTCGCAGCCAGCCCCGCGCCGGGCGCGTGCCCTCGAGTTGCTGAAGGTGCACGGCAAGCCGGCTGACGCTACGTGGCTGACGACGCTCACGAAGGACTCGACTCCGGAAGTACGAGCCGCCGCGGCGTTGCAGTTGGGACTGTCGCAGACGGCTGACGCACGGACGCCGCTCGTCGCGCTGCTGCGCGATTCGGACGCGCTCGTCCAGCGTCGCGCCGTCGAAGCGCTGGTGCGCTCCGGTGTCGCGCCGGCGATGGCGCCGCCCTTCGATCCGGTGAAGGACGTGCTCCCGCTGCTCGGCCATGAAGACCGCCACCTGCGCTACGCCGCGCGGCAGCTGCTGCGCCGCGTCAACCGCAACCAGTGGCGGAACGCTGCGATGGCGCTCGACACGTTCCCCGCCGCCAGCGAGGCGCAGGTCGTCCTCGCACAGACCGCGGCCGTGTCGACCGACGTGCCACCGATGCTCGACCGCCAGCTCGCGCTGCTCGAGAAGGCGACGACGCCGCAGCAGACGATCGACGTGCTGCGCGCGATGCACCTGTCGATGATTCGCAGCAGCGGCGTGCGCCATGCCACCCGCTACAGCGCCATCGGCAAGCTGCTCCTGACGCGTTACCCGAGCGGCACGCCGCTGGTCGACCGCGAGATCGCCCGCACGCTGGCGTATCTCGAGAACTCCGATGCGATTCCGAAGATGGTCGGCTACATGACCGCGGCCGGCACGCACCGTGAGGACCAGCTCTTCACGATGTACTGTCTCCGCGCGATGAAGAACGGCTGGGAGAAGCCCGAGCGCGACGCCGTCGTGAAGTGGTTCCTCAACGCCCAGGAGCAGAAGTGGCGCGGTGGCGCCAGCTTCCCCGGCTACATGCGCGACATGTGGCGCGAGACGCTCGCCGGCTTCCCGGTCGAGGAGCGCAAGGCGGCCGAGGACGCGATGGCGCCGTTCACGCCGGCGCCGGTCATCACCACCACCGGGCGGCCGCAGCAGCTGGGCGACGATGCGACGCGGTTGTCGGTGCAGGAACTGCGCGAGTACATGACGCTCGATCCGATGGCCTACGCCGGAGACGCCGCCCGCGGCGAACAGGTGTTCGGCAAGGCGTTGTGTGCGGCCTGCCACAAGCACGGCGATCTGGGCCAGGAGATGGGCCCCGACCTGACCGACGTGGCCAATCGCTTCGGGCGCAACGACCTGCTCGACGCCATCCTGACGCCATCCAAGAGCATTTCGGACCAGTGGGCGTCGGTCCAGATCACCACCCGCGACAAGAAGGTCGTGGCCGGCGTGATAGTGTCGGAAGACGCTGAAGCCGTGGTCGTGCAGCCCGTCGGCGCGCCGACCGTGAAGGTGTCCGTGAAGGACATCCAGTCACGCGAGGTCGCCAAGGTGTCGCCGATGCCGGAAGGCCTGCTGAACGCGCTCACGCTCCGTGAGATCACGGATCTGCTCGCGTTCCTCGAGCGGACGCCGGGCAATTGAGTCCGACGCCCCTGACGGGGCGTCTCATCCGCCGACCGTTCTGACACCGGCGGATCCTCTTAGGTCGTGATCGTGCACTCCCGAACTCGGTACCCCAACGCCTCTCCTGCGCCGGCCCTCGGGCCGGCGTTCGGCTTCCTGTCGTCCGTCCGCGCCCGTCTCTGGCGGGCGCTGGCCTGCCTGCTCGTCGTCGGCCTCTCGGTTCCATCGGAACCCGCGGCGGCGCAGACGATGGCGGCGACGCTGTTCGTCGAGGTGCGTGACCAGAGCGGTGCGCTCCTGCCCGACGTCACCATCCGCCTGACCGACCAGAACACGGCACTCATGCGCGAGGGCACCACCTCGTCGTCGGGGCTGATCGTGATCCCGCTGCTGACCGCCGGGACCTACACGTTGCAGGCCGGTCGCGACGGCTTCAAGACCGAGATCGTCCGCGACATCGCCGTGCAGGCGGGCGTACGTGGCACGGTGAGTGTCGTGCTGGTGCCCGGTGCGGTCACCGAGCAGGTGGTGATCAGCGCCGACCTGACGACGCTGCGGGCGGGCACGGGCGCGGTCGGGGAAGTGTTCGAGGGCGAGACGCTGGTGACCCTGCCGGTCTCCGAGCGCGACGTCATCCAGTTCGCGTTCCAGGCACCGGGCGTGGCGCCGCCGGCGCCGGGTTCACGCCTGTCGACGCAGGGCAACACCGGGTTGAACAACGCCGGATCGCGTGAGGCCGCCAACAACTTCCTGCTCGACGGCGTCGACAACAACGACCTCTTCCTGAATCGTCTGGTCGTCAACCCGGCGCTCGACGCGGTGAAGGAAGTGTCGCTGCTCCAGAGCACGTACGACGCCGAGCATGGCCGCAGCGCCGGCGCGCAGGTCAACGTCGTCATCAAGTCCGGCACGCGCGACGTGCGCGGGTCGGTCTACGAGTACTTCCGCGACGAGGCGATGGACGCGCGGCCGGCGTTCCTGCCGGCCGATGCCGACAAGCCGTCGCTTAGCAAGCATCAGCTCGGGGGCACCGTCGGCGGTCCGTTCGGACGGTCGCCGTCCTTCTTTTTTCTGAGCGTCGACGCCATCCGCGCGCGAGAAGCCGAGACACGTCTCGGCCGCGTGCCGACCGATGCCGAGCGGGCCGGCGACTTCAGCGGGCTGGGCCGTCCGGTGATCGACCCGTTCACCCAGCGGCCGTTCCCCGGCAACGTGATTCCCGCGTCGCGCATCAGCGCGGCCGGCCTGGCCGCCGCCAATCTCTATCCGCGCGCCAATCGCGCCAGCGACACCGCCAACTTCGTGTCGTCGCCGGAAGGCGAGCGCGACGCGATCCAGTTCACGATCAAGACCGACCATCACGGGTGGCGCAACAAGCCGTTCCACGTCCGGTACACGTACGGCCGTGAAGATCGCGACCTGCCGTTCCAGGCGCACGAGAGCAACCTGCCGGGCTTCGGCACGTCGGTGCTCGACGCCGGCCACAACTTCGCGGCCGGCTTCAACCAGGCCTTCTCCGATCGTGTCGTCAACGAGTTACGCATCGGCGTGAACGCGCTCGAGCGCGACAGCGTGCCGACCAACGCCGGCTTCGACGGCTTCAGTGCGCTCGGCATCCGTGGCCCGGCGATCACGGGTGTGGATCAGGGTTACCCGGCCCTCGTCGTCAGCGGCTACGAGTCGCTCGGCGACGACCCCAACCTGCCGGTGCTGCGCAGCACGCGCACGATCCATGTGGCCGACGTGCTGACCGTGCAGGCCGGCCGGCACCACCTCAAGACGGGTGGCGAGTTCCGGCAGTATCAGTCGAACGGTTTGAACCACCTCTTCGCGCGCGGGCAGGTGCAGTTCGCCGGCGCGATCACGGGACAGCCGTTCGCTGATCTCCTGCTCGGCTTCCCGACCTTCTCGCTGCTCGGCGTCAACGACAACCGCCAGGCGCTGCGGACCTGGTCGGCCAACGTGTTCGCGCAGGACGACTGGCGCATCACGCCGCGGCTGTCGGTCAATGCCGGCCTCCGTTACGAGTACAACGCACAGCCGGTGGATGCCGACGATCGGATGGCCATCTACGATCAGGTGCGCAACGAACTCGTGCCGGTCGGCGTCAACGGCGTGCCGCGCTCGGGCGTCCAGCCAGACCGCAACAACTTCGCGCCGCGCGTCGGCTTCAGCTACGACCTGACGGGCGAAGGCACGCTGCTGCAGGGCGGCTACGGCATCTTCTACAACGTCGGCACGCTGATCGAGACGTCGGCGCTGTACTTCAACCCGCCGTTCTTCGGCATCGGGCTCTACTTCCCGACGCAGCAGGCGTTGCTGAACCTGTCGAATCCGTTCCCGGGCCAGGGCTTCGGCACCGAGCCGACGTTCAACTCCCTCGCCAGCGACCTGCGCACCGCGTGGGCGCACCAGACGTCGCTCGGCGTCGAGCACGCCTTCGCCGAGACGACGGTCAACGCGCGCTATGTCGGATCGTTCGGCCGCGATCTCGTGCGCAAGCGCAACATCAACCAGGCGCTGCCGGGTCCCGGCGACCTCGGTCCGCGTCGTCCGCTGCCGCAGTACGGCGACATCCTGATGGTGGAGTCGGGCGCCCACTCGACCTATCACGCGCTGCAGCTCGGTGCCGTGCGGCGTGCCGGATCGCGCTTCACGTTCCGTGGCTCGTACACGTGGTCCAAGTCGATGGACGACCAGTCGGCGTTCCTGGCCACCGACGGCAACGACAACACGCCGCAGGACAGCCGCAACCTGGCCGCAGAGTGGAGCCTGTCGGACTTCGACGTGCGTCACCGCCTGGTGCTGACCGGCTCGTACATCCTGCCCGCGATCGGTGGGAACGCCCTCGGTCGTGGGTGGCAGGTGAGTGGCGTGGTGAGCGTGCAGTCCGGACGTCCCTTCACGCCGCGCGTCAGCTTCGACAACAGCAACAGCGGCAACCAGGGGGGCGGCACGTTCGCGTACGACCGGCCCAACGAAGTGACCGGCAAGACACCGCCGGCCGGTGCCAACGTGGTCACCTACGACGGGCGCTCGTTCGTCATCGCGCCAGAGTTCACCTACGGCGACGCTGGTCGCAATTCGCTGATCGGGCCTGGCTACGCGGCCGTGGACGCCGTGCTGTCGCGCCGCGTGGCGCTGGGTGGGACGCGGGCGCTCGAACTGCGACTCGAGGGCTACAACCTCCTGAACCGCACAAATTTCCAGCTGCCCGACAGCTTCGTCGATCGACCGACGTTCGGGCAGTCGCTGTCGTCGTTCGCGCGTCGCCAGTTCCAGCTGGCCGCTCGCTTCACGTTCTGAACGAGCGGGACAGTCGCGGATGTACAGGTCGAACTTGGTAGGGACGGCCCGCCGGGCCGTCCGGGCGATCGGACGCGCCGGCGGCGCGTCCCTACCTACCTATTACCGGAGGCGTTCGTCGAACGCGCCGTTTCCCTGACTCACAACGTCACAAGGAGTACCGTCGATGCGCCTGATTCGTTCCTCCGTCGTGCTTGCCGTGGTCTTCGTCGCCGGTCTCGTCGTCGGCCAGTTCTCGCGTGCCGATCTCGCCGCGCAGCCGGCGCCAGGACAGCAGGTGTACGAGCTGCGCACGTACTACACCCACCCTGGCAAGCTCGTCGACCTCAACAAGCGCTTCCGCGACCACACGACGCGCATTTTCGAGAAGCACGGGATGACCAACATCGGCTACTGGGTGCCGCAGGACGAACCGGCGCACAGCAACACGCTGATCTACGTCATCGCGCACGCGAGCCGCGAGCAGGCGAAGAAGAACTGGGACGCGTTCCGCGTCGATCCCGAGTGGCAGAAGGTGAAGACCGAGTCCGAGGCGGCCGGCCCGATCGTGACCAAGGTCGACTCGGTGTACATGGACGCGGTCGATTACTCGAAGCTGAAGTGACCCGACACGGAAGGGGAAAGTCGCCGCAAGGGTCGACGCACGAGGACGGAACTTAGGGGCCATCTCGACAGGTTGCCGTTCATGCGTGGCGTGCTGTTTGCTTCGAATCCGACGTCCCTCCAACTGCTGGTGTTGCCCAGGTGGTTTCCGTCCAGAGCCGCTCGGGAAAGACGGCCGCGCGGCGTTCGAAGCCCCTGCACGCCGACGTTGGAGTTCGTAATGCGCAGGACATCGGCGACGGTCGCCTTCACGTTCCTGTGCAGGATGGGAGAGGGCTATGAAGTTCACACGCTTGGCGCTGACGATTCTCTGTTCGTTGGCGGCCGTGGCCGGAACCGCCCCGACGGCGGCGGCGCACGCAATCTCCATCGGTTTCGAGAACGCCGGACCCGGTGCCGTGACGATTTGGCTCGGGACGTACTCCACCGGTCATGAGGCGTTCGGCAACGAAGGCAGCATGATGCTGGAGGGGGTCAACGGTACGGTCTTCGGCCCGCAAGTGGAATTGTTCGACCTGCTGGCGGGGGTGGGTGTCGGGTTCAAGCCCGACGGGCTCATCGACGGCGTGACCAACTTCTTCGCGCCGAACACGGTCGGCGCGCTCGTCGGATCCGACGTGCCGTACCGGACCACCGGGTGTCCCGCCTGCGGTCCGATCGAGCGGTGGCAGGGCGTGACGTTCAGCGGCCTGGCAGCCGGTGAATACCAGTTCACGTGGATTCCTGCCGCAACCCCCACGCAGCAGTGGAGCCCCTGGAATCCCAACATGAACGGCGTCTTCGACCTTTCGGACGTCGTCGTGCCCCCCGTGCCCGAGCCGACCGCGATGGTGCTGCTCGGAGCCAGCGTTCTTGCTGGCTTCCTCAGAAACCGAGTCGGCCGACGCAACTGACCGCCTCGGCGTATGTGATGGAAGCATGGGACGGGGCCAGCCGGCCCCGTCCGCCTCAGGTCTGTGG
>Ga0335075_10012643_pt1 | contig 12749 bp, 11 predicted proteins | sample Lox_Sample_24_FD_206723 | JGI IMG/M metagenome (GOLD analysis project Ga0335075, IMG submission 206723) | Soil microbial communities from Loxahatchee National Wildlife Refuge, Florida, United States - Lox_Sample_2.4 | ecosystem: Environmental > Terrestrial > Soil > Wetlands | place: USA... | reverse complement strand
GTACTCCGTTTGCACTGCGGTGATCGGGTGCACGGCGTGAGCGCGGCGGATCGTGTCGGCCGCCGCCTCGCTCAGGCCGATGTGGCGCACCTTGCCCTGCTCGACGAGCTCGGCCATCGCCCCGACCGTCTCCTCGATCGGCACCTCCGGGTCGACCCGATGCTGGTAGAAGAGGTCGACGTAGTCCGTGCCCAGCCGCTTGAGCGAGCCGTCGATCGAGCTGCGGACGTGCTCGGCGGAGCCGTCCACCGGCCCCACCGTCGACATGTCGCCGGCCGTCGCCTTGTCCATCCGCCGAGCGAACTTGGTGGCGATCACGTAATCCTCGCGCCGGCTCTTGACCGCGCGGCCGACCAGCTCCTCGTTGGACAGCGGGCCATACAGCTGGGCCGTGTCGAGGAAATTGATGCCCAGCTCGAGCGCGCGCTGGATCGTGGCAATCGCCTCATCTTCGTCGGCCGCGCCGTAGAAGGCCGACATCCCCATGCATCCGAGCCCGAGCTCGGAGACCTTCAGCGATCCAAGCCTGCGCGTTTCCATAGCTGCTCCAAATTCTTCGGGGGCTTTTCCCCCACCTTAGAACGCGAGTCTCAGCGGGCTCGAACCACGAAGCGCAGACCGCCTTTCGGCCCCAGCGTGGGCGTCGTCACCACGTGCGGCGGCGTTTGCGAGCACGGCTCGAACTGGACTCGGGTGAACAGCACGCCGGCCAGCGCGCGCAGCTCGTACTCGCCGAAGCGCTTGCCGAGGCACATCCGCGAGCCCCCGCCGAACGGTATGTAGGCGCCGCGCGGAAGCGCGGCCTCACGCTCGGGCAGGAAGCGGTCGGGGTCGAACCGAAACGGGTCGGGATACAGCTGGGGCAGGTGGTGGGTGGCCCACGAGGAGTACTGGACGCCGATCTCGGCCGGTACCTTGACGCCGGCGAGGGTCACGTCGCGGGTGGCGCGCCGGGGCCCCACCCACGCCGCCGGGTAGCAGCGCAGCGTCTCCTTGAGCGCGCGTTCCAGGGCGGGCAGCGCCTGACCGTCGAGCTGCGACGGGGCAGGAAGGCTCTTTCCCAACGCTCGATCGAGCTCCCGCTCGACCACGCTGCGTGCGGCGGGGTTCCGGCCCAGCTCGTGCACGAGAAACGTGAAGGTGGTGGTCGTCGTGTCGTGGCCCGCGAACAGCAGCGTGACCGCCTGGTCGCGCACGACGCGGTTGGGGAGCGGCGCGCCGGCGTCGTCGGTGGCGGCCAGCAGCAGGCCGAGCACCCCGCGTCCCGGGTCACCGCGCCGCCGGCGCTCCTCGATCTCGGCGCGGACAAGCGCGTCAAGCGTCTTGCGCGCGGCGATCGCCCGCCGTAGCGGTCCGCCCGGGACCGGGAGCATCTGCAGCAGAATCGGCTCGCCGTGGATGGCCAGCGAGGCCTCAAACGCCGCGGCCATCTGTTGCTCGCGTCCGCCGGTGGCGTCGAGCCCGACCAGACCGCGCAGCGCGATGCGCATCGCCAACTCGCGCACCCAGTGATAGATGTCCACGACGCTGCCCGCCTCGAGCCGCTCGACGGCAGCCGCCGCCTCCTCGAGCATGGTCTCGGCCAGCCGTTCGACGTACTCGCGGTGGAAGGCGGGCAGCATCAGCATCCGGAAGTTGCGGTGGTAGGTCCCGTCGGTGTTGAGCAGCCCGTCGCCGAGCAGCGGCCACAGGTCGGCAAACCTGCCCTCGCGCCACTGAAAAGCGTCGAAGTCGCTGACCAGGATCTGGTGGTTGACCTCGGCGCCAACCGCCCACACGATCGGTTCGTGGAGCAGGCGGATGGTGAAGACCGGGCCGAACCGCCGCTCGTGCTCGAGCAGCAGCGATAGCGGGTCGGCGATGATCCGCCGGGTGTGCGACCAGCTGAAGGCCGTGCTGCCCGCCGGCAGCGTGGCCCGCCGGCGCACCCGCCGCTCGCGCCGCATGTCATCGGCGATTCGGGCGAACAGCCGTGTCTCCATCGGCGCCGGCCGGGTCGCGCTGATCGTGCGGTTCGGAGTGAGGGCCTCGGTGACGGCCATTTCCCCGTGGTTTATCAGGCCGGGGCGCGAAAGCCTCGGCCACCGTCGCCGTTGTTCCCTAAGACGCGGGCTCCGGGACCTTGCTCCGTCACAGACAGACACGACGGCTAGGGAAGGCCATGGCAGAAAAACAACCCGGAGTCGGACAGATCTGGCTCGTGCGCCCCGACGAGGGCCCCGATCTTCACGTACTGATCATCGAGGTCCACGACGGCCACGTGCAGGTCCTCCTGTGCGGGGACGAGTACTGCTCCGCCACGGAGACGGATGCGGTGCTCGGGCCGAGCGCCACCGGCCTTCCCGCGCGGCTGCTCGTCCACGGTGACGTGTCGGCGCCGATCCTCACGAGCCGCCTGGTCGAAGCGGTCGGCGAAATCACCCCGGAGCTCGCGCAACGGATCGTCCTGCGCGGCCGCGGGCTTGACTTCAACTCGAGCGATCTCGGTCGCGGCGCCGCGATCCTCGCGGAGACCGACCCTCGCTGGGCCTGGAAGCTCCAGAAGCAAAAGCAGATGCGGCGCATGCGAGTACGGGCCAGTGAGCTCGGCTGGCAGGTGTACGAGCTCGGCCAGACCGGCAACCAGTAACCAGCTTTGGCGCGCCGAGGGCCCCGCGAGGAGTCCATTCCTCCCGGGACCATCGGCGGGGAACGCGCCCCACTCACAGCACGCGCCGAGCCTGCGGGGTGTAGGTGCCCGTACGTCTTGCCCGCCGCTCTTCGGCCGCGAGCCGGGCGATCACCTCGACTTGCTCTTCACGGCGCTGGCGCCGTCGCTGCTTGATCTGCTCCAGCCTGACGGACCAGGTGCGAGCAGGCACGACTATGGGCACGCGGGTACGCGCGAGAAGCGGATCTCCACGCATGGGAGGTCCTCCTTTTTGAATTGTGAATTTTGAGTGTCAATCGGTGGCGTTCAGCCACCGACGTACGTCGCGCACGTGTCACCACGTGCGTCGCTCGGAAGGTCACTCGCAGATGTCACCGGCACAACAAAAAGGGCGACCCAGCTGGGTCGCCCTCGCGGTCGGGCCGTATGTGCGCTTGGTCTAGCGCACATACCTCCGGGCGAGGGTGACAGCTCCGCGAGCACCGGCCTGGGCGAAGTCGACCGGCATAGCCGCGTCGAACGCCGTCTGTGAGGCGTTTCGGTGGAGGGAGTTTGTAATCGCGGAGGTCTTCACAGGGTCTTCTCCTTGCTGCACCAGCAGGGTAACCCAACGTGGGGACAAATACAAGGCCCGGGTGAAATTAATTCCGAGGTGACATCTCGGCCAGCGCAATCGCCGTCGCCACCCCTGCGTTCAGGCTCTCGACGCCCTCGCGTCCGCCCGGGATCCGCACGAGCGCATCGCACTTGGTGCGCGTGCGCTGGCGCAGACCCTGCCCCTCGGCGCCGACCACGAGGACCGACTGGGGATCGAAGTCGGTCTCGCCAAGCGTCTGCTCGCCGCGCTCGTCGAGCCCGTACACCCAGTAGCCGTGCTCGCGCAGCATGTCGAGGCTCCGTGCCAGGTTGGTAACCCGGAAGATCTCGACGAACTCGGCGCCGCCAACGGCGATCCGTGCCACCTTGGGAGTGAGCTCCGCCGAGCGGTTCTTGAGCACGAGCACCGCGTCGGCTCCGAAGAACGCGGCGCTGCGCACCACCGCTCCGAGGTTCTGTGGGTCGGAGATCTGATCGAGTGCCACAACCAACCGGCCTTCGGCGAGCCGGTCCAGCTCGTGCTCGGCGAAGATGCGCCGCGGCTTGGTGAACACGGCGACGCCCTGATGCTTGTCGTCGTCGGTCAGGCCGGTGAGGCGGCGAAATTCAGGCCAGGGGACGAACTCGGGCTCAACCCCGGCCCGCCGAGCGGCCGCGACGCTATCCGAGTGGTACTCGGGCTTGCCCCCGAGGATGAGCCGTTTCACGTCTCCAGGGCGGCGCAGGAAAACCGCCCTGACCGAGTGCTTGCCGTAGACGATCTCCACGGCTACGAGCTTACGCGCGCGACAGGTACCTGCCGTCGCGCGTATCCACGCGGATCGTCTCGCCTTCGGAGATGAACAGCGGAACCTGGACGGTCACTCCCGTCTCTAGCGTGGCCGGCTTGGTCCCGCCACCAGAGGCGGTGTCGCCGCGCAGGCCGGGATCGGTCTGGGTCACCTGCAGGTCGACCGAGCCGGGGAGCTGGATGTCGCTCGGCTCGTCGTCGAGGAACAGAACGTCCACCTGATCCCCGGCCTTGATCCACTTGAGCGTGTCCTTGAGCGCGTCGGTGGGCAGCGCGATCTGATCGTAGGTCTCCGTGTTCATAAAGTGCGCGCCGTCGCCGTCGGCGTACAGGAACTGCATGGTCCTGCCCTCGCTTCGAACTGAGCGCAGCTTCTCGCCGGCGCGGAACGTCTTGTCGATGACGTTCCCGTCGCTCGCCCGGCGTAGCTTCGTGCGGACGAACGCCGCGCCCTTGCCGGGGTTGACGTGCTGGAACTCGAGCACCTTGTAAACGGTGCCGTCGACCTCGACGTGGTTGCCGCTCTTGAGTTGGTTTGTACTGATGGACATGGCGCAGGCCGAGGATAGCGGCGGGGAATAACCTCACGGCACGACACCTGAGTACTCGACCTACTTCCGGCCCCGCGGGCTAACCGGCATCGAGGCGCTGCACGCGCGCTTCGTAGAGCACGCCTACCGCCCCCATTCGCACCCCACCTGGACGGTGGCCGTCGTCGAGCGCGGCGCGGCACGCTTCTCGCTCGACGCCACGGAGCAGCGCGCCGTCCAGGGAGAGCTGTTCGTGCTCGAGCCCGAGGCGGTCCACACCGGGATGGCCGCCGTCCCCGAGGGGTGGATGTACAAGGTCCTCTACATCGAGCCGAGCATCGTCCACGAGTGGGCGCAGCGCGACGGCAGCCCACCGCACGCGGCGCGCTGGGTGGTGTTCCGCGACGTGGCGTTGCGCGGCGCGCTGGACCGAGCCCACCACGCGCTGGTCACCGAGCCGGCTGGCAGCCTCGCCGTCGAGGAGGCCGTGCTCGGCGCCGCGACCGCCTTGCGCCCGCATCTGCGCCCCGGACCGCCGGCCCGCGGTCGCGATCGAGCCGAGCACGCCGCCGTTCGGCGGGCCCGAGACCACCTCCGCGAGCGGTGGGACCAGCGCGTCACGCTCGCCGAGCTCACGACCGTGGCCGGTCTCAGCCGCTTTGAGCTCGTCCGCCGCTTCCGCGAACAGAACGACCTCACGCCGCACGCGTTCCAGACCAACCTCCGGGTCGAGCGGGCGCGAGCGCTGCTCACAACAGGTCTGACCCCCGCCATGGTGGCCGCGGAGTGCGGCTTCGCCGACCAGCCGCACCTGACCCGGGTGTTCAAGCGCGCGGTCGGCGTGAGCCCCGGCCGGTACGCGCGGGCGCGATAGGCAAGCGCAATAACGTTCAAGACAGACGCGCCACCATTCGTCGTATGGGCGTGGGCCAGTTCGACACCAAGGTGGCGGTAGTCGTCCGCGACGACCTCGTGACGTGGCAACGCTTGAACGTGACGGCGTTCCTGATGAGCGGCATCACCGCAAGCGCCGGCGACGGCGCCATCGGCGAGGACTACGTCGACGGCAGCGACCGGCGCTACCTCCCGCTGCTCATCCAGCCGGTGCTGGTGTTCGAAGCCGGCGCAACCAAGCTGAAGACCGTGCACGAACGCGCCGCGCGCCGGGGCGTGACGCTTGCCATATACACGCGCGAGATGTTCACCACCGGCAACGACGAAGACAACCGCGCTGCCGTCCGCGCCGTGCCCACCGGCGAGCTCGATCTCGTCGGCGTCGCGCTACGCGCACCGCACAGAGACGCCGACGCGGTCCTGCGCGGGCTGGACCGCCATCCCTAAGATCGGGGCTTGCCGTCACCCTGGCCCGACAGCCCGCCCACCCAAGCACACCGAGCCGCCTATGCCGACGCGGTCCCGCGTTCGTTCTGGCTCGACACGCTCCCGGAGCGTGCACCCCATCCGCCGTTGGAGGAGACGCTTAGCACCGATCTCTGCATTGTCGGCGGCGGTTACACGGGACTGTGGGCCGCGCTCTACGCGAAGGAGCTCGACCCCGCGAGGGAGGTCGTCGTGCTCGAGGCGACCCGGTGCGGCAACGGCGCCAGCGGGCGCAACGGCGGCTTTCTTGAGTCCTCGCTCACGCACGGTACGAGCAACGGGCTGACGCGCTTCCCGGACGAGATCGAGGCGCTCGAGCGCCTCGGTCGCGAGAACTTCGAGGCCCTCGCCCGCAATGTGGAGGAGCTCGGGGTCGACGCCGAGCTGGAGCGGACGGGCGATCTGATCATCGCCCTCGAGCCGCGCGAGCTCACCGACCTGCCCGATGAAGCGGAGCTCATGTGCCGGTTCGGAAACGAGGTCGAGCTGCTCGACCGCGACGGCGTCCGGGCCCAACTCGACTCCCCGCTGTTCCTCGGCGGGCTCTGGACCCGGACCGGGTCCGCGATCGTCCATCCCGGCAAGCTGGCCGACGGGCTGCGCGCGGCGGCCGCCGGCGCGGGCGTCCGGATCCACGAGCACACCCCGGTCCGAGAGCTCCGGGATCGCGTCTCCGTCGTCACCGAGGGTGGGGTGGTCAACGCGCGCGGCGTGCTCCTGGCCACGAGCGCCTACCCGCCGCTCGTGCCGGCGATCCGCCGCTACGTCGCGCCGATCTACGACTACGCGCTCGTGACCGAGCCGCTCGACCTGGGCCGGGTGGGGTGGCGAAATCGGCAGGGCGTCAGCGACATGGGCAACCAGTTCCACTACTACCGGCCGACCGCGGACGGGCGGATCCTGTGGGGCGGCTACGACGCGGTGTATCGCTACGGCGGCCCGGTCGGTCCCCAGCTCGACGGCCACGACCCGACCTTCGCCAAGCTCTCGCAGCACTTCTTCACCACGTTCCCCCAGCTCGCGGGCGTGCGCTTCACGCACCGCTGGGGCGGGGCAATCGACACCTGCAGCCGCTTCTCGGTGTTCTTCGGGCGGGCGCTCGGCGGGCGCGTGACCTACGCCCTGGGCTATACCGGTCTCGGCGTCGGCGCCAGCCGGTTCGGGGGCCGGGTGGCGCTCGACCTGCTCGACGGGCGCACCACGGAGGCCACCGCCCTGACCATGGTCCGCCGCCGCCCGGTTCCCTTCCCGCCCGAGCCACTGCGCAGCGCCGTCATCCAGCTCACCCGCAATCGGCTGGCCGCGGCCGACCGGAACGAGGGCGACCGCGGGGTTTGGCTGAAGACCCTCGACCGCCTGGGCCTCGGCTTCGACAGCTGAGCCCCTGGCCCGGATCCGATTACCTCCCGGGTAATCGACACCCCGGCCTTCGCATGTGACCCTGGCTTCACCGGGGGCGGGACCTCGCCCCCCAAGCCGAGGAGGCACGATGCAAGACACGAACACGATGATCGAACGTTGGGTGTCGAACTGGCACGAACCGGACCCGGATCGGCGCCGGGCCACAATCGACGAGCTGTGCGCCCCGGACTGCGTGTACCGGAACGGTCGCGCCGAGTTCACCGGCCGTGATGGCCTGCAGGAGGCGGTCACCGCCGCGCATGAGACGTGGATCGAGCAGGGCTACGCCTTCCGACTCGCCCGCATCGACAGCCATCACAACGCGATTCGCTACGTGTGGGAGATGGTCCCGGACGCGGGCGGCGAGCCGGCCTCGGTCGGAACGCACTTTGCGCTGGTCGACCCGGACGGGCGCCTTATCAGTGACCACCAGTTCGTCGACATCGCGCCGCCGGCCTGATCAGCCTGGGCTCGGATCCCGGCGCGCGTAACCGGCGCGCGCCGGCCGGCGGCACAGTAGCTTGCGCCGGACAGTGATCCGGTGCATCGCAGGGGTGCTCTGTCTGATCGGCCTTGCCGTCCCCGCGGGCGCGATGGCCGCTCGCGTTCCCGGCCTTCCGAACGTGCCCGCGACCGGGACCGTGCCCACGACCGGGACCGTGCCCGGGACCGGGGGCGTGAGCGGCGTCCTTCAGCACAACCCGGCGGGGGGAGTCATCCAAACCGCCGGCGGGGTCCTCACCCACAACCCGACGAGTGGAGCCACGGCGGCGTCGCAGAGCTTCGACGGCTTCCACTCGGTGCTCGCGTTCGGCGAGGGCGAGGGGACCTCCGACCAGGACCTGGCGCTGTATGAGGCCAACAGCACAGTGCCCGCGGCGGACCTCAACCAGGATCAGATGTACGAGGGGCTCGAGCAGGCCTGGCCGGGCTTCTCCCAGGCCGACCTCGACACCTACTACAAGAACTCGGACTTCGCGCCCGAGCCCACCGCGAGCCAGCTGACCAGCATCGAGCTCTCGGCGGCCAGCGGCGCCCTGACGGGCTCACCTGCGGCCGTCGAGACACCCGAGCCCGGGGTGCTCGTCGTCCGCCAGCCCCCCTACGACGTGCCGCGCATCTACGCCGACACGCGCGCCGAGGGCATGTGGGCGGCGGGCTACGTGACCGCCGAGGATCGCCTGTTCTTCATGGACGTGCTCCGTCACACGGCCGAGGGCAGCATGGCGGAACTGTTGGGACCGACCGCGGTACCCGAGGACAGCGCCCAGCTCGGCGTCCAGGACGAGTCGCCCCAGCAGCTCACCGCCCAGATGAAGGCGCTGCCGCGCACGATGGGAGCCGAGGGCGCCCAGACGCTGAGCGACATGGACCAGTACGTCGACGGGATCAACGCCTACATCAACATGACGCGGATCGACCCGGCTCGCTTACCGGCCGAGTACCCCGCCCTCGGGACCCTCCCGAAGACGTGGACCCTCGCCGACTCGGCCGCGATCGGCGTCTACCTGGTGGGTCAGTTCACCGTCTTCGGGGGCCAGCAGCCGCAGCAAGCGGAGGCACTGCGGATGGCCGAGCAGCGCCTGGGAACCGCAAAGGGACAGGCGATGTACGACGACCTCCGCCTGGCCGCCGATCCGGAGGCCGTCACGACGCTACCCCAGAGCTTCGCCTCGGACTCGACCGGCGCCGTCAACCCCGCCTCGGTCGCGATGATCGACCCCGGTTCGCTCGTCGCCCGCAACGCGCAGATCGCCGCCAGCCCAACGCCGACCAGCCTGCCCGGGTGGGCGCAGTCGTTGGCGACGCAGGGTCTGCAGCTCCCCCACCTCGAGTCGAATGCCGTGCTCGTCGACGCCGCTCGCAGCGGCACCGGACAGGCGCTCGCGGTGATGGGTCCGCAGGTCGGCTACTACACCCCCGAGGTGATGCTCGAGTACGAGCTGCACGCCCCCGGCATCGAGACCAGCGGCGTCTCGTTCCCCGGAGCGGACCCGTATCCGCTGATCGGGCACGGGATCGACTTCGCGTGGACCGGCACCTCGGCCTTCTCTGCCAACGAGGACATCTTCGCCGAGCGGCTGTGCAATCCGGACGGCTCAAAGCCGTCGTTCAGCTCCACGCACTACCTGTACAAGGGCCGCTGCACCGCCTTCACCACGCGCACGATCACCGAGCAGACGCCGGTGTCGCCGACGAGTCCCGGGGCGCCCGAGACGGTAACGCTGCACACGCTCAACTCCGTCCATGGGGCGATCGGGCGCTTTGCCACCGTGAACGGGATCCCGGTCGCGCTGGCCACGGCCGCCGACACCACCGGCCACGAGGCGCAGAGCTACGTGGCGTTCATGCGCCTGGCCGAGAACGTGCCGACCTCACCCCAGTCGTTCATCGCCGCGATGGCGCCCTATACCGGCAGCGAGAACTGGTTCTTCGTCGATGACCGCGATATCGCCGTCTACCAGTCCGGCTGGTTCCCCCAGCACGCGACGGGGAGCGACCCCGACCTGCCGATCTGGGGCACCGGGAAGTGGGACTGGAAGGGCTTCAAACCGAGCACCGACGGCTACGACCGCCTGCCGGCGAGCGCCAACCCGCGGTCGATCGATCCGCCCCAGGGCTATCTGGTCAACTGGAACAACGCGATCGCGCACGGCTGGCGGGTGGCCGCCGGCGACTGGGAGGACGGCCCGGTGGTGCGCGCGACGATGCTCCAGAACGACCTGAACTCCGCGCTCTCCAGCGGCCCGGTCAACCTCGCCAAGCTGACCGGCATGGTCACCGCGCCGTCGCTGACCTCCGACCTGCGCGGGATGGCGGTGTGGCCATGGCTGCACGACGTGCTCGGCAGCGGAGGATCGAACTCGCAGCTGCACCAGCTGATCACGCTCCTGAACAGCTGGGCGCAAACGGGCGCTCAGCGGCGGAGCACATCGTCGAACGGGGTCATCGACGACAGCCCCGCCGTGCTGCTGATGGACACGTGGTGGCCGCTGCTCGTTCGCGCCGAGTTCCAGCCCGCGGTCGGCCAGCCGCTGATGGACTTCATCAACGCGAACTTCAACTCGATCGTCCCCGACGGCCTGCGCGACGGGACCGGCAACGGGTTCTTCGAGGGTTGGGAGATGGACGTCCAGAAGGACCTGCGCCAGGTGCTCGGCCAGCGCGTGCCGGGACGCTTCTCGCGGACCTACTGCGGCGGCGGCTCACTGGCGCAGTGCCGGACACTGCTGTCGAGCACGCTGTTGCAGGCGGCCAGCGAGCTGGCGTCCAAGTACGGCCCGTCGACGTCGAGCTGGCAACTGAGGACCACCTGCGCGGTGACCACGCCCCCGAGCTGCGACCAGATCGTGCCCACCGACGCCGGCGCGATCTCGATCCCGCCCCAGCCGTTCGACAACCGGGGCACCTTCTATCAGGCGGTCGCGATCCAGGGTCACCGATAATGGTCGAGTGCAGCCACGCGTCGCATTCGTAACCGGGGCGAGCTCCGGCTTCGGTGCCGCGATCGCGCGCCGTTACGCGGGCGCCGGCGTGCGCGTGGTTGCCACCGCGCGCCGCCAAGACCGTCTGGCCGCGCTGGTCGACGAGTTTGGTGAGGATTTGATTTTTGTTTCAGGGCTCGATGTCCGAGACCGGAACGCCATCGAGCAGCTCGTCGCGTCGCTCCCCGGGGAATTCGCCGAGGTCGACGTGCTCGTCAACAACGCCGGCCTGGCCCTCGGCCTGGAGCCGGCCCAGGAGGCGGACCTCGACAACTGGGAGCAGATGATCGAGACCAACTGCACGGGGCTCGTCTACGTGACGCGCGCGCTCCTGCCCGGGATGGTCGCGCGCCGGCGCGGGCACGTGGTCAACATGGGCTCGATCGCCGCCACCTACCCCTATCCGGGCGGCAACGTGTACGGCGGCACCAAGGCGTTCGTGCACCAGTTCAGCCTTGGCCTGCGCGCCGACCTGCACGGGACGGGCGTCCGGGTCACCTGCATCGAGCCCGGCCTGGTCGGCGGCTCGGAGTTCTCCGAGGTCCGCTTCTCCGGCGACACCGAGCGGGCGGCTTCCGTCTACGCCGGCGCCGAGCCGCTCACCCCCGAGGACATCGCGGCGGCGGTCGAGTGGGTGACCTTCCAGCCTGCGCACGTGAACGTCAACCTGCTCGAGCTGATGCCGGTCGGCCAGAGCTTCGGGCCCCTGCCCGTCGACCGTTCCGACAGTTGAGGCGGCCCTGATCGGGGCCGTTGGCGCTGGACTCCCGTATATGTGATGTCCATCGCCAATCGTTCCCCTCACCACAAGGCTCAGCGTTTCAGACCCGACTGGGCAGCAACCGCGTAAGCGCGGCGACCCCCACGAGCAGGATCGCGAGCTGGCCGACCGCGAGCTCGAACGCCGTCGCGTAGCCCGAGTGGAGCGCCCCGAAGAAGATCACTCCGGTCACCGCCACGCCGAGCGCGCTGCCCACGTTCTGGGTCGTGGCCATCATTCCCGAGGCGGCGCCCGCGCGCTCGGGCGCGAGCGTCCGGAGCACGATCGAGGCCAGCGGCGCGAGCACAAGGCCCATGCCGGCGCCGACCAGCAGCAGCCCGGGGACGAGGACGAATACCGAACCGCCCACGCCGACATCGGCCACCCCGGCCAGCAACAGCCCGTGGCCGGTCGCGAGCACCAGCGCGCCCGCGGCGATCGTCGCACGACCGTGGCGCTCGGTCAGCACCGGCGCCAGCATCGACGTCAGCAGGTAGGCAGCGGCGAGGATGGTGAACACCAGTCCCGACGGGAGCGGCCGGAGGCCCCGTCCGTCCTGCAGGTAGAGGCCGAGGACGACGAAGAACGATGCCTGGCCGGCCCAGAAGCAGAGCTGCGTGAGCAGGCCGGCGCTGAACGACCGCTCAGAGAACAGCCCGATATCGATCAACGGGGCCCAGCCGGCGCGCGCCATCCTCCGCTGGTGGAGCACAAACACGCCCGCCAGGAGCGGGAAGGCCCCGAGCGAGAGCCATGTCCACGCCGGCCAGTCGTGCTGGCGCCCCTCGAGCAGGGGCAGCACGACCGCGGTCAGGGCAACGATGGCGAGCACGGTGCCGCGCCGGTCCAGTCGCGGCGCGTCGGGCTGGCGAGACTCAGGGATCACGCGGGGCGCGAGCAGCAGGGCGGCGACGCCGACGGGAATGTTGATCAAGAAGCAGCTCCGCCAACCGAGTCCGGCCGGGTTCGCGGTGATCAGCGCCCCGCCGATCAGCTGGCCGCCGACCGCGGCCAGGCCCATGACGGTCCCGTACGCGCTCAACGCCCGGAGCCGGTCGGGACCCTCGTACAGCACGCCGATGAGGGACAGCACGTTCGGTAGCACCAGCGCCGCCGCCCCACCCTGGAGCAGGCGAGCCATGACCAGCTCGAGCGG
>Ga0335075_10012640_pt1 | contig 12750 bp, 11 predicted proteins | sample Lox_Sample_24_FD_206723 | JGI IMG/M metagenome (GOLD analysis project Ga0335075, IMG submission 206723) | Soil microbial communities from Loxahatchee National Wildlife Refuge, Florida, United States - Lox_Sample_2.4 | ecosystem: Environmental > Terrestrial > Soil > Wetlands | place: USA... | reverse complement strand
TGATCAGCGTTCGAACAACGAAGGTGTCGAACAACAGGCCGATACCGATCGTGGACCCGAACTGACCGATTGCCCGCAGATCGCTCGAGAGCATCGCGGCCATCGTGACGGCGAACACCACACCGGCCGCGGACACCACTGGGCCGGTCACACCCACGCCGCGGATCAGCCCCGTGTTCAGGCCGGCGCCGATCTCTTCTTCGATTCGGGACACCAGCATCAGGTTGTAGTCGGACCCGACTGCCAAGAGCACGATCAGGGCGAATTCGGTTGCCACCCAGTGTAATTGAAAGTGACCCAGGTGTTGCCAGATGAGCGTGGAGAACCCAAAGGCGGCCCCCAACGACAGCACAATCGTTCCGACGATGACACCCGCTGCAACCAGAGCACGGGTGACAAGCACCATGATGATGAAGATCAGCACGATCGACGCCACTGCGGCGATCAGCAGGTCGTACCAAGCGCCGGTGGCGATGTCGTTGAACGTCGCGGCAGTGCCGCCAAGGTAGATGTCGGCGTTCTCCAGAGAGGTGAGTTTCAGCGCCTCTTTGGCCGCTTGGCGTTCCTGTTCGACGGACTTGATGCCCTCCGCCGTCGCGGGATCCACCGAGTGGGTGATGATGAAGCGCGCGGCCTTGCCGTCGGGCGACACCATCAAGCTCAGCCCGAACTGAAAGTCCGAGTTCTGGAAAATCTCGGGTGGCAGGTAGAACAGGCTCTCCACTCGAGCGTCGTTGAAGGACTTGCCCATCACGGCATTCGTGTCGGTCAGCCGATCGAACTGATCTATCAGGCTGTCGAACGAGCTGTAGATGGTCAACGTGGTATCCCGGATCGCCTTGGAGACAGCGATGTTCTGGGGAATGATCGCCAGCAGTTCGCGCGTGGCTTGAGCCGTGTCGTTGAGATCGCCGGTGAGGGCGTGGAACTTTTCGGCCAGCTGATCGAACCCGTCCAACGAGTCGAACAACGATCTGGTGGACCAGCAGATCGGAATGTCGAAGCAGTGCTTGTCCCAGTAGAAGTAACTGCGGATCGGCCGATAGAAATCGTCGAAATTCGCGAAGTTATCCCGGATTTCGTCCGTGATGGCCGCGGTCTCCGCCGTGGTTTTCGCGCTGTGGTCCGCGGCGTTCGCGAGCTTCTGGGTCACCGCGTATTGGCGTTCCAGGAGGGCGATCAGCTGATCCAGGTAACCGGTGATCTTCTTGATGTCGCTGATCCGGTCCTTCAGGTAATTCAGGTTGCTGCGAATCGGTGCGCTCTGCACACTCAGCTGGAACGGAATCGATCCGTCCTCGATCGGTGGGCCGAGCGGTCTGGTGATGCTCTGCACCCGTTCGATGCCAGGCACCCGGAAGATAGCGCCGGCCACCTTGTCCAGGACCAGCATGTCCCGGGGATTACGTAGGTCGTGGTCGGACTCGATCATCAACAGGTCCGGGTTCAAGCGGGCCTGCGTGAAATGTTGATCGGCGGCGTTGTACGCCTGCACTGAGGCCGCGCTCTGGGGCAGGTAATACAGGTCGTTGTAGCGCGGGGTGAAGCCCGCCAGACCCAGGGCGCCGACGATCGCCAGCAGGACGGCGGTCGCGAGAATCGGCGCCGGCCACCGCACGATCGCCGTCGCCAGACGCCGCCACCGGGTGTAGTTGAACTCGCGCTTCGGGTCGAAAAGGCCGAAGCGACTGGCGAATGCGATCAGGGCCGGCGTCAGGGTCACCCCGGCCGCAACCACCACCAGCAGACCTACCGCGCATGGGAACGCCAACGAACTGAAGTACGGCAGGCGGGTGAACTTCAGACAGGCCAGCGCCCCAACAATGGTCAGACCGGAGCCCAGGACCACCTTGCTGACACCGGCAAAGGTGTCGTAGTAGGCGGCTTCACGGTCCAAGCCCCGTTCACGGCCCTCCTGGTAGCGGCCGACCATGAAAATTGCGTAATCGGTACCCGCCGCGATCGCGAGTGAGGTCAGCAGGTTCACGGCGAAGGTCGACAACCCCATGATGCCGATTTCGCCCAGCAGCGAAACCACGCCGCGGCCGGCCGCGAGTCCCACGAAGAGGATCACCATGGTCAGCAACACGGTGCCGATGGACCGGTAAACGAACATCAGCATGATCGCGATGACGATGACCGTGATGATCGTGATCTTGGCCAGGCTCTTGTCACCGACAACGATCACGTCGGCGGTCAGCGCTCCCTGGCCGGCGACGTAGGCCTTCACCCCCGCCGGCGGCTTCGCGTCCGCGACGATCTTGCGCACCGCGGCAACGGATTCGTCGCCGACCGCCCCACCCTGATCGCCTTTGAGGTTGACCTGAACGTAGGCGGCCTTGTGGTCGTAGCTCTCCACACCCGAGGACGTGAACCGCTGCCCCCAAAAGTTCAGCGCGTGCTCGACGTGTTCGTGGTCGGCCTGGATCTTTTTGACCAGCTCGTCGTAAAACTGGTGCGCGTCCGGGCCGAGCGGTTTGTCACCGACCAGGGTCACCAGGACGAGATTGTCGGAGTCGTACTCCTTGAACTTCTCCCCGATGTGCTTCATCCCGGTCACCGACGGCGCGTCCGACGGCGAGAGCGGCACCGAGATCTCCTCGGCGACCTTCTCCAACTGCGGGACAAAGACGTTCACACCGACCGCGAGCAACACCCAGATGATGACGATCGGCAGGGCAAGAACGCGGATGGTGCGTGCCAGACGCGGTTTGCGCTCGAGTTCGTAGTGCGGCGCGACGGGGATTTCGGCAGTGTCGTCAGCGTCGCTCGCGTCGCTCGTCACCCGGACTTGTCCAAACAGGAAACCTGCGCGTCGCGGTTGGTGGCCTGTTGCTGATCGACTAACTTGCCGTCGACGGTGATCCGGCAGCCGATGGACGGGCTGTCACCTTGAGCGACGACGTAGGCGAAGATGCCGGGCATCTGGGCGACGATCGTCGTCGACCACGGCAACGTGGTGAAGTTGGCCTTCTGCGGTATCGACTCCGCATCCATCCAATTGACGACGCCGGTCGTTCCGGGAGGTCCCAAGATTTCGTAGACGGCGGTCTTGGCCGCATAAGGCGGGGTCGCATCCCGGGGATCCGGCTTGGGCAGGCCAGGCCCTGGGAAGACGCTGTTGAGTCGCAGCACCGCAACGCCGCCGATGATCAGGGCGACGATCACGACCAGCGGAACCCATGCCCGCTTCAGAAGCCTCAACACCGCGCCCTCCGATTAGGAATGCTCGACGGGCTGATACTAAAAGATTTCGTCGCTCGCGCCACCGCTAGCCGAACGCCATGACTTCCGAGTTAATTCCTTGGGTGCGCAATCGCGTCGAAGCCGCACCGCCGGCCCGGGCCGCAACGGCATCGTTTGCTAGGCGACGACGCCAGGCCAAGGTGGGCCACTCGCACGCGGACAGCTACGCACGACCGGGTGGCAAGGCGAATGATTCTCGGATACGGCTGTTTGAATCTCAGGCATGGAAACGCTCTGCGCTACAGGCGGTTTCGCTGCGACGCGCCGGTTTTCCGCCCATCGACTTGCCGGTCGTCGAGCGCAGTGGTGTCGAACCGGGAGAATCGACACCGCTGAGTTAGTTATAGAAAATAATTAATTGGTCCCGGCTCCTTTGAATTGCGGGCCATGCGTTTTCCGAGACGTCGATCTGAAATCGGCTCTGATTAGGGCCATTGCGCGTACCCTGACCGATATGGCTACCAAGGTCAAGGCCTGTCTGCATTGCGGCCACGCGTTCGATCCGACCGACCGACACCGCCTGGCCGAACCGGACTGGCTTCCGGTTGCGTCGCTTTATTGTTCGCCTGAATGCAGCGACCGGTACCACCTCGAGATGGTGCATTGCTGTTCGACCCACGTGAAAGCGAAGGCTCGGCGCGAAGCCGCCAGAGCGGGCCGGTAATCCGCCCTTCTCGGCAACGAATTGGACATTTAAAAGGCAACTCCGTTATTCGCGAGCTTCCGAATACAAACGATTCTTCAAAGGTCGCTTTCATGCCGTGCGGATAAAACGTACAGCAGGTTCACAGCTGCTCAAGAGGCGTGGTTAACGGTCTCGGGTTAGCGTGGGGAAACCACATCAGCATCAGGAGGCCCATCATGCGCGACTACCTGGTCACCATCGAGTTTGACGACGGTCAGGTAGCGACCACGCAATACTCGTCGGCGAGTGACGTACGAACCAAAATGGCCGAAATCGTGAACGACTTGACGGACGAAGACGGCTATGAGCATTTCCGCAGCGTCACCGTCACCCAGGCGGCTTGAGGCTCAGGGAACAGCCCTTTCGATATCCCCCAACACCGGCGGGCCCTTGCCGTCGCCCGCGCGGCGGAGCAGAAACATCCGCAGCCGGCCGTAGTGCTTGGCCATCTCGGTGTTGCCAACGTAGTCGCAGGAGAATTGGGCGGCGTTGTGCAGCGCCAGCACCGCGGCGAACGTCTCGGTCACGTAGACGCAGCCTTCCGGCGTGATCGGCTCGATGCGGGCGGCGCGGCTGACATGGGCGCCGTAATAGTTGGGCCGGTCGGTGACCGGGTCGTCGAGCTCGTAGACCGGCCCCAAATGGCCGCCGAGTCGCAACTTGAGCGTCTCGGGCAGCCCGGCCGCCACGAGGTCGATTTCGCCCATCGCGTCCTGCATGTCGAGCGCGCAGGCGGCCGCTCGGCCTGCGTCGTGGAAGACGACGAAAATGCCGTCACCCCAGGTGTTTACGAAGGCGATGTGCTCTTTGTAGCGGCGCGACACCTCGCCGAGGGTGCCCATGATCTTCGCGGTAAACGGCGGTAGCTGAGCATCGCTCAGCTTGCTGAAGCCGTGGATGTCGCCGAACAGCATCGCCCGTGTGTCGCGGCGGCCCGGGGCGACCTTGGGGCGATGCCACGGCGGAAGCTTGTCGACGTTCGCGTCCGGGCCCAGTGCGACGACTTTGACCGGGAGGCCCGCCTCGTGCCACGCGCTCAAATCGGCTGCGGTGCCGGCAAATGCGGCTTCGTCGACATCGCCGTCCCACACCGCCAACTGCGTCAGCGGCGCATTGAGATGACGGGCACACAAGCTCGCCAGGCCCATCGCCAGGCTGCTGCAGTAGGGAAAGAGCTGATCGTCGCCGAGATAAGCGTCTTCGGTGGCGAAGCGCACCGTCTTCGCCTGCGCGAGACAGACTTCGAAGCGGGCGGCCCAGTCCTCCCCCGCCGGGCCAACCAGCTGTTCGATGAAATCGGCTGTGGCGAAGGGCAATACGACGTTGATGGCGACGCCCTGCGCAAGCAGTGCCTCGGCGAACAAGATGTCGGCACCGGGGGCGAGCGAGCCATAGGCCGCGCCGATTCGCATTCCCGCGAGCAGTGCCGCAATGTCGGCGGCCACCGTCGCCGTCTGCGCGCCGCGGAATCGCCCGTGCTCTTCGGAGGCCCGCGCGATCGTTTCGCCAAGGTAATGCACGACGGTCGGCAACTCGAACGCGCCGAGCACGCCGGCATCGAGTTTCTTTGCGGCAACGATGCGTTCGAGTTGGCGACCGGTGGTGGCGAGCGCGGCGTCGTCGCGTCCGGCGGCCGCGACGACCTGATCGGCCAGGGCGTGTGCCGCGTCGAGATCGCCACGGACCAGATGGGCCTCGAGCGTCGTCGCCAGCACCCAATAGCGGTCGGCCGCTCGATCTTCCGGATTCGCGATGCGCGGCGATAGAAGATCGAGAACCTCGCCGGCGAGCCGGCTGGCCGCGTCGGCGTCGCCGGCGAACAGCGCCAGTGTCGCGGCATTGATTGCCGGGTAATAGGCGTCGGGGTTGCCGGCGGCGATGGCGGCGCGAAACGCATCCTCGTAGACCTCGCGCCCCTCACGAAACAACTCGGCGCGCGCCTCGCCCGTCTCGGCGAAGGCCTGGTCCTTCTTCAGCCGGCCGAGCAGGCTGCGTGCGTCGGTCTCCGACCGTTGATCCAGGCCGAATTCGTGGTACTTGTCGAGCGCAAGCGGGGTCGCGCCCGCATTGGCGAGGCTGAGCACTGCGCGGTGGGCGAGCGCGAAGTTGCCCGGAAACAACTCCAGCGCGTCGGCGGCCAGGTCGTAGGCGCGGAAGAACTCGCCGTGGTCGAAGTACGTCTTGACGTCCGTGTACAACGCTTCGGCGGTGGCAGGTGGGCTCTGCGTATCGGCCATCCGACCCTCCGCCACTTCCGTCCCCGGTTGCCCGATTCACCAGCATAGGGCGCCGGGCGCATCGCAGATGCGGTTTGACCAGGTTGTACCGGTTGGCGGGAATCGTTGTTGTGGATTCGCTGGAGTTGCCTGCGCTGTACGATTTTTGCAATTCGAGGTCGCGGACAATCTGGCTGGGAGAATGGTGCGATGGGCTTGTTTATCAGTTATTCCAGCAGGGACGGCGCGGCGCTCGCGCCAGTGACCGCGGCATTACGCCGGGCGCACCTCGACGCATGGCTTGACGAGGAACTCACTGGCGGCGAGGCATGGTGGAACGCGATTCTCGAGCAGATCCGTAGCTGCGAGGTCTTCATCGTGGCGTTGTCGAAAAACTACTTGGAGTCCAAACCCTGCCAAGCCGAACTGCGCTACGCCCAAGACCTGGATCGGCCGATCCTCCCGGTCCAGATCGGCCCGCTGGACAGCATGCGGGTCAACCCGCTGGCTTCAGTGCAGGTGATCGACTACCAGAATCCCAGCATCGACACCGGCATCGAACTGATCGCCGCCGTGCACGCCCGCCGGGCCAAAGTATCGCCGTTGCCGTCACCGCTGCCCGAGCCGCCACCGGTTCCGTTCGCCTATCTGCTGCGTCTGAACAACGCGATCGTGGCACCCGAACTCACCGCCGCCGAGCAGGCCCAATTGTTCTCCGACCTCAAGTCGGGCCTCGACGACGACGGCAATGAACCCAGCGCGCGCCGCGACCTGATCCAGCTGCTGATCAAGCTGCGCGATCGCCCCGACATCACCTGGAAAATCCGCACCGATGTCGAGGCGGTGCTGAACTCGGCCAACGCCGGGCAATCACCTCCCGCGTCAAGGCCGCCCGACACCGGCCGGGCACCGTCGGTTGACTACCCCCCGCCGTCGTCGGGCTGGACCGGACCACAACCCGCGTTCGGCTCCGGTCCCCCACCCGCGGGGGGCGGCGCTCCGCCGTCGTATCCCCCGGCCCCGGGGACAATCCCCCCGTTCGGGCCACCACACACCGGCGCGCAGCCCCGACGATCGCGCAAACCGTGGCTCATCGCCGGCGGAGCAGTGGCGGCCGCAGTTGCCGTGCTGGTCGTGGTGGGTCTACTCGCTGCGCCAAAGCCGCCTGCGCCGCCCAAACCAGTGACAGTCAGTGCGACGCAGGTCAATTCCATCCTGCTGACCGCCGCCCAGATCAACACATTCATGGGCGCCTCGCGCATGGAGGCCAGCGACGTCGTACAAAAGATGTCTGACGAGTCGGCAACGGTGTCCCCGCCAAACTGCGTCGGGGCCCTCGAAACAGCCCAAGCTGCGGTGTACAACAACAGCGGCTGGTCCGGGGTGAGCGATCAGACCCTGCAGCAGAAGTCCACCGTCCCCAACAGCGACATCGGCCACTTCTACGTGGACCAGACCGCGGTCGTCTTCCCGTCGGCCGATAAGGCCCAGGCGTTTCTGACCAGCTCGGCCGACACGTGGAAGGGCTGCGCTGGACCACCCGTCACGGTCAACAGCGGGAGCGGCCCGGCCACCTGGACCTTGGGGGACCTCAAACAGACCGACTCGAAGATCGTGCAAGCCAGAACCCAAGAGGGAGGCGGCAATTGGGGCTGCCAGCACGCTCTGAGCACGGTGTCGAACCTGGTGGTAGAGGTCGTCGCGTGCAGTGAGCAGATTAACGACCAGGCCAGCCAGATCGCCGACGCGATGGTCGCCAACACGCCGCACGCGCAGTGACGGCGGTCAGCGTTTCCTGATCCGCCGGACAGTGATGACGACCGTCAGCGTCGCGACACCGGCCAACGACAGCGCGACTGCCGGCTGCCTGACGAACGCGATCGCCCGGGCCCTGAGGTCGTCGGCGAGGCGGCGGGGATTGGCCCGCACAGCCAGCGAGTCGACCGTCGCCGCGAGCTGGTTGCGGGCCTGGTCGATCTCCTTCTTGATGGCTTCGGGATCCCGCTCGGCCACTCTCGTCCTCCCGTCGTCGGCGCACCAACGCCGGGCTCAGTCTAGGTTGGTGCCTGCCGACCTACCCTAAATCAGCCGGTGCGGGCGCCAACCCGCCGGTGAACAGAAAGGCAGCTCCTTGACCGAGACCGCACGCCTCGCACCGGGCGACAAAGCGCCCGCCTTCGCCCTGCCCGACGCCGACGGGAAGAAAGTATCGCTGGCCGACTACAAGGGCCGGCGTGTGATCGTCTACTTCTACCCCGCCGCGTCGACGCCGGGCTGCACCAAAGAGGCCTGCGATTTCCGCGACAACCTGGCCGAGCTCAACGGCGCAGGCCTGGACGTCGTCGGAATCTCCCCCGACAAACCCGAGAAGCTGGCCAAATTCCGCGATGCCGAGAAGCTGACGTTTCCGCTGCTGTCCGACCCGGACCGCAAGGTGTTGACGGCCTACGGCGCATACGGCGAAAAGAAGATGTACGGCAAGACCGTGCAGGGCGTCATCCGTTCGACGTTCGTCGTCGACGAGAAGGGCAAGATCGCCGAAGCGCAGTACAACATCAAGGCTGCACATACGACAACAAAGATCCGAAAGATAATCGGGCAGTTCGCCTCGTGAGAGGGACCCGTTTGGTGGTCCGGTCGTTATGCGGCCTGGGATTGGTGGGTCGTGATCCAGTTTAGAGCGAACTCGGTTTGACCTGTTGCCCGTTTGGTGAGACATAGGGTCAGGCGATTTATGCCATCTGAGTGAATCAATCTTCGGACTCGACCGGCTCGTCGCTTCGAGCGACGAACGACGTCTGCATTGTCGGTCTTGTTGCAAAGTAGGGGTTTTCGTGTCTGTAAGTGTCGGTTAGTCATGTGTTGTCGGTCGTGATTTTCGCGTGTGATGCTGGTGGTAGTGGCGGTGGGCGCGGGTGCGGTTGCCGCAGATGTTGGCGGTGCACCAGGTGCGGCGGGGGTTGGTGGCGAGGAACAGCATGGAGCATGCGGGGTTGGCGCAGCGCCGTAGCTGACGGCGTAGTTGGTTGTCGGTGAGCACGGTGATGGCGTCGTCGGCGATTGCTGCCAGCCAAGGGTGTCCGCCGCGCTCAAGGTGCCAGCGAATGCTGCGGTGCAGTGCGTTGTCGCGCAGCTCTAGTCGGCTGCTCATCGGAGCCGCGGCGGCGGCGGCGTTGATGTCGTCTACCGAGGTGGGTAGGGGTGGCACCGATGCGAGGTGCGCGTCGAACGCCTCGCGGATGGCGTGACGTAAACGGCGGGTGGCGCTGAGGTCGGGAAGGTGTAGTTGGCCTGCCGCCGGCAGGCGGGAGGCCTGTAGTTGCCACCATCGCTGGTACTGATCCGGGTCGGTGATCAGGTCGGTGGGCGGGTCGGTGACGGTGACCAGGGTGTCAACGAGATCTACCGCGAGTGAGGGTTCGCCCCCCATCGGAAACCCCGCCTGTTGCAAGAGCTGTAACGACGGAGGCTTGCCACTAGCACTCACGAGACCACTCTATCCGTTAGATCAACGACGACATCGTCTGAGTGAGCACTGGCAGACCGAGCGTCGCTTGACGAAATGTCTAATGCATCCATATGCTTGTGAAGCATTAGACAGACAGGCCCTCGGTCCCCATCAATCTTGAGGAGTTTCACCATGACGACGGATTACTCGTCCTCCCCGACCGATGACCATCGCCGAGTGCGATCGCGACGGTGGTCGTGGGGTGCGGTGGTGGTGGCCGCCCTGGCCGCCGCGCTCGCCGACGCTGCGTTTGCGTTTGTGGCGTATGTGTTGATCGCCGGTCGGTTCAATTTCGAGACGTTGCTGCAATACATTGCCAGCGGGCTGCTCGGAGACGCCGCGTTTGCGACTGGCGGGGCGGGGATCGCCACCGCAGCCCTGGGATTCGCCACGCATGCCGCCCTGTCGGTAGCGTTCGCAGTCTTTTATGCACTCGTGATCTCCCCCCGGGTGCACACCCTGACGACTGCCTGCATCGCCGGCGTGACGTACGGCGCCGCCATCTGGGTGTTCATGAACGCCGTAGTGCTGCCGCTGGGGCGCTCTGCCCGCGAACCGTTCTTAAGCAATTACTACCTGGCCTTCGGGGTCGATCACGCCCTCCTGGTCGGCCTGCCCATCGCGCTGATCCTCTACGCCTCGGCCCGGCGCGGCGGCGAGCGTGTATAGACCCTTCCACCCCGTACTGATCCGTCCACGTCCCCGCCGTCAAGGAGCATCGTCGTGTCCGTCATCCGCCACCACCACCTCAACATCGACGATCTTCGCGTCTTCGTGCGCGAGGCGGGTGACCCGGCCCGCCCGACGTTGATCCTGTTGCCCGGCTATCCGTCGAGCAGCCGAGCCTATCTGCGGCTAATCGACCGGTTGGCCCATCGTTGGCACACCGTGGCCATCGACTATCCCGGGTTTGGGTTGTCTGACCCCCTGCCAGAATCGCCGACCTTTGATCGGCTCGCCGAGATCACCGCCTGCGCGATCGACGCGCTCGGCATCGGCGACTACGCGGTCTATATGTTCGACTTCGGGGCCCCGGTGGGGTTCCGGATCGCCCTTGGGCATGACACCCGGGTGCGGGCGGTCATCACGCAGAACGCCAACGCCTACACCGACGGACTTGGACCCGGAGTCAGTGCATTGGCCGACTGGTGGGCTGACCGCGACGCCGGACAACACGCCGTCGATGAGTTCGTCAGCCTGCCCGGCACACAACTGCAGTGGCAAGCCGGTGCGCGCAACCCCGAACACGTCAACCCCGAACACGCCTACGACGACCAACGAATCCTGGACCTGCCCGGGCGCGCCGAATACATGAAGGCGCTGCTGTGGGACTACCAGAACAACCCGCCCCGCTACCCCGACTGGCAGGCGTGGCTGCGCCGGCGCCAACCCGCGCTATCGGCGATCTGGGGGAAAAACGACCCGTTCTTTATTCCCGCCGGCGCGCACGCCTACGCCCGCGACGTCCCCACCGCCACCATCGAACTGCTCGACACCGGCCACTTCGCCCTCGAGGAAGAAGCCGACACCATCGCCGCGGCCGTCGACAACATCATGACCGCCACGTTCGCGGACAACAGGAAATGACCCGTCAACCTCAACGGGTGGTAGTCGTGTCCGGTGCCAGCGGCGGCATCGGAGCCGCCACCGCGTTGCGTCTGGCACACGACTTCGACGCCGTCGCCATGATCGGCCGCCGCGAGCACGCCCTGCGCGGCGTCGCCCAGCAGATCGAGCACCGCGGAACCCGCTCGCTGGTCCTGCCGCTGGACCTACGCGACCCCGAGACCCCCGCCCAAGCCGTCACCGCCACCATCGCCGAATTCGGGCGCCTGGACGGTATCGCCGCCATCGCCGGCGCGGTTAAACAAGCCGACCTATTCGCCCTAACCGACACCGACTGGGACGACGCCCTGGCGGTCAAACTGCACTCCATGCGCCGCCTACTGCTGGCCGGCTGGCCGCACCTGAAAGCAACCAGCGGGGCCGTCGTCATCACCTCCGGCGCCAGCGCAGCAGCACCGAACGCCGCACTTGGCGCCGTCAGCTCCATCAACGCCTTCATCGCCGCACTGGCCAAAGCCTTCGCCGATCGCGGCACCACCGACGGAATCCGGGTCAACACACTGCTTCCCGGCCCCACCCTGACCGCCCGCCGCCGCCGCATGCTCGAACTCTTCGCCAAAGCGCGCGGCCTCGACATCGAGGAGGCGACCCAGGTGTTCGCCACCGAAGCCCGCATCTTGCGCTACGGCACCGTCGAAGAAGTCGCCGAAGGCTACGCCTGGCTGCTCTCACCCCACGCCCGCTGGGTTCACGGCACCGCCCTACGCGTCGACGGCGGCGAAGCCAAAACCCCCTAACCCCAACTTCTCCCATACACTGCGGAAAGCCGAACCATGACCAACCCCAACTCCGGCATCGTCATCATCGCCACCCTCACCGCCACACCCGAGAAACGCGACCACCTCCTGCAGGCCCTCCAAGAACTCCTGCCCGCCGCCCGCGCCGAGAGCGGCGTGTACACCTTCCTGCTCCACGAAAACCGCCAACAGCCAGGACAATTCACTCTCTACGAACACTTTCGCGACCAAACCGCGGTCGACAGCCACTTCGGCAGCCCGCACTTTGCTCGCATCAGCAACGCATTAGCCCAATACGCCGACGGTCCACCCATACTCACCTACCACCAACCACTCCAAAACAGCGAGACGCCGGGAGGGCCTGAGGCGTACACCTGACGCGTCACGAATGAACGCTCGGCTTCGACCCTCCCCTGTTCGCGAGGCCGCGCCTGCGAACGCGAACACTAAACCCCGGTGCCTAGACATTCCCGCCGCAGACGCGCTGACGGAGTTGCCCGACGCCAGGCCGGATGGTTTCTCGCCTCAGGCCGCGCTAGCCCCGTACCCCAGTACAACATCAAGGCCACCGGGCATGTGGCCAAGCTGCGGCGGGATCTCGACGTCTAGGAGCCTGCTGAATTAGGGGTGTTTTGGGGCGGGGTGCCTCAAAGCGCTCTTGATGGCGCGTGTGTTTAGTCAGACCCTGGGGTCGACACGAGGGTCACCCCGCCGTGTTGAGCGTGGCATTGG
>Ga0335075_10012639_pt1 | contig 12751 bp, 13 predicted proteins | sample Lox_Sample_24_FD_206723 | JGI IMG/M metagenome (GOLD analysis project Ga0335075, IMG submission 206723) | Soil microbial communities from Loxahatchee National Wildlife Refuge, Florida, United States - Lox_Sample_2.4 | ecosystem: Environmental > Terrestrial > Soil > Wetlands | place: USA... | reverse complement strand
GGATCGCCAACGTCAACATCGGGCCGTCGGGGGCCGAGATCGGCGGCGCTTTCGGCGGCGAGAAGGAGACCGGCGGCGGCCGCGAGTCCGGCTCGGACGCCTGGCGGTCCTATATGCGCCGCGCGACGAACACCGTCAACTACTCGGCCGAACTCCCGCTCGCCCAGGGCGTCTCCTTCGGGTGACCGGTTTTCTCGTCGCGGGATAGAGTCGCCCCGGTCCGTTCGAAAATCAAAAGCTCTTGAATTCAAATGCCTTTGATTTCGAACGGACCGCGGCTCTAACTGGCGCGGTCGGTCTCACCGGTTTTCCTGGCCAGCGCCGCGTAGACGGGGACCGGCCGGCCGAGACGGGCCTCGCCGGGCGCCGGGCGCCACTCGTTCACCGGGACCAGACCGGGCTCGACGACGTCAAGGCCGACCGTGAGGCCGGCCACCTCGGCCCGCGAGCGCAGCGTGAAATGCCGCGCTGAGATCCTGTTCCAGTAGTCGACGCCCGCCCCGAGGGCCGGGTCGAGGTCGCTCGCCACGTGGCAGAGCGCGAGGTAGCTTCCGGCCGCGAACGGCGCCATCAGCGCCGACACGATCGCGGCCGCCCGCGCGGTGCTGGCGATGAACGGGAGCGAGGATGGCAGCAGCAGCGCCGCGGGCTGACGGAAGTCGAGCGTCTCGGCCGCCCCCGCCAGCAGCGCGGCCGGGTCCGTGACCTTCGCGTCGAGCGCGGCGAAGACCCCGTGCGACGCCGACGTCGAGAACGCCCGCAGATGGGTCAGCACCATCGGGTCGTTGTCGACGTGGACGACCCGGCAGTCCGGATCGACCGAATGGACGAGATCGCGACCGGTCTCGGCGCCGGCCAGGCCGGTGCCGACGTCGAGGAACTGCCTGATGCCGGCCTCGCGGATGAGGAAACGGACCGCGCGCTGGTGAAAGGCGAGGACAAAGGGCACGATCGCCTCGATGGCAGGCGCGATCGTGAGCATGGTCTGCGCCGTCCTGCGATCGGCTTCAAAGTTATTCCGGCCGCCATTGAGGAAATCCGCCACCCGGGCCGGGTTGGGCACGGCGGTATCGATCAGCTCGGCCCTCGGCCGGGAAGCGTCGAATTGCCCGTCCTCAATCATCTTTCCCCCCGTTTGCAGCCTTGCAGTGACGCCGCGCCGACGTCAATGGTGAGGGGGTGGTATCACCCAGTGATACCACAAGGCACTAGAGAATCTGCGACGCCCATTTGGGGGTCTTGTGCGATGGGACGCGGGCTGAGCCATTCGCCCCCGGTCGGCTAGGCGCGCGACGCGAGGATTACGACATCGGGGTCGCCACGACGATCCCCGGCCAGGGGAATCTCCAGCGTCACGACTTGGGCGAACCTGGACGCCAGCCGATCTCTGAAATCAGGCGCGTCGGCCGAGCTCCAGATCGAGAGCACTCCGCAATCGGTCAGCGCCGCCTCGAGCAGGCTCAGCCCGGCGGGCTCGTACAAGCGGCGGTTGTCATCCGTCACCGTCCAGTGCGGACCGTTGTCAATGTCGAGGCAGATCACGTCGTACCGCTCGACCGTAGTGGTCAGGTAGCCAAGCAGGTCCTCGTGGACGACCCGGGCGCGCGGATCGTCATGCCCGGTGCCCGCGAAGACCCGCAGCGGCGCGGTGCCCTGGGTATGCCAGTCGATGACCGCCTCCTCGCGCTCCAGTACATGAATTCGCCCCGGACGCGGATCGGCACAGGCCTGGGCGAGAGAGAAACCCATTCCGAGGCCGCCGATCAGAACGCTCGCCCCGTCCGGGTGCTCAAGCAGGTCGAGCGCGCCGGTGACCATCATTCGTTCCGAGCGGCCGTCAGACGAGTCCATCAGGAAACAGCCATTCGCGATGATCTCGAAGTCATCTCCACGACGGCGCAGCGCGACCTCGCCGTAGGGTCCCTCGCGCCTGTCAATCACATGAGCCATCTCGTGCATAGCCACCCTTGCAGCCCGGCCATCTCGCCCTCGGCGATTCGGGTGCCGTCCACCTCGGTCTTCATGCTAGCTTGCCCGGGCGCCAGCGCCCTCCGTCAAAGCTTTGCGCTGCAAAGCTTGACTTTGCAGCGCAAAGCGAGCTAGCTTTGCAGTGCAAAGTATGACGCTCCGAGGGAGCCCCAGGAGGTCGAGATGAACGACGGCACCGGCACTGACCAGGGAATGAACATGAACGCGGCGGATGCGGCGGCGATCATCGCCGAAGCGGACGCACGGGCCAGGCACATCCTGCGGCCCGATCACCGGGCGACCTTCCTCGCCTGGGGGCTGATCTGGTTCCTCGGCGACGGCCTGATGTGGCTGCTGGTCCGGGGGCAGCATCCGTATCACGGCCCCAACCCCGGCGCCTACGCGGCGACGGTCCTGCTCACCGCCGGTGTCTCGCTCGCCGCCGTGGGCGAGGCCAGGGCGGAGAGCGGCGTCCGCGGGCTCTCGGTCCTGCGCCGGTGGGCCTTCTTCCTGTCGGCCCTGGCCGGGGTCGGCGGGGCGTTCGCGATCGAGGGCGCGCTGGCGCGGGCCGGCGCGAGCCGGCCGGTGGTCGGCGTCTTCGAGGCGGTCGCGCCCATCCTGGTGATCGGCCTGCTCTACCTCGCCCGGTTCTCGGCCGAGCGGGACTGGGCCGTGGCCGGCCTCGGCCTCTGGCTCGTGATCGTGGCGGCGGTCGGCGCCTACGCCGGGCCGCAGAACGTCTGGGCGGTCGCGGCGCTCGCCGTCGGCCCGGCGTTCCTGCTGGTGTCGGGCTTCGAGCAGAGGCGGCGGGCATGAGCCCAGCCGAACTCGACCCGGTCATCCACACCCCCGCCCGGCTGCGGATCATGGTGACGCTGGCGGCGCTGCGCGACGGCGACGACCTGTCCTTCACCGGCCTGCAGGACCTGACCGAGCTGACGCCGGGCAACCTGATCACCCACCTGCGCAAGCTCGAAGAAGCCGGATACGTGGCCACGCAGAAGAACGGCAGCGGGGTGACCGCCCGGACCTCGGTCGCCCTCACCGACGCCGGCCGCAAGGCCCTCGAAACCTACACGACCGTGCTGCGGCAGCTGCTCGACTCGGCCTCGCCGCCTAGGATCGGCTCGTGAAGCTGGGAACGGTGCGCCTTGAGGGCGCGGAACGGGTCGCGGTCGCGGTCGACGACGAGCGGGCGGTGCTGCTCGACCCGGGCCCGACGATGAGCGGACTGATCGGCGACTGGGCGGCCGCCCGGCCGGCCGTCGAGCGGTCGGTGGCGGCCGGGTCGCCGGCGACGTTCGGCGTCAGCGACCTGGAGTGGCTGCCGCCGGTGCCGCGTCCGGGCAAGGTCATCTGCGTCGCGCTCAACAACAGCGCCAACGCCGACCGGATCATGAGCGGCCCGGGTCACCCGGCCGCCTTCACCAAGCCCGCCAGCTCGCTCCTCGGCCACGGCCGGCCGATCCGGCTGAAGAAGGAGTACGGCCGCGTCCACCCAGAGCCGGAGCTCGCGGTGGTCATCGGCGCAGGCGGCTCCGACGTCAGCCGCGACGCCGCGCTCGGCCACGTCTTCGGCTACACGATCATCAACGACCTGACCTCGCCGACCATGCGCGCCGAGGACACCTTCCACTACCGCGCGATCCACCCAAGCCCCGACGGCTCCGAGGGGATCGAGTACGTCGACACCTGGGTCTCGTATCCGGCCCGGTACAAGGGAACCGACGGGTTCGGCCCGATCGGCCCGTGGATCGCGACCGCCGACAGCGTGCCCGACCCGCACGCGCTCACCGTCTCCTGCGTGCACCAGGGCCGGCTCGTCACCTCGGACAGCACCGCCAACCTGATGCACAAGGTGGCCGATGTCATCTCCTTCATGTCGTCGTACCTGACGCTTGAGCCCGGCGACATCATCGCGATGGGGACCGCGCTCAAGCCGTCCGCGACCGGCGGCTCGGCGATCCAGAACGTCAACCTGGTCGCGCTCGGCGGACCGATCGAGGTCACCATCTCCGGCATCGGCACCCTCAGCAACCCGGTGGAGCTGCGGTGACGGCGGCGGCGCGGCTGCGGGCCGAGATCGACGCCGTGCTCGCGGACTGGGCCTACCACCTCGACCACGGCCAGCTCGACGAGCTGGCCGAGCTGTTCACCGAGGACGCGCTGTTCGTGACGGGCGGGCTTGAGCTTCGGGGCAGAGTCAAAATCAAAAATCGGTATCTCGAACGGACCGTGGTTCGCTCCACCCGGCACATCTACAGTGGCCTGCGGGTAAGCCCGATCGGGGGCGACCCCGAGGCCGCTGTGGCCGCCGTCGAGGACGGCACGGCCCGCCCGATCCGGGTACGCGCCCGGTCCACCTGGGTCAACTACGCGGCCAACGCCGCGCCGCCCGTTGACGACGTCGGCGTCTACGTCGTGGCCGACTTCGACGACGTGCTGACCTGGTGCGCGGATGAGCGGTGGCGGATCAGCGAGCGCCGCATCATCCCGGTCTTCCGCGATCTCGCCCGCGCCCCGATCACCGGGTGACGGCCGCCCCGTTCCCTGCGCCGGCAGCGTTGACCGGGCCGCAACCAAATAGGAAGTGGGCCGCGACCGGCGGCAGTGCGTCACGTGATGTTTCTATCTGTAGCCCCATGGTAACTATAGGTAACGGCTGAGCTGCATGCGTATTCCCCCCAACGCGGCCAGGCACTGATCGCAACGGGAACTAGTGGAACCGCTGGGGGCGATAATGCCGAGACCTGTTCGAAGCGACCAAAGGTACCTACCGGGGCTTGACGGGCTGCGTGCGCTCGCCGTGACCGCCGTCATCGCCTACCACCTGGGCTACGGCTGGGCGCAGGGCGGACTGCTCGGCGTGGGCGTGTTCTTCACGCTTAGCGGCTATCTCATCACCGACATCCTGGTAGGGCAGTTCGCCGCTTCTGGGCGGGTCAGGCTCGGCGACTTCTGGCTGCGACGGGCGCGACGGCTGCTGCCGGCCCTGTTCGTGATGCTCGCGGTGGTGACGGTGTGGGTGAACGCGTTCAACCGCGCCTTCGTGCCCGGGTACCGGGGCGACGTCATCGCGTCCGGGCTCTACGTCAACAACTGGTGGTACATCTTCCAGCACGACTCCTACTACTCACGGTTCGCCCCGCCCGCGCCGCTCGACCACCTCTGGTCGCTGGCCGTGGAGGAGCAGTTCTACCTGGTCTGGCCGTGGGTGGTGCTGGTGATGGTGCTGCTGGCGGGATGGCTGATGAAGCGGCGGCGCGTCCGCCTGCTCGGGCCCGGCACCCACGTCGGCGGCAGCGCCGACGGCGGCGAGAACGACTTCCTGAGCTCGCGGGCGCGGTGGGCGATGGCCGGCGTCGCGCTCGTGCTGGCGGCGGGGTCGGCGATCGAGATGGCCATGCTCTACCACCCCGGGTACGACCCCACGCGGGTGTACGAGGGGACCGACACGCGGGCGTTCGGGCTGCTGATCGGCGCGGCGGTGGCGATGGTGTACCCCACCAGGCGGGGCGGCCGGACGCTCTCGGCCGGACCGCGGCGGACGCTCGACGCGGCCGGGCTGGCCGGCCTGGCGGTGGTCGTGCTGCTGGTGTGGCGGACGAACGAGTACTCCGACTTCATGTTCCGGGGCGGGCTCGAGCTCCTGTCGGTGGCGACCGCGCTGGTCGTCGCGGCCGTCGCCACGCCGGGCGGCCTGCTCGGCCGGGCGCTCGGCTGGACGCCGATGCGCTGGATCGGCGTCCGCTCCTACGGCATCTACCTGTGGCACTACCCGATCATCGTGCTGACGGCGGCGGCCGGCACCGTCGGCACGCCGGTGAGCGCGGTGCGGGCGGTCGTCCTGGTCGCGGTGACCGTCGCGGTCGCCGCCGCGAGCTGGCGGTTCGTCGAGGAGCCGATCCGCCGCGGCAGCTACCGGCGGACGGCCCCGGCCACTGTCGCGGGCGCGGGCGCGGCCGGCGCGGTCGCTGCTGACGGGAGCGGGCGACGCCGGTTCGGCGTGCTCACGTCGCCGCTGGCCATCGGCGGGCTCTGCCTACTCGCCACGGCGGGCATCACCGCGGGCGTGACCTCGGCCAACTCCGGACAGGCGAGCAACACGGCCGACACCGCGACGGCGGGGACGGCGGGGGACGGCGGCGCGGCGCTGGCGCAGTCGGCGGCGGCGGGCGCGGCGACGGCCGGCCAGAGCGGTGCCTCGGCCACCTCGCGGTCGGCCTCGATGACGTCGGCCGGGGGCAGCCAGGGCAAGAACGGCTCCGCGGCAAAGGTCGCCGTCACCGGCTCAGGCACCTCCACGAACGCGCAACCGGCCGGCGGCTACACGGTCCAGCCGGTCATCGGCGGCCCGCCCACCACGCTGGCCACCGGCGCGGCGACGGTGGCGGCCCTGCCGACGCCGCCGCCGCGTACCTCGTGCACCTCGGTCGTGCACATCGGCGACTCCACCTCGGACGGGCTGTTCTCCAGCGATTACCTGCCCGACAAGGCCCAGCAGATCCCGGCCCAGTACGCCGACGTCGGGGTCAAGCGAACGATCGACAAGGTCGTCGGGGCCACCTCGGTGGTCGAGTCGCTGCCGGGCACCCCGAACGCCCAGACGATGGCGAGCGGCGAGATCAAGAGCGGCTACCACGGCTGCTGGGTGATCGCGCTCGGCACCAACGACACCGCCGACGTGGCCGTCGGCTCCGAGGTCAGCCGGGCGCAGCGGATCAAGATGATGATGGCGCTGATCGGCAACCAGCCGGTCATGTGGGTCGAGGTGAAGTCAATACTCTCGTCCGGCCCGTACGCGGAATCGAACATGGAGCTGTGGAACCAGGCCCTGCAGCAGGCGCTGCCGAACTACCCGAACATGCGGCTGTACAACTGGCCGGCCGTGGTGCAGAACTCCTGGTTCATCAACGACGGGATCCACTACACCTCGGTCGGCTACGCCCACCGGGGTCAGATGATCGCCGAGGCCCTGGCCGAGGCCTTCCCGGCCAACTGAGCCCGGCGCCGCGGCACGGCGAACTGACCTCCCGCTCGGGATGCCCGAGCGGGAGATCAGTCGTCTGTTCCCGGCTCGAGGATGTCGACCGGCTCCAGGCGCATGAGCTCGTCCTTGGTCCACTGGCGGTGCAGGTCGGAGGAGACGCGGTGCGCGTGCCGCAGCCGCGCGAGCTCGAGCGAGTTGCGCACGGTGCGGGCATTGGCGAAGTGCGGCTCGGTCATCATCCGGCCGACCTCGGCCCGCAGCGCCTCCTCGGCGGCCGGCGACAGGTAGTAGGCGGACCGCTCGAGCATCATCGCGCCGATGGCGCTCAGCTCGCCGATGTCGTAGGAGGCGAAGTCGAGGTGGTGCGCGATGCGGGAGCGCATCCCCGGGTTCGACTCGAAGAACACCTCCATCCGGTCCTTATAGCCGGCCAGGATGACGACCAGGTCGCCGCGGTTGTTCTCCATGACCTGGAGGAGGATGTCGATCGCCTCCTGGCCGTAGTCCTTGGAGTCCGTCGTCCGGTAGAGGTAGTACGCCTCGTCGATGAAGAGCACGCCGCCCATCGCCCGGTCGAGGACCCGATGGGTCTTGGGCGCGGTCTGGCCGATGTACTCTCCCACGAGGTCGTCGCGCATCGCGTGGACCAGGGTGGCGGACTCGAGGTAGCCGAGCCGGTGCAGCAGCTCCGCCATCCGCAGCGCGACCGTGGTCTTGCCGGTGCCGGGCGCGCCGGTGAAGCACATGTGCAGGTTGGGCCTCGGCGCGGTCAGCCCGTAGCGCTGCCTGGCCTGGTCGACGAGGAGCAGCGCGGCGATCTCCTCCACCCGCTTCTTGACCGGCGCGAGGCCGACCAGCTGGCGGTTGAGCTGCTCGATGATGTCATCGATGCCGGCCAGCTCGCGCTCGGCCGCGAACGTGACCGTGGCGTCCTCGCGCAGCGGGCCACTGCGCCCGCCGTCGCCTCGGCGCAGCCGCGACGTCTTGCCATTCCCCGCCTGAAACCGGCCGACCGCGCTCAACGCACTCCCTTATCGATGCTCGTCACCAGTCTGCCACCGGCCCAGAGCGGCCCTGCCCGCGGCGACCGCGATCGAGTCATCCTGCGGGGTGTGCACGCGCGAGCAGAGCACGTCCCGGTAATGCCGTTCCAGCGGGTTCTTCCTGCTGAGGCCGTTGTTGCCGGTCAGCGCTAGCGCCTGCTCGACCGAGCTGATCGCGGCCCTGGTCGCGATCAGCTTGACGGCGGGGGCGCGGCCGACCGCGCTCTCGTCGCCGTCGCCGTCGTCGACGCGCCGCGCGACGGCGTCCACCAGGTCGGAGGCCGAGCCGAGGGCCGACTCGATCTCCCCGACCGCCTGCTGGAAACGGGGCAAGGTGGCCAGCGGGGCACCCAGAGACGCCGGGGTCCGTTCGGACAAGAATTTTATGAGCCAGTCCCGTGCCGCAGCCGCGACGCCGAGATAGAGACTGCTCAGACCGAGGGCATTCCACGCCATCAGCGACGAGTCCGGCGGCGCGTCGAGGACGGCCGCCACGGCCGGGGTCGCGTCGAAGGTCACGTCGTCGCTGCGGCTGGCCCGCAGCCCGAGGTGGTCCCAGCTGCGCTCGATCGAGATGCCGGGCGCGTCGTTCCTGACCAGGAAGCTGCCCGCCCTCGGCTCGGCGTCGTCGGTGCGGGCCCAGACCGCCATGAAGCGCAGCCCCTCTCGGCGTTCGCGGCCAGGGCGCGGGTGACCTCGGCCAGCCGTTCCGTGCCCGGGGCGGGAATATCTATCATTTCGATGGACATAATAGAGATTATGCCGGACCTGCTCCGCGCTCGGCTCAGCCGAGGACGGTGAAGTCGGCGAAGTCGAAGCCGGGGGCGACCACGCAGCTGACCAGGACCTCGGACCCGGCCGCGGGCCGGGCCGACTGCCAGTGGCCGGCCGGGATGACGTGCTGCGGCCGCTGGCCGCCGGCCAGGTCCGGTCCCAGGGTGGCGACGGCGGGGGCGGCCGACGGCGTGTCGCCGCCGCCGCCGTCGAGCAGGGTGAGCGGGCCGCCGGAATGCCACAGCCATACCTCGTCCGACCTGACCCGATGCCAGGCGGACTCCTCGCTCGGCGCCAGCAGGAAGTAGATGCCGGTGGCGGCGGCCCTCGGGCCCGGGTAGCCGCTCGGCACGGACTCCGGGGCCGCGCGCCACGTCTCCCTGAACCAGCCGCCCTCGGGGTGCGGCGAGAGATCGAGCAGTTCGGCCGTCGTCGGCCTTGGTCGCTGATCCATGAGGCAACTATGCCCGGCGCCCGGCTAGCGCAGGGCGCCGGGGGCGGACCGGCCGAGGATGGCGATGACGAGGCAGAGCAGCGCGACCCCGACGATCGAGACGGTGATCAGGAACAGCCTGGTCGCGCTCACTTCGGTCATCGCGGGCGGCTGGCCGTCAGCCCCCGGGATGGCGCCCCGCGACATCCGGCCGAGCTGCCAGATCACCGGGGCGATGACCAGGATGATCAGCCCGGTGGCCAGATTGACCTTGAGCACAGTGCCGCCGAGCGCGGCGAAGGCGATCGCGGTCCTGGTCCACGACAGCGACGTGCGCTCCCGGGCCAGGCCCGCGTCGCGCTCCTCGGGGTCGTCGCCCGCCCGGTCCGGGCCGGGCGTCGTCATCGCAGGGCCGACAGGAGCAGGACGACGGCGGCGATGATCGCGATCCCGGTGATGGTGGCGGCCAGGATCCACGGCATGACCGACACCGGCATCGGCTCGCCTCGGCGCAGCGCGCGCTGGTTGCGAACCCATTCGGTGTAGGCAGCGACGGCGAGCACCGCGCCGAGCACGATCAGCGGCACGCCGAGCAGGTGACGCCCGGCCGGGACGCCGGGGAACGGCGGCAGCAGCTGGACGATGCCGAGCCCGGCCACCACCAGCGCCAGCGCCGTCCGGCTCCAGGCCAGGAACGTGCGCTCGTTGGCGAAGGTGAACCTCGGGTCGGGCTCGGTGCCGCCGGCGTCCCGGTCGACCGAACTCGGCAGCAGCGCGGCGAGGCGACTTGACCATGACATCCGACGCGGCCCCCTTCGGTCCCGGTGTACCTCGGCCCCGACCGCCATTCTGCCGGTAACCGATGTAACGCCTCAGTCGGGGTCAGCCTGCGCCGGCGGGGGGTCAGCGGCGCCGGCGTGGTCGGCCAGCCGGTCGATCGCGCCCGCGAGCGCGTCGAGGGCGGGGACGGCGGCGGCGAGCGCGCGGCGCTGCCTGGCCGGCAGCGTCGAGAGCGCCAGGTGGAGCACGGCGGCGTTGGTGGCCTGCCAGGCGAGCACCGCCTGGCGGCCCGCTTCGGTCACGGTCAGCTCGACCGCGCGCCGGTCGCCCGAGGCGGTGACCCGGTCGAGCATCCCGCGCGAGCTGAGCGCGTTGACGATCGTGGTGACGGTGTTCGGCCGCATGTTCAGCAGCCGGGCGAGCTGTCCAGGACGCGCCCCGGGATGTTCGGCCAGCGCCGCCAGGAGCTCGAACTGGGCCACCGCGAGGGTGTTGCCTGGATCGGCGACGCGGGCGCCGCGGCGCAGCGCGCGGCGGAGCCGGGCGATCCCCTCGGCCAGCCCGTCGGGCGGCGGCGCGGTTTCGCCCGCCGGCCCCCGGGAACCGCCGCCGGTCATCGCGGGCCGCCGCGCTGACCGCACCAGACGCCGACCAGCGCCACGGCCGCGAGCGCGGCCATGGACAGCGTCAGGCCCGCGTCCGGCTGGTGCAGGAACGTGCCTGCGTGCAGGCCAAGCGACACCACGGCCACGCCGAGGGCGGTGCCGATGCCTCGGGTCATGTTCACCATCCCGCCTGCCGCCGCCGCATCCCGTGCGGGGACTGACGCCATGATCTCGGCGTTGTTGGCCGGAGTGTATATGCCAAGGCCCACGCCGAGCAGGCCGAGCAGCAGCACCCACACCGCATCGGGTGCGGGCACCGCCAGCGCCGCGGCGCAGCCGGCCGCGAGAGCGCCGCCGAGAACGCACCGGCGCCGGTTCGGCCAGCGGGCCGGGATCAGCCGGTCGGCGGCCACCGCGGCGAGGCCGAACCCGGCCGGCAGCGCTGTCAGCAGCAGCCCGGCCGACGCCGCGCTGCCGCCCCGAGCGGAGACCACCTGCGGGACCAGCACCAGCGGCCCGAACAGGACCAGGTAAGCGCAGAGCGCGCCGCCGAGGGCGGGACCGGTGCCGGCGGCGGTCAGCGCCCGCAGGTCAAGCAGCGGGGCCGCCGCCCGCCGGGAGTGGCGCACCAGGCCCGCGCCCGCCGTCACCGCCGCCGCCCCGCAGGCCGCCGTCGCCCAGAGCGGCAGGCCGAGCCCGGACAGCGAGGAAATGGCCAGCATCCCGGCCGACGTCGACACGGCCAGCAGGCCCATCCCGCCCAGGTCGGCGCCGTGCGGGCCTGCGCCGTCGCGGCCGATTCGATCTCGGTCGGCACCGGGGCCGACGGCGCCGGCATCTCCGGCCCGCCTGGTCCGCGGCAGCAGGTACCAGCCGGCCAGCACCGCGAGCAACCCCACCGGCACGTTGATGAGGAAAACCCAGCGCCAGCCCACCGTGCCCACCAGCACGCCGCCGACGACCGGACCGCAGGCGAGACCGACGGCCTGGGCGGCCGCCTGGACGCCCAGCGCCGCCCGGCGGGTCCTGGCCGGGACGCTGGTGACCACCAGCGCGACGCTATTGGCCTGGAGCAGCGCCGCCCCGGCGGCCTGGACCAGGCGCAGCGCGATGAGCACGCCCAGCGAGGGCGCGAGCCCGCAGGCAGCCGACGCGGCCGAGAACACGACGAACCCGTAGAGGTACAGCAGCTTGCGCCCGGCCCGATCCGACCAGCGGCCGGCCGGCACCAGCAGCGCGGTCAGCACCAGGAGGTACGCGAGCGAGACCCACTGCGTCGCCGCCAGCCCGGTGCCGAACTGGCGCTGCAGCGCCGGGAAGGCCACCGTCACCACGCTCGCGTCGAGCTGCCCCATGAACGCCCCGAAGCACACCGTGGCGACGGCGAACCACGGCGCGAGCGGGTGCTCGCGGATCGCGGCCGGCCGCGCAGGCTCGCGTAGCAACGTCACCATGGTGCGGCGGCCGCCGTCATCGTTGTCCTCATTTCCATCTGTAACAGAACTATTATTAGTTCTAACACAGAACTTAATTGACGGCAAAACGGGCCGACCGCCCGCTCCCTATCATGGGCTCATGACACTGGAGCGGCCGTGGTATGCGCGAGACACGCGCGGCTGGACATGCGAAGCGCCCGACGACGCCGCCGCGGCGTTCCATCACCGCCTGCCCGGATACGCGCCGACGCCGCTGGTCGAGGCCCCCGCGCTGGCGGCCGAGCTCGGCGTCGGGCGGCTGTTCGTCAAGGACGAGTCGGCCCGGTTCGACCTGGGCGCGTTCAAGTACCTCGGGGCGTCGTGGGCCGGCTTCCGGGCGGTGGCGGCGCGGACCGGGTACGCCGGGCCGGCGTCGCTCGACCGGCTCCGCTCCCATCTGGCCTCCGTCGGCGTCGCCGCCGACCGGGCGTTGACGCTGGTCACCGCCACCGACGGCAACCACGGGCGGGCAGTCGCCCGGACCGCGCGGCTGCTCGGGCTGCCGGCCCGGGTTTACCTGCCCAAGGGCGTGCCCGACGTGGTGATCGACCGGATCAAGGCCGAGGGCGCGGTGCTGACGGTGGTCGATGCCGACTATGACGGCGCGGTCTTGGCGGCACGCGCCGACGTCGACGCGGCCGCGTCCAGCGGCAGCGAGGCGGCGGCGGGCGGCGGCGCATCGG
>Ga0335075_10012638_pt1 | contig 12751 bp, 10 predicted proteins | sample Lox_Sample_24_FD_206723 | JGI IMG/M metagenome (GOLD analysis project Ga0335075, IMG submission 206723) | Soil microbial communities from Loxahatchee National Wildlife Refuge, Florida, United States - Lox_Sample_2.4 | ecosystem: Environmental > Terrestrial > Soil > Wetlands | place: USA... | reverse complement strand
GGGATCGTGACCGTGACGTCCTTGAGGTTGTGCTCCCGGGCGCCCGAGACGACTAGTTTGTCCATCAGTGTTCCCCGCGGTGAGTCAGGGCGCACCGAGAGCGCCGACAGGTGGATGCACGGCAAGGACGCAGGGCCGAAGGTGTAGCGGCGCTACACCGAGGCCCGAGGACGCGGCCGGGCGCCGCCTGGCGGTGCTCGAATGCGATCTGGCTCGCCGTGGGGGGCACACAAGCGAGTCTAATCGATCGAACAGACGTTCCCACCGCCCGACGATCGCTGTTTGCGAGGAAACGCCGTGAGCCTGGTGATCCGGGAGCCGCAGGGCGGGGAGCACGCGTGGATCGAGAGGTTCCTGACTGGCGCTTGGGGGTCCACGACCGTGGTCAGCCGCGGGACCGCGCACGACGCCTCACGGCTTCCGGCACTGCTTGCCGTCGAGAACAGCGAGATCGTCGGCTTGGCGACGTTCCGCTTGGCTGACGGCGACTGTGAGCTCGTGACCCTCGACGCGCTGCGCCCGGGCCAGGGGATCGGCTCAGCGCTGCTCAGCGCCGTCGGCGAGGACGCCGGCCGGCACGGCTGCGACCGCCTGTGGCTGATCACCTCCAACGACAACCTGAACGCGATCCACTTTTATCAGCGCCGGGGCATGCGACTCGTCGCCGTTCACCGCGGCGCGATCGACGAGGCGAGGCGGATCAAGCCGAGCATCCCCCTGATCGGAGAGCACGGCATCCCGATCCACGACGAGGTGGAGTTTGAGCTCCCGCTCGGCTGAGCGGTCCGCCCGCCGGCTAGGGCATCAACCCTCGACCGACGAGTACACCTCGTCGAGCAGGCCGCGCCGGTCCGTGAGCCGGAAGTTCTCGGCCAGGTAACGGTCGGTCTCCTCGCGAGGCGTCCCGTTGAGCGCCATGTTGAGCGCGATCAGCCGGGCGCCGTCGTCATCGCCACCGTTCGTCCGCCCGCCCGCCGCCGGCTCGTGAGCCGAGTCGGTCAGGACCTCGCCGGCGGCCGCCGGCGCGACTCGGGCGGACTCTTCGAACGGCTCGGCGCTGGGAACGGCCGGCGCGGCGCGCTCGACCGCGGGCTCCCCCGCATCGTCCGGCGGCTGCTGACCGGCAGGGCGGCCCGCCACCGCTCCCTCGGGCTCGAACCGCGGGCGCGGGACGACCGCGTCCTTGACCGAGGCCAGGTTGCCCTCGAGCAGCTGGAGGTCGGCACCCAGGCGGTTGGATCCGGTCCGGAGCGACTCGATCAGCGCATTCAGCTCGTTCTCCATGGCGTTGATCCGCTCGAGCATGCCGCTCGTGGACTCGGAAACCCGGCCGACGTACTCGCGCGCTTCGCCGGTGGCGTGCTCACGGGTCGCCTCGGCCTCGGTGGAGGCTTCGGAGCGGATGTCGCGTGCGTCGTCCTCGGCCTGGCGCTGGATATCGGCGGCGGTCGTCTCGGCGGCCTCGACGATCGAGCGCACCTGCTCACTGGCGGCAGCAGCGAGTGATTCGCTGCGCCGGCGAGCGGTCCGCTTGAACTCGTCCAGCTCATCGGCGAGCGTACGCAGGTGGTTGTCGACGGCGTCCGGGTCGTAGCCGCGCCGCCCGATGGGAAAGTCTTTCTTCTCGATGCTCTGTCGGTCCAGCGCCACGGAACTACCTCCGTCTCGTGGAGGGAATGAGGATGGTCGGCGACGCCTGACGGCGGCGCCTTAGGGGAAGCGTCCGCAGAGTACCGAACGCAGAGGCGGCTGACCGCCCATCCCACCGCAATTCACTGGGAATTTGCGGCGGTGCCTGACCGCGGCGCCGCGCGGGCGAGCCATCAGCGCGTAGGCGCGTATCCCTCGGCGATCGCCTGATCCAGCTGGCGTTTAAGGTCGCGGATCTCGTCGCGGAGCTTGGCCGCATACTCGAAGCGGAGCTCCTCGGCGGCCGCGAGCATCTCCTCCTCGAGCTCGACGATCGTCTTCTCGATCTCGGCCGGCGGCATCTCGGTGGCGGGGCGGCGCCGGCGCCGCGAGCGGGGCACCTTCGACTCGGACTGGAGGAATTCCGCAATATCCGAGATTCCCTTGACGATCGTCTCGGGGGTGATGCCGTGCTCCTCGTTGTAGGCGACCTGGATGGCGCGGCGGCGGTCGGTTTCGCTGAGCGCAGCGCGCATCGCCGCCGTCTCCTTGTCGGCGTACATCAGCACCTTGCCGTCGACGTTCCGGGCGGCACGCCCGATCGTCTGGATCAGCGACGTCTCGCCGCGCAGAAAGCCTTCCTTGTCGGCGTCGAGGATTCCGACGAGCGAGACCTCGGGCAGGTCGAGGCCCTCGCGGAGGAGGTTGACGCCGACGAGCACGTCGAACTCGCCGAGGCGCAGCTGACGGATGATCTGGATGCGCTCGAGCGTGTCGATCTCCGAGTGCAGGTAGCGCACGCGGAATCCCATCTCGAGCAGGTAGTCGGTGAGATCCTCGGACATCTTCTTGGTCAGGGTGGTGACGAGCGTCCGCTCGTTCCGGTCGACGCGGACGCGGATCTCGTTCATCAAGTCGTCGATCTGGTTGCGCGTCTCCCGCACCTCGACGTCGGGGTCGATGATGCCGGTCGGGCGGACGATCTGCTCGACGATCCGGGCGGAGGTCTTGCGCTCGTACTCGCCCGGCGTCGCCGAGACGAACACCATCTGCGGCGTGATCGAGAGGTACTCCTGGAAGGTCTGCGGACGGTTGTCCATCGCGCTGGGCAGCCGGAATCCGTAGTCGACGAGCGTCTGCTTGCGTGAGCGGTCACCCTCGTACATGCCGCCGATCTGGGGCACGGTCTGGTGGGACTCGTCGATGAAGCAGACGAAATCCTCAGGGAAGTAGTCGAGCAGGCAGTACGGCCGCGAGCCGGGTGCGCGGCCGTCGAGGATCCGCGAATAGTTCTCGATCCCGGAGCAGAATCCGAGCTCGCGCAGCATCTCCATGTCGTATTGCGTCCGCTGGCGCAGGCGGTGGGACTCGAGCAGCTTGCCCTGGGCCTCGAGCTCGGCGCAGCGCTCATTCAGCTCCCGGCCGATCTCCGCCACCGATTCCTCGATCATCCCCTCGCGGACGTTGTAGTGCGACGCCGGCCAGATCCCGACGTGCTCGATGCCGTCCTGGAGCACCTCGCCGGTGAGCGGATCGAACTCCTGCAGGTGCTCGACCTCGTCGCCGAACAGGACGATGCGGAACGCAGTCTCCGCGTACGCGGGAAAGATCTCGAGCGTCTCCCCCCGGACCCGGAAGGTACCCCGCGACAGCGCGGTGTCGTTGCGCGAGTACTGGATCGAGACGAGCTTCCGCAGCAGCGCGTCACGGTCGATCATCTCCCCCTTGCGCAACGTCTGCAGGTTCTCGTCGTAGGTCTGAGGCGAACCCAGGCCGTAGATGCACGAGACGCTGGCCACGATGACGACGTCGCGGCGGGCGAACAGCGCGGCCGTAGCCGAGTGGCGCAGGCGGTCGATCTCCTGGTTGATCGCCGAGTCCTTCTCGATGTAGAGGTCCTTGCTCGGGACGTAGGCCTCCGGCTGGTAGTAGTCGTAGTAGGAGACGAAGTACTCGACCGCGTTGCGCGGGAAATATGTGCGGAACTCGTTGCACAGCTGGGCCGCGAGCGTCTTGTTGTGCGCGATCACCAGCGCCGGCTTCTGGACCGCCTCGATCGTCGCGGCCATCGTCATCGTCTTGCCCGTGCCGGTGGCGCCGAGCAAGGTCAGGCTCCGCTCGCCGGCCGCGATCCCCTCGGCTAAACCGGCGATCGCCGCGGGCTGATCGGCGGTGGGGCTGTAGGCGGCGTCTAGCTCGAACTTGGGCATATTTCTCTGTGCTTACGGGCGGACCTTCTAGCGTAGCGGTGGCCGCGGACGGAATCGATGCGCACCGGCGCCGGTGAGGGGGTTCACAAATTCGCAACTTTGGCCAGGAATAGGCGTTAGGCTGATCGCGGGGACGCGTGTTAGTTCACGCGCGGGGGTGAGGGCGAGCCGTTCGCGCACATGCGCTCGCCCAGGGAGTCCATACCAACAGGAGGTTTTCTTGCTTCATCGGATAGTCGGATCAGTGATTGGGTGCGCTGTCGCGTGCGCCGTGGCCGTACCTGCCGCTTCCGCGGCGACCGCGCCGCTGCCAAAGGCGGCCAAGGGAGCGAAGCTCCAGACCGTCGCCACCGGGGTCTCGACCCCGACGGCGTTCGCGTTCGGCGGCGGGAATGTGTTCATGAGCGACGGAACGACACCGCCCGCGACGGGCGGCGGCGTGTACGTCCTCAAGGGTGGAACGGCCACCCTGATACCGGGATCGCCGCTCATCGCGTTCGGCGTCACTTGGCACAAGGGCACTCTGTATGTCAGCGGGGCCTCGATCGGTGCCATGGGTCCGGCCGGGGAACTACTCGCCTGGTCTGGCTGGAACGGTACGACCTTCACCAGCCAGCAGGTGCTCTACACGGCGCCGCCCGGGATCCTGCTCAACGGTCTCGCCTTCGGTGCCAACGGGCGCCTTGACGTCGGCGTCGACGTCGGTGAGAGCAACGATCACGGCCCGAAGAAGGGGCTCCTGTACGACATCCTGTCGTTCAACTCGGCCGGCAAGGACATGAAGGTGTTCGCCACCGGAATGCGCCAGCCGTGGCAGTTCGCCTTCCCGACCGGCTCGTCTTCGCCGTTCGTCACGGTGCTCGGGCAGGACAAGCCCAAGGCCATTCAGGGCAAGGTGCCGGATTACCTGCTCCGCGTACGTGCGGGACAGAACTACGGATTCCCCAAGTGCAACTGGGTCGTCGCGACCAAGTGCACCAAGTACGCGACCCCGTACAAGCTCCTCAACCCCCACACCGATCCGGGTGGACTGGGGATCATCGGGAAGCGGCTGTACATGTCGGAGTTCGGGTTCGGGAGCACCGCCAAGGTGCAGTGGACCCCGCTGAGCGGCGGTCCGTTCGCGACCCTGCTGACCGGGTTCAAGGGCGAGTCGTTCATCGGCCTCGGGACCAGCAACGGCTGGGTCTACGTCGGTGAACTGGGCGAGGGCCACGGAACCGGACGCGTTTTCCGCGTCAAGCCGTAACCGTCTCCTGACCATCTGACCGCGCGAGGGCGTCGCTTCGGCGGCGCCCTCGTCATTTCGGGACACCCGGGTAGGGCCGGTCTCGGCGCTACCCGTACAGCTGGCTCGAGTACTTGCTCCGGTACTCCTGCTCGGCCTTCATCACCCGCTGCACGTAGGCGCGCGTCTCCGGGAACGGGATGTCGGTGACCGCAAACGAATGTCCCTCCGCCCGCGCCTGCGCGAGCCAGCGGTCGACGTTGGAGTCGCCACCGTTATAGGCGGCCAGCGCCGCCGTCACGTTCCCGTGGTACTCGTTGAGCAGGTAGCGCAGGTAGTAGCTCCCGTAGGCGATGTTGACCGCGGGCTCGTCCAGGTCGGACGTGTTGAACGTCGTCGCGCCGGAGAGCCGGGCCAGGTAGGTCGCCGTCTGCGGCATGAGCTGCATCGGCCCCATGGCTCCGACGGGCGAGTCGCGCGGCGCGAACTTGGTCTCCGCGTAGATCACGCCGGCGATCAAGGCGGGATCTAGGTGTTTCTCGGCCGCCTGCTGACGGATCACGTCGCTCCAAGCCAGTGGGAGCGTCAGCTCGTTGACCGCCTTACGCACCAGCGGCATCGACAGCGCGACCGCGATCCCCACCGCGAGGACGCCGGCAGCCACGACGATCAGCCGCAGCCGGCGCCGCCGAGCCGCCGCCCGGCGGCGGGCCGCCGCACGGCGAGCTGCCTCGCGCCGGGCGCGCGACGGGCCGGCAACTCCGACCGTCGACGGACTCATGACCCCAGCTTCTCAAGCAGCGCTGACAACTTCGACTCCAGCTCCTCCATCGTGCCGTCGTTAACCACAACGTACGTCGCACGTTGCGCTTTTTCCTGCTGTGTGAGCTGGCGCGCCGAGCGCTCGGCGAGCGCCTCGTGTCCGCGCTCCCCCGCCCGCGTGGCCCTCAGCTCTTCGGTCGCCACGACCGCGATCGTGGCGTCGAAGGCGTTATCCATGCCGGACTCGAACAGGAGTGGGACCTCGACGACCGCGGCCCGGACTCCGTTTGGAAGCTCCGCGCGCCACGTGGCCATCCGCTGCGCAACGCGCGGCCACAGCAATCCCTCCAGCCACTCACGATCCGAAGGCGTGGCGAAAGCCGCCCGGGCCAGCGCCGATCGGTCGACGGCCCCATCCCGCTCGATGGCGTCACCAAATCGGGCGACGACCACTGAAACAACATCATCATCTGAGTACAGCTCGTGCACGACCGCGTCGGTCGAAAGCACGGCCGCACCGGCCCGCTCCAGGGCCTCGAGCGCGGTGGACTTGCCGGCGCCGATCCCGCCCGTCAGCCCGATGAACGGGACCGGACGATCAGGCGTCTGGGTCAGCTTCCGCTGGCGCTTCGGCGTCGTCGGCCTCTGGCTCGGCGACGGCCTCAGGCTCAGGCTCGTCGGCGACGGCCTCGGGCTCGGCGACGGCCTCGGGCTCGGCGACCGCCTCGGGCTCGGCGACCGCCTCGGGCTCGGCGACCGCCTCGGGCTCGGCCATCTCGTCGATGCCGTCGGGCAGCTGCTGGTCCTCGCCTGCGAACACGTCCTCCGACAGGCCCAGCTCGGGCATGTTGTCGAGGTCACCGGCGTCACCGTCGATCGGCGCCGTGATCGGCCGGACCGGCAGCACCTGGCCCTCGACCCGCTTGATCGACAACGACAGGCGTCGGCGCTCGGAGTCGATCTCGAGGATCTTGACGCGTACCGGATCGCCCGGCTGGATGATCTCCCGCGGGTTCTCGACGTGATGCTGGGCGAGCTCTGAGATGTGGACGAGGCCCTCGACCCCGTCGAGGATCTCGACGAAGGCCCCGAACGTGACCACCTTGGTCACCGTGCCCTCGAGCTCGTCGCCGACGTTGTAGGTGTCGACAACCCGTTGCCACGGGTCCTCCTGCGTCTGCTTCAGGCCCAAGGAAATCCGCTGACGCTGGCGGTCGATGTCGAGCACCTTGACCGTGACCTTGTCGCCGATCGACAGGATCTCGCTCGGGTGATTGACGTGCGACCAGGAAAGTTCAGAGATGTGGATCAGACCGTCGATCCCTTCGAGATCGACGAACGCGCCGAAGTCGACGATGTTGGAGATCGTGCCCTCCACCACCTGGCCGGGCTGCAACCGGTCGAGGATCCGCTCGCGGTCCTCTTTCCGTTGCTCCTCCAAAACTGCCCGCCGGGACAGGACGACGTTGTTGCGCGAGCGGTTGAGCTCTATCACCTTGCACTCGATCGCCTGGCCCATGTACTCGTCGAGGTTGGGCACCCGACGGATATCGACGAGCGAGGCGGGCAGGAAGCCGCGGACCCCGAGGTCGATGATCAGCCCACCCTTGACGACTTCGATCACGGCGCCCTCGACCGGCTCGCCCGACTCGGCGGCAGCCTCGATGCGGCGCCAGGCCTTCTCGAACCGGGCGCGCTTCTTGGAGAGAATCAGCCGTCCATCCTGGTCCTCCTTGGTCAGGACGAGGGCGTCTCGTCTGAGGGATCGACCGACTTGCGGATCGAAAGCTCGTTGGACGGGATGACGCCTTCGGACTTGTAGCCGATGTCGACGAGCACCTCGTCGTTGTCGATGCGAACGACGCGACCGGTGACGACGTCGCCCTCCTGGAAGGGGTGGACGGTGGCGTCGTAATTGGGGACGATCTGGCCGTCGATCTCGAGCAGGAGACCGTTCGAGCCCTCGACTATCTTGGCGCCGGGTTGATCAGTAGGTGGGTTCAGCGTGGTAGAGGTAGACATGCGTCCCCCGGAGGATAGCCGCAGAGAGCGGGCAAAGCTGTGCCGGGCGGCTCCCTAACCCACCCCTATCATCACCCCGCGATGCCGACGAGAGCGACCAAGCGCGGCCTGCAGCGGACCCCGCTGGAGCGTGATTGCGACGTCCTGATCTGCGGCGCGAGCTTCGGCGGGCTCGCGGTGGCGCGCGAGTTGAGCGACGCAGGCGCCGATGTACTGATCGTCGACCGTTACGAGATCGGCGAGCGGCAGACCTCGGCCTGCGGCATCCCGACCGCGTGGCTCGAGCAGCTCGACCTGCATGGTTCGTTGCGGCAGACCTTCGGTGAGCTCGTCATCCACACCCCGTTTACGACGGTCAACTATCCCCTTCCGTGGACGTTCTCGACGTTCGACTACCGCACGCTGTGCGGGTTGCTGGCCGACCAGGGCACGTTCACGTTCGAGACTGCCAAGGTCGACGGCCGCAGCGGACGCACGATCCACACCGACCGCGGCGACATCCGCGCCACCCACGTAGTCGACGCGCTCGGCTGGCGGCGCGTCCTTGGCGCCGGCGAGAACATCCAGCCGCCGGACGCGCTGCTCTCGCGCGGGCTCGAGGTCCACCCGCACGGGTCGGGCGATGACATGGAGATCTGGATCGACCGCGACTACGTGCCTGCGGGCTATGGCTGGAGCTTCCCGGCCGGCTCGGAGCTTCGGATCGGGGTTGGTTCGTTCGATCCCCGCTTCCACGTGCGCGAGCCGACCGAACGCCTGGCCACCGACGTCGGCTCTCAGACCGTGCGCTACCAGGGCAACTGGATCCCCCACGCACTGCGCGACGCCACCGAGGATGGGGTGTTCTTCGTCGGGGACTCGGCCGGTCACTGCTTGCCGCTCACCGCCGAGGGCATTCGGACGGCGCTGTATTTCGGGCTCGCGGTCGGCCGGGAGCTCAGCGAGGTGGTGGCTGGACGGCGCTCGAGCGCCGACGCCCTAGAGCGCTACAGCGCGTTCAGCGCCTCGCACGCGACCGCCTTCCGCTGGCTGCTCCGCTGCCAGCGCCTGATCCCGCGCGTAGCGCCGCGCCTGCTGGCCGGCTCACTACGCACGATGCAGAGCCGGCGCTTCCTGGACTGGGCGTTCGGCCACTACCTGGAGATCGCCCACCCGCGCTTCGCAGCCGCCGGGCCGCGCGCGGCGACGCGCCACCTCAGCGGGGCGGGCCGGTCCTGACCCGCACGGTGCGGGCGGCAAACGCCCAGTTGCCCCAGCTGTCGGTGGCCCGGACCGTCACCCGATAGCTCCCGGGCAGCCGGAACACATGCTCGGCGCGCCGGCCGAAGGCCGCCCGGCCGTCGCCGAAGCGCCACTCGAAGGCGACCATCCGCCCCTGAGGATCGGATCCGCGCGCCGCGAACGAGACCGAACGGAGCCGGTCCGGGGTGTGAGTCAGCCGGAACGACACCGAGTCGGGCTTAGCCCGCTGCTCGCACGCGGAGTCGGCGTTGCTCCAGAGCTCCTGGAGGTAGAAGTGAGCACCGTTGATCGACTCGTTCCACTCTCGGTCGCCGGAGCCGCCCAGCGCCGGTCCGAAGCTCGTCAGGCACAGGTCGGCCTCCTCGTCGCCCTGAGCGTCGATCCAGGCATTGCCGTCGGGGTCGGTGACGGTCTCGTTGTGCTCATGGCTGATGGTCGAGATCGTCGGGTCGGCCGTGCTCCCATTCGGGCGCGGGTTGTCCGACTGGCAGTGCCCCTGCACCGCGTTGTACGGGATCACCGCATAGAGGATCCCGGTCGTGGTCTCCGAGTGATAGCCGCAGTACCCCGTCACGTGGCCCCCGAGGGCACAGCTCGACGAGGACGAGTCCGTGCAGCTTCCCAGTCCGTTGGGCGTGATCAGGAAGTAGATGTCGTGATTGGTGGTCGGGAGATGATCGGCCGCAGTGACGGCCTCGATCTCGCTCTCGAGCTGGTCGTCGGTCAGGCACAACGTCCAGCCGGGGCCGGTGGTGGCCGGCTCCGTGCAGCCGTTTGGAGGCAGCGGATCGGTGTCGAGGATCGCGCCGCCGTAGGTCGAGGCATAGGCGGCCGGGCCGTGGGAATCGGAGTACTGGCCGCTCAGGCTGTAGGTGTTGGTGGTCTTGTGGCTGTCGGCGGCAACGTCGGTCAGAAAGGTCCCGATCAGCTGCTCATAGCCTGGGTCGAAGACCAGCCCGGATCCAGAGGGCGCCCAGAAGATCGCGTGGGTGCGGTTCGAATTCAGGACGCGACCGCCGGCGTAGGGAAGCTGCCCACCGTGGGAGATGCTCGGGCGGTCCAGCTGCGCGCCGGTGGGAAGATCGCGGACGATCCCGCCGAAGAACTTGGCACGCGTCTGTGCAGCGCCCGGTTGCGCGGATAGCAGCAGTGCCACGAGGGCGCCGAGGAGCACCGCGGTGGAGAGTGAGCGGGGCCTCACTTCGCGGCCAGCCAGTCAGCCCCGATCCCCGCCTCGACCGCGAGCGGCGGATCCATCTCGAAGGCGCCGGCCATCTGCTCGACAGCAATCCGCTTGACCTCCTCGGCCTCCTCGGCCGGACCCTCGAAGAGCAGCTCGTCGTGAATCTGGAGGATCATCCGTGAGCGCAGCCCGGACTGCTCCAGCGCCTGGTCGCAGCGGACCATCGCCACCTTCATGATGTCGGCCGCGGTCCCTTGAATGACCATATTGACCGCGAACCGCTCCCCTTGCTTGCGCAGCTCCCAGCGCCGCGCCCGCAGCTCGGGAACCTGCCGGCGCCGGCCGAACAGGGTCGAGACGTAGCCGTGCTCGGTGCCCTGGGTGATCGTCTCCTCGATCCACCGCGCCACCGCAGGGAAGCCGGCCATGTAGCGGTTGATGAACTCCTCGGCCTCCTCCTGGGGGATGTCGAGGCGGTCAGCCATCCCCCACGCGGACAGCCCATAGACGATGCCGTAGTTGATCATCTTCGACTTGGACCTCATTCCGGGGTCGATCTGCTCCGGTGTCACCCCAAACACGCGACACGCCGTGGCGGTGTGGACATCCTCGCCCTTTCGGAAAATCTCCTTGAGCGCGTCCTCGCCGGCGATGTGCGCGAGCAGCCTGAGCTCGACCTGCGAATAGTCCGCGGACACGAGCAAATTGCCCGGCTCGGCCACGAAGCAGGAGCGGATCTCGCGTCCGAGTGGCGTGCGGATCGGGATGTTCTGGAGGTTCGGGTTATTCGAGGACAGGCGGCCGGTGGTCGCGGCGGTCTGGTTGAACGTGGTGTGGATCCGGCCGTTTGAGTCGGTGAGCAGCGGGAGCGCGTCGAGATAGGTCTGGGCCAGCTTGGTCAGCTCCCGCCAGCGCTCGATCTTGGGGATCACCGGATGCTCGTGGCGGATCGCTTGGAGCACGCGGGCGTCGGTCGAATAGCCGGTCTTGCCGCGCCGCTTGCGCGACAGGCCGAGCTTGCCGAACAGGACCTCCTCGAGCTGCTTGGGCGAGCCGAGCGTGAACTCCTCGCCGCACATGCCGAAGATCTCGCGTTCGAGCTGGTCGGCCTCGGCCTTCACGCGGTCGGAGATCTCGTGCAGTCGCTGGGTGTCGAGCTTGGACCCGGCAAGCTCCATCTCCCGCAGGAGCCGCACGAGGGGTAGCTCGACGTTCTCGAACAGCTCGGTCAGACCGCGGCCGCGGATCTCCTCGCGCTGCCAGCCCGACAGGGCGCCGAGCAAGAGCGCATCGGAGGCCGCCTCGTCCGCGAGGTCGGTGCCGAGGCCACGTTCCTCGGTCAGCTCGCGGAACGGATAGGCCCGGCGGGCCGGCTCGAGCAGGTAGGCGGCGACCTCGGTGTCGTGGGCGAGCTTGGCCGGCACCGCCCCGAGCGACTTGGCGTCATGGGCGACGACGGGCCGACGGCCGAGCGCCGCGACGACGTCCTCGGGGCTTTCCGCCGCGCCGGAAAAGACCTCGGGCGACCCATCGACGTGCAAGCCAAAGCGCCATCCCAGGTCGGGCGAGAACAGCTGGTCGGGCGGCGCCTCGGGCGCCCTGACCGCGACCGCCACCTCCTTGTCCGGCAGGCTTCGCAGGTCCCCGAGCTTGACGTCTGCGCGCAGGCGGGCGGTGAGGGCACGATCGGCTTCCGGGGCGGGCGCGGCGGCATCGGCCGACCCAAGCGCCTCCTCCAACCGGCGTAGCGGCTCCCTGAGCTCGAACTTGCGGAAGGTGTCGCGGAGCTTGGAGCGATCGGGCGCGGCGGAAGCGAACTCCTGGAGGTCGAGCTCGAGATCGATGTCGCGCTTGGCGGTGGCGAGCTGCTTGGAGATGCGAGCGACGTCGGCGTGCTCGGTCAGGTTCTGCTTGCGCTTGGCGCCGCTGATGTCGTCGATGTGGCTGAGCACGTCCTCGAGCGTTCCGAATCGTTGCAGCAGCTCGGCGGCGGTCTTGTCGCCGATCCCGGGGACACCGGGGATGTTGTCGCTCGTGTCGCCCTTCAGGCCGATGAAGTCGGGGATCAGCTCGGGCGGGATCCCGTAGCGGTCGATCACCCCCTCCCGGTCGTACACGCGGGTGTCGGTGATGCCCCGGGACGTCGTCATGATCTTGACCACCCCGTCGTCGACCAGCTGGTAGGCGTCGCGATCCCCCGTGACCACCATGACGGGGATCTTTGGCTCGGCCGTGCGGGCCTTCTCGACGATCGACGCGATCACGTCATCGGCCTCGTAGCCCTCGACTCCGAGGTTCTTGTAGCCGAACGCTTCGACCAGCGGCTCGAACGCGGGCCATTGCTCCTTGAGCAGGTCGGGTCGGCTGCGCCGCTGCGCCTTGTACTCCGTGTACACCTCGCGGCGCCCGGTGTCACCCCGGTCCCACACGACCACCGTCGCCTTCGGGCCGTAGTCGGTGAGGATCTTGACCAGC
>Ga0335075_10012637_pt1 | contig 12751 bp, 10 predicted proteins | sample Lox_Sample_24_FD_206723 | JGI IMG/M metagenome (GOLD analysis project Ga0335075, IMG submission 206723) | Soil microbial communities from Loxahatchee National Wildlife Refuge, Florida, United States - Lox_Sample_2.4 | ecosystem: Environmental > Terrestrial > Soil > Wetlands | place: USA... | reverse complement strand
CCACCGTGGGGCACCGCAGCGGGGCAGTGGGGCACCGCAGCAGAACACTGGGGCACCGCAGCAGAGCATGTGACGAGAGGTGGGCAGCGACGGCCTCATGACGCCGTCGCTGTCCGCTATCCGGACTTTGTCCGGGTGAGCTGGATCAGCTGGATCAGCTGGTAAGGGTGGCGGCGAGGACCTCGCGGAATGGGGCGGGCTTGTGCCCGAGGAGCTGGCCGAGGCTGGGGTCGACGACGTCGAACTCGCCGTTGCGGCTGGCGACGAAGTCGAGCGCTTCGGGGCCGGTCAGCGGTGGTGTGATGCCGTCGAGCCGTCCTGGCTCGGTGAGGGCGACGACGGCGGCGGCGGCGAGGTCGGCGTGACGAGCTGCGCGCCCGGATCATCTCAGCCACCGCCGATCTGCTCGCCCGCGGCGGATGGGACGCCGTGTCGACCAGAGCGGTGGCGACGGCGGCAGAGGAACGCAACCGCCGGCGATCTACCGGCTCTTCGGCGACAAGAGCGGCCTGCTCGATGCCGTCGCCGAATACGGATTCGCCGCGTACCTGGACCAGAAGCCGAAAAGCCGCCGCAGTGCCGGCGATCCAGTTGAGGGACTGCGCGCCGGCTGGGACAGCCACGTCAGCTTCGGCCTGGCCAACCCCGCACTGTTCTCCCTCATGTACGGAAACCCCAAGCCCGGACGCCAATCGCCGGCCGCTTCAGCCGCCCTGACCGTACTCCACGAAAAGATTCGCGACGTCGCAGCCGCCGGACGGCTCGCGGTCAGCGAACGACACGCCGCCGACCTCATGCACGCAGCGGGCAGCGGCGTCGTCCTCACCCTCCTCGAAGCCCCCGAGTCCGGCCGTGACCTGCGGCTGTCCGAGACGACGCGCGAGATCATCATCGGCGCCATCACCACCGACGACCCCGGCCGGACGGCATCCGGTCCCGTCGCGGCAGCAAACGCCCTACGCGCCCAGCTGGGCGAACTGGACATGCTCACCGACGGCGAGCGGCACGCACTCGCGGAATGGCTCGACCGGATCTCCTCCCAGGGACCGAACCGGGAAGGCCCGGGAGCCGGGAACGGCAGCTTTCCCCATCGCCGGTAGCGAACCTCCTGCAAGGGTCGGGGGCTGACAGGCCTGGCCAATGGTGCGGTACGCGAATGGTTGTTATGGCGCTGGTTCGGTGAGGGTGAGGTGCCAGGGTCATCGGTCCCCGCCGAGGTCGTCGCGTGCCTGCCTGCCGGCGGGCAGTACCTATGGCACGGCTGTTCGCCGCTTCGCTCGGCGGTGTCACATCGACAGGCGAGTTTCTCGTCGGCCTGCCCCATGGGCAGGAGGCATCTGGCCTGGGCTAATGCCAGCTGGATCCGTCATTGCCGCGCCCCCGGCTCCGCCCGTGGCGGCCCCGGATGGCTAGCCAGTTACCGCGTGCCGCCGTGCTAGTGGACGGCTGAGGGCGGGGGGCGCCACGCTTGCCAGCCTGGGTGGACGGCGAAGAAGCGAGAAGGGCCTGGCGGCCTGGCGGCCAGCTCTGCCCTGGGGCGCAAGTCGAGGCCGACCGGGACCGGCTCCCACCATGGCTCGCGACCGAACAACCTGCTGAACACTTCCCAGTCGCGGCCTGCCGGGCCGAGGACGAGCTCGGACGGGGCCGGGACACCGGGCACCTGCCAGCGGAAATCACCGGAGATCCGCAACGCCCGGCCCGTGTTCGGCAGCGCCGCGTGCGGGGTCAGGCAATGAAAGATGAGCACGTCACCGGGCTGGTAGCTGGTCGTGGCCCAGCCTGGCTCAGACCCCCCGAGCGGGCGGGGCGGCCGGGGCGGCCAGTGCTGGCCGCCCGGCTGCACGGCCAGCCCGCCCAGCCGGACCGGTATCTCCATCAGCGGCAGCCAGCTAGTTAGCATGTCCTGGCCGCCACCGGCCGCGTAGTCATAGTGGACATAGCGGCCGCGAGCGCGAGCACCGGGCCGCTCGGGGTAGACGGCGCGCAGCACCTTCACCGGGTAAGAGAACGCCGCCGCCCCGAGTATCCGCCGTACCGTCGCGCGCAGCGGCGCAAGATAGGGAACCCGGTTGAACTCCGCGCATGTCAGTGCCGCCCGGAAAGCGGGATCTGACAGGCCGTCAGCCGGGTTGAGCGCGCGCGGCGGCGCAGACGGCACGCCGTCCGCGCCGGTCCAGCCGCCGTCGCGCAGCCGTGCCAGCACCGCCGCGCCCACCGCCTGCACCGTACTGGCGGGCAGCAGGCCGCGGAAGAACAGGTAGCCGGCCTCCGCTAGCCGTCCGCGCAGGACGGCGGAATCGTGCAGCATGCCGCTGGAGTCCGCCAGTTCGTCCACGTGCTCACCGTAACTCCCGTTCCTGGGACTACGGTGTGCGCCGGGCTGGCCCTCCCGAGGCGCGGGGACGTTCCCGGCCCGTGCATGAACTGGGCGTTCGGCGCATGGTGGGGAGCCAGTGGGATGATGATCGCGTGAGCTGGCGGATCCGGCCATTCGCGACTGCGGCCGACCGGGCATGGGTGAGGCTGCTGTGGCAGGCGGCGATGCCGCCGTCCTGGCCGGTACTGCCGGCCGGCCTGGGACAGCTCCGCCAGGGCCTGATCGCCGAAGCCGGGCCAGTCCCAGTGGGGTTCGCGGCCCTCGACACGGCGGGCAGCATCCCGCTGATCCTGGTCCAGCCCGGCTATCAGCGGCGCGGGATCGGCACCAGGCTGCTGGACGAGGCCCTGCAGCAGATCCGCGCTGGCACTGCCGGCAGCGTGACGGCCGGCAGCGGCGGCGCCGCGTACATCTGGCCAGGGGTACCGCGCGATCTGCCCGCCGCAGTCAGTTTCTTCGCCTCGCGCGGCTGGCGTCACACCCATGACACCCTGGACCTGGTGACCGACCTGGCGGGCTATCACCCGCCGCCGGGCGCTGCCGGGCGCGCCGCCACAGCCGGCGTCACGATCGCCCCGGCGGCCGACGCCGACCTGCCAGCCGTGCGCGCGTTCGAGGCGGTTGCCTTCCCCAGCTGGGCGCCCTGGTTCGCCGCCGCCCGTCCGGAGCACGTCCTGCTCGCCCGAACCCGGTCCCGGGCTATCGCCGGAACCTTGCTGCTGGAGGGCCCCGGCGCGGACACTCTGCTCTCGCCCATGCTCGGCCCGGCCGCGGGAACCATCAGCTGCGTCGGCGTCGCCCCGCCGCTGCACGGGCAGGGGATCGGGACGGCCCTGGTCGTGCGCGCCTCCCAGATCCTCAGCCAGGCCGGCGTTCGCGCCTGCCACATCGGCTGGACCACCCGCGAGTCGTTCTACCACCGCGCCGGATACCAGCCCTGGCGGCGCTATGCCATGTACTCCAGCCCGATCTGACCCGCAGTCAGCAGACACGACCCGCACGGCCCGACACTATGAACGCCGAACCTGACCAGGCCGCCCACAGCCCATCAGCTGAATGACACCGGAACCGCCGTTCGGCGTGGTCAGGTCGAGCGAGGTCCCGTCCCTAGTCAAAGGCGCATAGCTGGGCGTAATGCGCTCATCGGGGAAGTCGCTGATCGCCTGCCGACGGCGCTCTGGCTGGCTGCCAGCCGGTGGCGCTGCCCGGTGCGGAATTTTCTGGTCTGTGGTGTCGAGGACGGGTCGGCGGCTCCGACTGCGAAGTGGATCGTCCCTTCAAGCAAAGGAGCAGCAGATGTCCGATAGCGATTCCTCCTCTTCCTCCTCGCCACGGGTGGTTCAGGTGACGGCGGGCGTGGAGAGCACCGCGGGGCCGGTCCCGGTCCGTGACGCGCGGCACGGGGCACTGGATGTGCTGATCGGGAAGTGGATCAACGAAGGCCGCACCGTCGCTTCGGCGGGGGTGTCGTCGCTGCCGATCTTGACCAGCGACGTGTACGAATGGGCACCGGGCGGGTTCTTCGTGGTGCACTCGGCCTATGGAAAGATCGGGGAGAACAGCGTCGGCGGTGTCGAGATCATCGGCGTTGACGTCGACGGCTATTTCTCCACCATCTACGACAGCTTCGGGAATGCGCAGACCTCGCGCATGGAGGTCGACGGCGACGTGCTCAGGTGGCTCGGTGAGCGTACGCGCTGCACGGCGACGATCACCGATGACGGCTCGACCCAGGTCGCTCGCCACGAGGCCAGCGCCGACGGCGCGACATGGGCGCCGTCGATGGAAGTCACCCTGCGCAAGGTCGCCTGAGCGCCCCGCCCGGAAGTCCGCTGGAGAATCAAGGAGCCAGGATGAAATACATGCTGATGATCTACGACAACGCCGACACCCGCGAGCTGTTTTTCGGCCCCGGGGGGAAGGCTCTCGGCGAGGAGATCGACGCGCTCATGGCCGAACTGACCGCCTCGGGTGAGCTGGTCGGCGGCGAGGCGCTGGCCGACCCGGCGCAGACGAGATCGATCCGGCCGCACGACGGCATCCCGGTGGTGACCGACGGGCCGCTGGCCGAGGCCAAGGAGCACTTCGGGGGTTACCTGATCGTGGACTGCGAGTCGATCGAGCGGGCCACCGAGATCGCGAGGCGCTGGCCCAACGCCCGGTTCGGCGCGATGGAAGTGCGGCCGGTCATGAACGCCGGCGGCGGACAGGACACGTGACGGCCCCGGAGACGCCCGGCATCGAGGACCTGCTGCGCCAGCTGGGGCCGCAGGTCCTCGGTGCGCTCGCGCGCCGGTACGGCCAGTTCGAGGCCTGCGAGGACGCGACGCAAGAGGCGCTGCTCGCGGCCGCCCGGCAATGGCCGGAGCAGGGAGTCCCGGAACACCCGCGGGGATGGCTGCTCGCGGTGGCGACCAGGAGGCTGATCGATGAGATCCGTGCCGATAAGTCTCGCCGCGCCCGTGAAGAAGATGTAACCGCAGAGTCCGCGCAGCTCTACGAGTCGGCGCCAGGAGAGCCGCAGCCGCCGCAGCACGACGACACCCTGACGCTGCTGTTCCTGTGCTGCCATCCCACGCTCACGCCCGCGTCGCAGATCGCGCTGACGCTGCGCGCGGTCGGCGGGCTGACGACGGCCGAGATCGCCAGTGCCTTTCTTGTTCCCGAGGCGACGATGGCGCAGCGGATCAGCCGCGCCAAGCAGACGATCAAGGCCGGCGGCATGCGGTTCGAGCTTCCGGAGCCTGATCAGCGGGCGGAACGCCTGCGCGCCGTGCGTCACGTGCTCTACCTCATCTTCAACGAGGGCTACATCACGTCGGCCGGCCCTGACCTGCAGCGCGTCGAGCTCGCGGCCGAGGCCATCCGGCTCGCCCGGGTGCTGCACCGCCTGCTGCCGGCGGACGGCGAGACCGCCGGCCTGCTGGCGTTGATGGTCCTGACGCACGCCCGGCGGCGCGCGCGAACCGGTCCCGGCGGAGTGCTGATCGTGCTCGCGGACCAAGACCGCTCGCTGTGGGAGCGGCAGGAGATCGAGCAAGGGCTCGGGCTCGTCGAGCAGGCGCTGACGACGGCGGCGATCGGACCGTACCAGCTTCAGGCGGCGATCGCGGCCGTGCACTGCGAAGCCCCCTCCGCCGGGCAGACCGACTGGCCGCAGATCCTCGCGCTGTACACGCTGCTGGAGCGCGTCGCGCCGAACCCCGTGTTCGCGCTCAACCGCGTGGTCGCGGTCGCGATGGCCAAGAGTCCCCAGGCCGGCCTCGCCGCACTGGCGGTAATCGAGGAGGACAAGCGCCTGGCCGGCCACCACCGCGTTGCTGCCGTGCGTGCCCACCTGCTTGAGCTGACCGGCGACCGGACAGGGGCCGCTGCCGCATACCGCGCCGCGGCGAGATTGACGACGAGCTTGCCCGAACGACGCTACCTTGAGGCCCGCGCAGCCCGCATGTGATTCCGCCCGGCCTGATGTCGAGCCCCGCGGTCCGGCTCCGACTCCCTGGTGCATCGACGTCCCGTCACGCACATGGAGCCCGAAATGCCAGTCACAGCGATCACACCAAGGGGATCCCGTCTCGCCCCTCAGCGCTCGGTCCGGGCGGGCGCCGGGCTTCCCGAGTTTCTCGCCAGCTCAGTCATTGCGCGGCTTCCGCTCGCGATGTTCAGCATCGCGCTGCTGGTCCACGCGCGGCAGCTGACCGGATCGTTCGCGGTCGCCGGCGCGGCCAGCGGAGCCTACGCGATCGCCAGCGCGATCTCCGCCCCTGTTCTCGGCCGGCTGGTTGACCGTTACGGCCAGACCCGCGTCCTCATCCTCGGCGCGCTGCTGACGGCCGGCTCGCTGCTTGCCGACGGGGTCCTGCCCCGCGGCACTCCGGCGGCCCTGCTGGTGACGCTGGCCGCGGCCACCGGCACCGCGACTCCGCCGCTCGCCGCTTGCGTTCGCAGCCTGCTCCCGGCCGTAGTCAAGGACACAGCCCGGCTCCCTGCGGTCTTCACGTTCGAGTCAACCCTCCTCGAGCTGACCTTCATCATCGGCCCGGCCCTCGCCCTCGGGATCGGCAGCATCTGGTCAACGGGCGCGGCCCTGGTGCTGGCCGGGCTGCTGATGCTCGCCGGCACCCTCGCCTTCGCGGCGCACCCCGCATCCCGTCATGCGCAGCCTGCAACAGCCTGCCGCCGCCCGCGCGGTGGCGCACTGCGGTCACGCGCACTGCGCACCCTCATCCTCGTGCAGCTTGCGCTCGGCGCGGTGTTCGGAGCGACCGACGTGGGCGTCATAGCGACGACCCAGCGACTCGGAAGCGCCACCTGGGCAGGCCCGCTCCTTGGTATCTGGGGCGTCGGCTCCCTGATCGGCGGACTCGCAGCCACCCGCAAAGGCGGCCCGCAAGGCGTCGGCGCGGTCACGGCACTCCTGCTGGCCCTTGCCGCAGTCCACGCGATGCTGATTGTCACCACGGGAAGCCTGATCTTGATGGGCGTCACCATCTTCGCGGCCGGAGCGACGATCGCCCCCAGCCTCGCAGGCCTGTACGCGATTGCCGACTCCGCCACCCCGAGCGGAACGCGCGCCGAGGCATTCTCATGGCTCGTCGCCGCCGCGTCCACCGGCACCGCCCTCGGGACATCCGCAGCTGGGGCAGTGGCGCAAAGCGGCGGCCCCATCGGCGCGTTCGCGGTCGTCGCGGCTGCGGGAGCACTCGCGGTCCTGATCACACTCACGCGAACCCACAGCCTCCCGGCGGCCCCACGCGCCGTCGGCGGTTCACTGGTACGCCGATCACGGACGGCCAGCCAGCCATAGCCGGCCCGCTGGGCCGGCATGCCGTCCGTGCCGCGCTGCGGCTGAACGACCCGCCCGCCTGCGGATGAAACCGCTGCGCAGACCCTCATGGGACTAGGTGCCGCGGCCAGTGATGAATTCGCTGGCGGCCCGTGCTCCTTCCGCCATGGCCCGGACAGCATCCAGTCCCACCGCGTCGCGGGCACCGCCAATGACGCGGTACCACACGCCGGATCGACGGACCGCCGACGTGGCCGAATCGTCCGCCACCTGCCCGGCCGCGATCACGACGGTGTCGGCGGGAACGGACTCAAGCCGGCCGCCGTCACCGAGAATCTCGACCCCGTGCGGCGTGATCCGCTCGCAGCGCACGCCGGCGCGTAGTTCGACGCCCCGCTCGCGCAAGGCGCCGATAACGGCCCAGCGGGTGGACTTGCCGAGCCGCGCACCGACCCGTGGGCCCCGGTGAAGGACGGTCACCGACCGGCGGCGGCCTGGCCCGTGGTGGCTGGCCCCGTGGTGGCTGGCCCCGTGGTGGCTGGCCCCGTGGTGGCTGGCATAGTGCGCGACGTCGACTGCGACGCCGCCACCGCCGATGATCAACACCCGGTCACCAAGCGCGGGCGTGAACGCGTCGGTGTAGCTGAGCACGTGCGGGAGGTCCGCGCCGGGGATATCGAGACGCCGCGCCCGGACGCCGGTGGCCACGATCACGCCGTCGAAGGCGCGCAGCAGGACGTTTTCGCTCCCGATCGGCTGGCCCAGCATGATCACGCCCCCCAGTCCCGTTAGTTCCGCTGCCAGGTACCGGACGGATGCGGCGTAGTCCTCCTTGCCAGGGACCCGTGCGGCGAAGCGGAACTGTCCGCCGAGAGCGTTGGCGGCCTCGAACAAGGTCACCCGGTGGCCAGCGGCCGCGAGTTCGCGCGCGGCGGTCAGCCCGGCGGGGCCGCCGCCGACGACGGCGACGCGTGCCGGCCGGCTGACCCGGACGGGGAGCGGCAGGTCGGTTTCGTGGCCGGCGCGCGGATTGACCATGCAGGAGACGGTGTCCCCGGCGTCGGTCAGCGAACGGTCGATGCACGCCTGGTTGCAGCCGATGCAGATGTTGACCGGGCGGTCGCGGCGAGCGGAGTCGATCAGCCAGGGGTCGGCAAGGAACGGGCGGGCCATGGACACGAAGTCGGCCTGGCCCGCGTTCAGGATGCCTTCGGCGATCTCAAGTCGGTTAACCCGGTTGCTCGTTATCACCGGTATCGCGCCGACCGCGGCCTTGACCGCGGCGGCGACCGGAGCCCAGGTACCGGGCGGGACGATCGCCTGAACGGTCGGGACCGGGGATTCATGCCAGCCGATGCCGATGTTGAGCGCGTCCGCGCCGGCCGCGGCGACCGCGCGGGCAAAGCCGAGCACCTCCTCCCGCGGCACCCCGCCGTCCATGAGGTCCGCTCCGGACATCCGGAAGATAACCGGGAACCCGCTACCTGCCGCGGCGCGGACCCGTCGCGTTACCTCCACGCCGAAGCGCGCCCGGCGATCCGCGTCGCCTCCCCATCCGTCGTCGCGGTGATTGGTCAGCGGAGACAGGAACTGGTCGATCAGGTAGCCTTCCGAGCCCATGATCTCGACCGCGTCGAAGCCGAGGGAACGGGCCAGGGCGGCACCGCGGCCGAAGTCGTCCACGGTCTGGTTTATCTCGGTACCGGACAGCTCCCGCGGCTCGCAGCCCGAGATCCCGCTGAACACCGGCGACGGGGCCACTGGTCCGTAATCCCCGGCGGCCGCGTACCGGCCGGCGTGGAAGAGCTGGAGCGCGATCAGCCCGCCCGCGTCGTGCACCCGCCCCGCCACGTGCGCGAGCCGGCGGGTGAACGCGGTGTCGTCAAGCACCCCGTACCGCGGTCCGCCGGCCCCGGCCCGGCTGACCGCGGCACCACCGGTCACCATCAGGCCTGCACCGCCGCGGGCCCGCTCGGTGTAGAAGGCAGCGAGCGCAGCGCCGCCGTCGTCGAGGGTCTCAAGACCGAGGTGCATGGCGCCCATGACGACCCGGTGCGGCAGCTTCAGCGTTCCGATGGTGCCGGGTGAGAAGACCCGCCCGAGCAGGTCACTCATCCCGATCCGGTAGCAGGGGCTGAGCCAGCGGCGGGGTCAGGTCGTCGGAAAACGGCGGCGACACGATCGACAGCCCGCCGTCGACGACGATCGTCTGCCCGGTGATGTACTCCGCCGCGGGAGACAGCAGGAACGCGATGGTGTCGGCGACCTCCTGCTGAGTGCCAGGGCGCCGCTTCGGGATCTTGGACAGCACGGTGGAGATCGGCGCCATGCCCGGCACGGAGTAGAAGTAGTCAAGCGAGTCCGATTCGATCAGCCCGCCGTTGACCGCGTTGACGTTCACACCGTGCGGCGCGAACTCCAGCGCCATGTAGCGGACCCACGCCTCGATCGCCGCCTTGGCCGAGCCGAGGTTGGCATACGTCGGGTAGGCGTGCCCGGCGCCGTAGCTGGTCAGCGCCACGATCCGGCCACCATCAGCCATCAGCCGCAGCGCTCGCTGCGCGCCGAGCACGAACGGGCGCACGTTCATCGCGTACGACCTGTCCAGGTGGTGGACCTTGAGATCGGCGATGTTCTTGAACGCGCTGGCCGCCGCGTTACAGACGTAGAAGTCGAGCCGCCCGTAGGCGTCGCCCGCGGCGTCGAAGAGCCGGTCGATGTCTTCGGGCTGCTCCATGTCGGCGGCAACCGTGACGGCCTGCCCGCCGAGCTGCTCGACCTCCTCGCGGGTCTTCTCCGCGAGGTCGGCGTTCTTCTTGTAGTTGATCACGATTGACGCCCCGTCCCGGGCCAGGGTGAGCGCGAGCGTCCTGCCGATGCCGCGCGAGGCGCCGGTGATCAGCGCGACCTTCCCGCCTGCCACCGCGCTCACCGGGCACCGCCCAGCACGCTGCGGGCGATCACGGTCTTCTGGATCTCGTTCGTGCCCTCCTCGAACCGCTGGGCGCGGGCGTCCCGGTACACCCGCTCGATCGGGCTTGACTCCCAGTAGCCAATGCCGCCGTGTACCTGAAGCGCCTTGTCGGTGACCCGGGTGAGCATGTCCACCGCGTTCAGCTTGGCCATGGAGGAGAGCGTGCCGGCGTCGGCGGCGCCATCTTCCCACTGCCGCGCGGCGTACAGGGTGAGCTGACGGGCGGCCTCGATGTCGGTGGCGTTCTCGGCCAGCGCGAACGAGATCGCCTGCCTGGCGGCGAGCGGCTTGCCGAACGTCACCCGGCTCTTCGCGCGCTCGACCGCGAGCTCCTGGGCGCGACAGGCCAGCCCGACGCAGGTCATCGCCACGGAGATCCGGCTCGGCGTGAGGAAGCCGCCGAGCGCGACGTCGAGGCCGCGTCCCTCCTCGCCGAGCCGGTTGGCCACAGGAACCGGCGCCCGGTCGAAGATCAGGTGCGCGTGGTCGGTGCCGCGCACGCCCATGGTTTCCGGCATGGGCTCGACGGTGACGCCGGGAGAGTTCCTGTCCACCATAAGCGCGACCGTGCCGTCCTTGCCGACGGTGCCGGCCAGCCGGGCGAACAGCAGCCAGTAGTCGCAGCTCACGCCGAAGGTGATCAGGTGCTTCTCCCCGGACAGGTAATACGTGCCTGCCTCCCGGGCCACGCTGGAGCGCAGATCGGCGCCAGTCCCCGCGGTTGGCTCGGTCAGCGTGAACGCCACGTTGACATCGCCGGCGACCTGCGGCAGCACGAACTTCTTGCGCTGCTCGTCGGTGGCGAACTGGTCGATGGCCCGCCACACGCCGTTGGCGACGTGCACGATCATCCGCACCGACGCGTGCGACATCGAGAACAGCTCCATGAGCCTCAGGTAGCCGGAGAACGGGATGCCCTGCCCGCCGTACTCCTCCGGCGCCGCCAGCCGCAGGTACCCACGGTCCCGCAGTTCGGCGCGCAGCCGCTGCGGGACCTGGCGGGTGCGTTCGATCTCGGCGGCGTACTCTTCGCCGGGCCCGCGGACCCACGCCTCGATGTCCTCCGCGAGCGCGGCCAGCGTTTTCTCGTCAGTGCTCATCGGCGTTCCTGACCACCGGGTCCATGCCACGGGTCTCGTTTTCGACCATCACTCGTACCCGCTCACGGAGCACGAACTTCTGCACTTTCCCGGTCTGGGTGCGCGGCATCGCCGCAATGACCTCCAGCCTCTCCGGCCAGTACTGCTTCGCCACGTGAGCCGCGTTCAGGAATCGCCGCATCTCGGCGAAGCCGAACTCGGCGCCGGGCGCGGTGACCACGAAGGCGCAGGCGCGCTCGCCGAGACGGTCGTCGCGCATGGCCACCACGGCGACATCCCGCACGCCGGGGTGTGTGTGCAGCAGCTGCTCGATCTCGGCGACCGGGACCTTCTCCCCGCCGCGGTTGATGACGTCCTTCACCCGGCCGCTGATCCGCACGTACCTGGTCTCGTCGATCACCGCCAGATCGCCGCTACGGTACCAGCCGTCTTCCGTCATCGCCTCGGCTGTCAGGTCGGGGCGGTCCAGGTAGCCGGCGAACAGGCAGTCGCTCTTCACCTCGAAGTTGCCCTCCTGCCCGGGCGCGAGCACGTTCCCATCGTCGTCGGTGATCCGCAGCCGCACCCCGGCGAGCGCCCGCCCGTCGGTGCCCCAGACCTTGGCGGGTTCGTCGCCGGGTGCGGCCAGCGAGCCGAGGCAGGTCTCCGTGGTGCCCCAGGCACCGCAGACCGCGGCGTCCAGCGTGCGGGTGGCCCGCTCCGCCAGGCCCCGCGGGACCGCCGCGCCAGTGGCGACGAAGATACGCAGTGCCTCCGGCCGCTCGCCCGTGGTCTCGACGGCCTCCACCAGGTCCGCGAGGAAGGGCGTGGCCGCCTGCACGAAGCTGCCGCCGTGGCGGCGCAGCAGCCCGAGCGCGGCCGTGCCGTCCCACACCTGCTGGAGGATCTGCGGGACGCCGAGCAGGAACGCCAGCCACATTCCGTAAAGGAAGCCGGTCTGGTGCGCCAGCGGAGACGGGATGAAAATCCGGTCATCGCTGGTGAGGCCCAAATGACGGATCTCCATCGCCGCGGCGCGGGTGAGGGAGTCCATCCGGTGCAGGACGCCCTTCGGCTCTCCCGAGGTTCCCGAGGTGAAAAGCAGCTGTGCGAGCGCGTCCGGCTCCGGCGCCCGTGCGTCGAGGACGGCGCGGTCCGGCACCTGGCGGCCCACCGCGTCCTCGTAGTTCCCGCCGCGCACGAGGACATGTTCGAGCGGCAGCGGCTCGGCTCCCTGGAGGGCGGCGATCTCGGCCGGGTAGTCCCGGCCCCGGAAGGTGGCGGGAATGACGATCACTCGCGCCTTCGCGCGGCGCAGCATGAACGAGATCTCCCGCTCGCGGAAGATCGGCATCAGCGGGCAGCACACCGCGCCGATCCGGGTAACGGCCAGGGTCAGCGCGGCGAACTCGGGAACGTTGGGCAACTGGCAGGCGACTGCCTCGCCCGGTGTCACTCCCAGCTCGAGCAGCAGCATGGCCACCCGGTCCGCTTCGGCGTCGAGCTCGCGCCACGTCCAGGTCCGCTCGCCG